>PDWJ01002800.1_pt1 | contig 17679 bp, 15 predicted proteins | sample 1430881 | NCBI WGS metagenome assembly PDWJ01 (sample SAMN01162460, study PRJNA174530) | Oral metagenome, whole genome shotgun sequencing project. | biome: Marine environment; feature: Marine mammal; material: Swab sample of the gingival sulcus; isolation source: swab sample of gingival sulcus...
TTATTTTTTTTTACGCTTTTTCTTCCTCACTCGCAAGCAAATTTTTGTGAGTGCTCGACAATAATAGCACATACATTTTTTGATTTCAAGGGTTTTTTTTATTTTTTTTATTTCTTTTAGAAAGTACTATTTTACAATGGTTTGAGACTTTTCTTTTTGTGACAAACCAAATAAAACCATTGGAAATCAAAGCCTAAATGAATTCGTCAATGAGTTGTTCCTACATCCAAATCTATATCTTCATCATATTTTGCACAAGTCTTTACAATAACCTCTAAAGACTTGGCTATCATATCCAAAGACATAAAGGGCGTGTTGCTAAGTTCCAAAGTTTGTTCTGCACAAAATGGAACATGTATAAACCCACCCTTCATATTTAAGTTCTTCTTATTTATAAGATACATCAAACCGTAGAATATATGGTTACAAACAAAGGTTCCAGCTGTATAGGAAACTTGGGATGGTATTCCCGCTTCTCGGAGGGACTTTACAATAGCCCTGTATGGCAAAGTAGTAAAATAAGCATTTTCACCATCTACTTTAATAGGTCGGTCTCCCGGTTGGCTTCCCTCATTATCTTTAATTCTAGCAGCATTCTTATTTATTGCTACAACTTCCGGGGTTATATTAAATCGACCTCCAGCTTGACCTACACATATAACCACATCCGGATTTTCTGCCTCTATCATTTTTTCAAGAATATCAAGCGACTTTTCAAATATAGTGGGAATCTCTAACTTTAAAATTTCATGCCCATCAATATTATCTGGTAACTTTTCGACCGCCTCAAATGCTGGATTTATCGTTTGACCATCAAAGGGATCAAAACCTGTAAGCAAAAATTTCATAATAAACTTCCTTTTAAACTTCCTTTCAAACACATTTTAAAAAAAAGGGGAGTTAAAGCGCTCCCCTAAACATTCTTAAAAGCCCCTCACCTTAAAACCCAATGAGAAACCCAAGCTTTCAATATTATATATCTATCTCTACACCAACCTTCCCTACAGCATTTTCATATATTTTCTGAGCAACAACTATGTCTAATACAGCAGAACCAGTTGTTTCAAATACTGAAATCTGTGAATCATTATCTCTTCCAGGAACTTTTCCAGCCACAAGCTCACCCAGTTCACCTGTAAGGTCTTTTTCGGAATCAAACTTACCAGCTTTAATTGGATTTAAGAAATCTCCAGATTCATTCAATACCCCGTCTCTTGTGTCTACGTATACCAAATCCGCCTTTAATAAAGCAGTTTCAGGCAGCTCTTGCATTTGAGGAGTATATGATCCAACAGCGTTTATGTGACCCCCCTCTTTTACTAAATTTCCATCGAATACTGCAGAGCTAGCAGTTGTTACGGTAGTTATTACATCAGCTTCGGGAACAACGGTATTTGGACTATCTATAGCCAATATCTCCACACCATACTTTTCTCCAAATTTTCCGCTCATATTTTTGGCAAATTCAGTAGCCCTATCCAGGCTTATATCAGACACATAGACTTTCTTTATCGGTCTAACACAGAGCACCGCCTCTAACTGAGATTCAGCCTGCCCGCCTGTGCCTATAAGCAAGAACACAGAAGAATCCTTTTTAGCCAAAAGGTCAGTAGCTGCTCCAGAGACAGCACCTGTTCTAAGCTTGGTAAGATGGGTCCCGTCCATTATACAATTGACCATTCCCGTTTCAGCGTCCAATAAAACCATACTGGCAGGAACACTGGTAATTCCCTTTTCTATATTATTTGGATATACAGAAACTATCTTAACGCCAAGAGCCTTTGAAGAAGCTGCATACCCTGGCATATAAAGGCTTTGCCCCTCATATTCAGGAACGTTCAAGTTAGCCCTTAGCGGAATATCAGCTCCACCCTCAGAATAAACTCTTAGAGCTTCCTTGTCCGCCTCTATGGCTTCTTTCATGGTTATTATTTGCTCCATTTCTTCTTGTTTAAGTACAAGTATCTTCAAGTTAATCCTCCTTTGACAGTCCCATTAACAATGTAATCGCACTGTAAATAATAACAGCTGTAACCAACCATTGCAACATACTTACATCTAAGCTTTTAACCACGTATGCGGCAATAAGAACTCCAACCACACCAAATGTTGCAGAAAAAAGAGTAATTTTTCTAGAATATGAATCAAGCTTTATAAACTGCATACTTCCAACTGGTACAGAGAAGGTACAAGCGCCCATCATGATTGGAAAAGCTACCGCAGGGTTAAGACCCATTGCGTAGGTTGTAGCCATAGTAAGTGCATAAGAACCTATTCCTATATTGTTCAAACCACCATATATGAAGCAAAGAATAGCAAACAACACAAGCATTCCCCCACTTAATTCAGTAGCATCGCCACCACTTGGGAATACTCCAAATTTACCTGCAAGAATAGTTGCGGCTGCAACTAAAAGACCTATTGAAACAAATATTTTTATAACTTTAACGGGCAATTTAACCACATATCTCGGTGCAATAAAAGCACCTAAAACCTGTGCCACTATAGCTGTTATAAGTGTAGGAAGACCAACTTCTATATTTGATATATAAACCAAAGCCATAACGGCAACAGGTATAACACAAGCCGTATTGAGGGTTCCTGGAAGATTTTTAGTTCCAACCCACTTCATCTTGGGATACAAACTCGCTCCGATTGCAAAGTCTGAAATACCAAATGTAGAGAAAAGATAAATCAAAAACTGAGAAGCAGACATCAAAAGTGGATTTCCCTTTTCTTCCTTTAATTTATCTTTGTTAGACATCAAGTCCCTTACAAACATTATCGCAAACGCTCCGTTAACAATAACAACCAAGGTTAAAATAGTGTTAACAACCATAAATACTCCTCCTCTCTTTTTTGTAAAATTTTCGTCTTTAATCCAACAATCATTATATTCCTTTGATAAGGATTTTCAAGGGGTTTAGCCATTTTTACAAAAAAGGTTTTTTAAATATTTTAATCATAAATATTAAATTTTTTTTATTTTTTTCTAAATCAAAAAGAAGCTTAAATTTTAAAATTAAACCCTAGTCAAAAATAAAATAATCCATACTTTTATGCGAAAAAAGTTTATAAAAAATCACTTTTACCAAAAAAAAATGAGCCACGTCAGTGATCAGTGGCTCATTTTTATTTTGAATTTTATTTTATGCTCTACCCTTTAATTCTTTGATCAACTCATTTAAAACCGATTTACAATCTGCAACAATACCATAATCAGCTATTGAAAAAATCGGAGCCTTAGGGTCGTTGTTAACCGCAATTACCTTCTTCGGATTTACAACACCACAAGTATGCATAACAGCACCGCTCACTCCAAAGCAGAGATATAGATCAGGAGATATAACCTTTCCACTTTGACCTATCTGATAGTCCTTTTCAATCCATTCATCTTGAACAAGAGGTCTAGTAGCACCTACAACTCCGCCCATTAAATCAGCTAATTCGTGAAGTTTTTCAAAGTCCTCTTTCTTCTTGAAGCCCCTTCCGCCTGATATTACGACCTTAGCTTCTCTAATATCCTTTGCGCAACAGCATTTACCTACGGTTTCAAGCACATTGGTTAAAATACCCGATTCATCAATACTAATTTTTTCCATTATAGCAGTGCCTTTTGCAGATAAATCAGGTTCAATCAAAGGGATTATTCCAGGCTTAACTGTAGCTATTTGCGGTCTCTTTTCCTTGCAAAGAATATCCGCTACAGCTCCACCATTCAAATATGGTTTTTTCTGAACCAATAGCTTGGTTCCATCTACTTCTTGAATATCAATATCTATACAATCAGCAGAAATGCCTGTTTCAAGTTTAACCCCTATCCTTGGAGCTAAATCCCTTCCAAAACTGTCTGCCCCAAATATCAAAGACGAAGGTTTGTATTTTTCTATCAACTTTTCTAAAACTAGGGCATAGGAATTCGCATCATACTGCTTAAGTTTAGAATCGTCAACAAATACAACCTCCTCAGCACCGTACTGATAAGCCGTAAATATAGCTTTTTTTATACCAACACCCAATAAAACTGCGACAACTTTCTCACCGTGTTCTTCTCCTAAAGTTTTAACTTTGCCAAGCAGTTCACATGCAACCTTAGGAAGGGTATCTTCTTGCACATTCGACACTACCCAAAGTCCAGTATATATTGACATCTAATCACCATCCTTTCAGAAATCAGTTAAAGCCGCCAATTAAATCAGAAAGTTGTCTAGCCAGCTCTGGCGCATCTCCCGTAATAATCTTGCAATTGGAATCTCCTCTTTCAATAATGTGCATCTCACCAACTACAGTCGGAGATCCAATTACTCCAACCTCTTCCTCAGATAAATTCAAATCCGACAAAGCAAGAACCTTGACCTCAAAGTCCATTGCAAAATGAGCCCTTCTAAGATCAGGATACCTCGCTTTATTAACTGTATCCGTAACGGTCATTAGAGCGGGAAGTTTAGCTTCAACCCTTTGATCACAATCAGCAAATTCTTTTATAACGGTAATTTTAGAGTCTTTTATCTCTTCTATTTTTTCAACGTATGTAAGTTGAGGTATCCCTGATCTTTCAGCTATTCCAGGACCTACAATACTGGTCTCAGAATCTATAGAGTGCTTTCCGCAAATTATAAGACTAAAATCCGGAACAATCTTTTTAATAGCTTCAGATAAAGTCAAAGTTGTGACAACGGTATCTGATCCCGCTAAAGATTTATCAGTTATGAGAATGGCGTTATCTATTCCCATGGCGAGACAATACCTAAGAGATTCCTCGCAAGAAGGAACCCCCATGCTTAAAACATAGGTCTCAGCACCATATTCCTCTTTCATTTGTATAGCAGCCTCTACAGCGTGAAGATCATAAGGATTTATAATCATTTTCGTTTTGTTTCTATCAATATTTTTTGTCTTTTCATCGATTACAACATCATCAGAATCAAAAACTTCTTTTATACAAACAACTACTTTCATTGCGCCACCTCCAGCTATCTATTAGCTAATACCGTATTGGCTATAATCATCTTTTGAATTTCAGTTGTTCCTTCTCCAATCTCTAAAAGTTTAGAATCTCGCAAAAGCCTTTCAGGTACAAACTCTTTGCTGTATCCATTACCACCATGAATCTGTATGGCGTTATCAGAGCATTCTTTTGCCATCCTAGAACCATAAGCCTTTAGACAAGCAGCTTCTACAGAGTACCTTTTTTTCTTGTCTCTCATTTGGCATATCCTATCACACAAAGAAGAACAAGTTTCCAAGGCAATCTTCATATCCGCTATTTTAAATGACACAGCTTGAAATTTACTTATAGGTTTACCAAAGGCATATCGTTCGTTAGCATACTTTACGGACTCATCTATAGCACGTCTTATAATCCCAACCGCCATCGCACCTATAGTAGCCCTTCCAATATCAAGGACCTCCATACAATATATGAAGCCCCTGCCGAGTTTTCCTATCAAATTTTCTTTTGGAACTCTTAGATTATTCATATATAGTTCACCTGTATTAGAGCCCCTCATTCCCATCTTGTCCTCTTTTTTACCAAAGGATAAACCTGGGTTATCCTTTTCGACCATAATCACGCTTATACCACGGGTTCCCTTAGAAGGGTCTGTCTTTACAGCCAAAAGATATATTCCACTGACACTGTAATTTGTAATCCAAGCTTTCTGCCCGTTTATAACCCACTCATCACCGTCTAAAACCGCCGTACTCTTTATGCTTGCAGCATCAGAACCACAGGACGGTTCAGTTAAGGCAAAGCAACATATACTCCTTCCCGCATTTACATCCCTCATATGTTTGTCCTTCAATTCTTTGGACGCATATTTTTCAAATATAGCCGCCGCCAAAAAATGAGCATCTAGCGTCAAAGCTACACTAGGGCTTCCATAAGCCAATTCTTCGCAAACTATAGATTCTGCGTAGGCATCCAAACCGCAACCACCGTATTCAGGACTAAATGTCAAACCAAATAAACCATACTTAGCTATCTCATTAATAACCTCAGTTGGAAATTCATTTTTTTCATCCATATCTTTATCATAGGGTGTAATTTCTTTTTCAACCAATGTTCTTATCGCCCTTCTGATTAAAGCGTTTCGTTTTTCATTTATCATTCCACGCCTCCTCTATTTACACAAACAAAGCAATTAAATAAGTTTCTTGTCCTTCAACAATGCTATCTTTTCATCACTATAACCAAGAACTGTCTTCAAAACGCCCTCGGTGTCCTGACCCAAATAAGGTGCTCCACGCCATATTTTTCCAGGAGTTTCACTGAGTTTAGGAATAATTCCAACAGCGGTGATGTCCTTTTCCAATGTTTCATCCCTATACTTAACTATATCGCCTCTATCAATCCAGTGTTTATTCTTTATAATGTCCTCTACAGAATTGACTTTACTTGCGGGAACCCTGAATTCCATCATGTGCTCCTCTATCTCCTCAGCAGTTCTTTCAGAACACCACTTGTCCATCAACTCTTTTAATTTTTGTCCTTTTTCAGACTGTAATGCCTTTGGAGATCCAGCTGCTTCCTTGTAACTGAACTCCTCTATATCTAGCCCAAACGCCTTTACTGCACGTTTATAAACACCGGGGCCAAAGGCTCCTATAGCTAGATAATCCCCATTTTTATCGGTGAAGAATCCATAAGGTTGAAAAGCCCTTGGTTCAGAACCACTCCTCTTTCTAACCTTTCCAGTTTCAGAATAAGTTACGACTGTATCCGCTAATAATTTTGCACAAGCTTCAAATTGTGCTACATCAACCTCTTGTCCCTTTCCAGTTTTTTGAGCGTTTATATACGCTACCAAGATTCCAACTGCTGCTACATAAGAGGATAAGTAATCGTTGAACCAAGGTTTAACAAGCCCTGGAGCTGCTGGTTCAGGCTCTCCATTGATAAAGGAATATCCGCCATATGCCTGTCCTATCATATCATAGGATGCCCTATCACAAATTTTTGGGTCTCCTCCAAACTGAGGTCTACCAAAACCACTCACGTGACATATAACCAACTTGGGATTTACTTCTAATAATTCTTTACAATCGATTCCAAACTTATCTAACCACACCATATTTTCAACAAATATATCGCTCTTCTTAACCAAATCAAAGAAGAGTTCTTTGGTTTCGGGCACATCGCACATTATTTCCATAGTCATACTGAGTCTATTTCTTGCGTCTTGCGCCCACGTAGTACTCACTTTTTTATCTCCATCTTGTGCAAAAGGAGCGAGCAATCTTAGAGTATCCCCCATTCCTGGACGCTCTATATGAATAACTTCTGCTCCAAAATCAGCGAGTATATTACCAGTATTAGGTCCCGCAACGATGGAACCCATAGACAAAACTCTTACCCCTGAAAGCGGCCCAAATTCAGGCACTAATGTTTTTTCATTTGACATATCTTCCTCCTTTTTTTATTTAATAAAAACCAAAAGAGACCAAACGTCATTAAAACCAACACTACAACGTAGACTATAAAAAATTATCTTTTATAAATTTAAAAACTACTTAGAAAAAGCCAATATTTACAGACAGACTTAGCACCAACTACAATAATATATTCAGTACGCCACCAAAATAGATATCCTATTACTCTAAAGCTGAGTTTTATTATCATTTAGAAGTCGAAAATAAGAAACCCAACCTAATAGATTTTCAAATTATTAAATATAAACAAAGTGCGACAACCACCATAGATAAACAAATTACAACAAAATGTCATTTATATTCTAAAACTCAAAGGTTTGTTCTTCTTTTAAATTCAATTTATCACACCCTAGATACTTTGTCAACGAAATTAAAAATTCACATTTCAGAAACTAGAGCATCAAAAAAATCATTTGTATAATTATTTTTTGTGTTCTTTTTTTGAGTTAAATAAAAAAATGTAATTCACTGATAAAACATATTAAATGATAATATGCTTGTCTAAGAAAAAATGCTTAATTTTAAAAATATCAAATAAAAATAAAGGTTTAACAAATATAATTGTCAAACCTCTATCTTATTATTTTTATCGTACATAAGAAACTGAATTTTGTATATCTCTCAATAAATCGAGTGTTTACGGGCAGTCTAAAAAAATTCTATTTGTTTACATGTATAGGATAGCCCTCAATCATATGTGCCACTTCCATAATCATCTCAGAATTAGTAGGGTGTGGATGAACAGCAAGAGCTATATCTTCTACAGTTCCTTCAAGCTGCATAATCATCAAAGCTTCTGATATAAGATCAGTCGCAATTCCCGCTACAATATGTACACCCAAAACCTCGCCAAACTCCTTATCAGAGATAACTTTTACAAATCCGGCCTTTTCTCCAGAAGCCATAGACCTTCCATTTGCAGCAACTGGGAAAGTAGCTGTTTCGTATTCAATTCCGCTTTCCTTAACCTGAGCTTCGGTTAAACCTATGCTAGCAACTTCTGGAAAACCATATATCCCTGAAGGAATCTTGTTATAATCCAAGGTTCTCTTTTTACCTGCAATGTGGTCTAGAACCAAAAGACCCTCAGCAGAAGCCACATGGGCTAACTGGTACTTAGATGACATATCCCCAATGGCGTATACACCAGGAACGCTTGTCATTCCATACTCATCTACAACTACCCTATTTCTATCCATTTTTAAGCCAAGTTTTTCAGACCCAGATACATTTGCCTTACGTCCCAAAGAAACCAAAACGTATTCTGAATCCACTTCTTTAACTTCACCTTTATGCTCATACCTCACCTTTGTACCATCAAACTCTATTAGTTTTGTTCCAGTGATTAAGTTTACACCGCTTTTTTTGACCTCCTTGCCCATGACCTTTCTGACATCATCATCCATCCCGGATAGTATCATATCAGAACGCTGAATCATAGTAACGTCAACACCAAAGGTGGAAAACATTGTAGCAAATTCAACAGCTATAACTCCACCACCTATAACCGTCATACTATTTGGCTTTTCCTTTAATGACAAGGCACCAGTTGAATCGAGAATTTTGCCAGCATCTATAGCTTCTTTAAGCCCCTTGACGTTTGGGTATGCAGGTGATGACCCTAGAGCTAAAATAATATTTTTTACTTGGTATGTTTCTCCCTCTGCCTCTATATGAGTTGAATCTATCGCCTCTGCGAAGGCATTTACAATGGTAACACCCGCCAACTTCATAAGGGTCTTAACTCCTGTGGTCAGCTTTTTAACCACTGCATCCTTTCTATTCATAAGAGCCTTCCAATCAAGCTCTACAGACGTAGATTTAAATCCAAAGGCGGAAGCCATCTTCATATCATGCATTAGGTGGGCACTCTTCATAAGTGTTTTTGTGGGAATACAACCTACATTAAGGCAAACTCCACCTATATATTCCTTCTCAAAGGTAACGACTTTTAGTCCCATCTTAGCAGCTTTTATAGCCGTAACATATCCGCCTGGACCAGCGCCAATTATCCCTAAATCAAATTGTTTCATCGAGGTTCTCCTTTAACTAACTATCATAATATTTCTGTCTGAAAGGATACTTGATAATGTGTTGGCAAACCTACTTACATCCGCACCGTCAACTATCCTGTGGTCAAATGACATAGATATTGGGAGTATATACTTTGGAACTATATTGTCATTCTCATCGTATACAGGTCTTTTATAGATAGACCCAACGCCCATTATCGCAGCCTCAGGATAATTTATAACAGGAGTACCAAACATTCCGCTTATAGCTCCGTAATTAGTTATCGTAAATGTGCTATCTGACATAGAATCTACAGGCAATTTTTTATCCTTTGCAAGCTCTACTAGTTCTTTCATCTTCTCATCTATTTCTAAGATACTCATCCTATCCGCATCCTTTATAACTGGAACAGTTAGCCCGTGCTCTGTATCTATTGCAATCCCTATATTATAATACTTTTTAATCACTATCTCTTTGTTAGCCTCATCGAGTTCGCTGTTTAGAGTGGGATGTTTCTTCAAAGCAGACACTAACGCCTTAACTATAAATGGCATAAAGCTGAGTTTTCTACCCTGGTCTTTCAGGGTTTCATTTAGTTCTCTTCTCAAAGCCCATAAATCATTCACATCAAACTCATACATGGAAGAAGCGTGAGGAATTGTGTAAACAGACTTTTCCATGTTCTTAGAAATAGTTTCTCGCATCTTGGTCATCTTGATTCTCTCAACCCTGCCACTAAGAGAAACTGTCTCGGTAGACTGAGCTGCTTTTACAGGTGTCCCTCCCTTAGAACCAGAGTAATTCTTTACATCTTTTTTCGTAACCCTACCACTAGGACCTGTTCCAACTATATCATTTATATCCACACCTAAGCTCTTAGCCAACTTTCTAGCAACGGGTGTAGCGAGAACCTTTTTGTTTTCTTTCTTTTCATTTTTGTCTTCAGAAAAAGACTCTATTATATCGTCAGAAACAGTTATCGTTCCAACAACACTTGCTCCCTCTGTGAGTTTAGCTTCTGGCTTCGGAGCTTGAGCTTCTGGCTTTGAAGGAGCAGGCTCTACAGCGTTCCCGCTTCCATCATCTATGTCTACAACAACATCACCAACCGATATGTCAGAACCCTCACCATAATAAATTTTGCTTACTTTTCCAGCTACAGGAGAGGGTATCTCTGTAGTAAACTTATCGGTTTCAACAGAGTACAGGCTTTGCCCTTCTTCTACCGTATCTCCCTCTTTGACAAACCACTCAAAAATAACTCCCTCATGGATTCCCTCGCCCACGTCTGCAAATTGAAATTTATACATAGCTCTTTCCTTCCTTATCTACTATAAAAGTTAAAAGTTTATAACCTTATCCATGTTATATTTAATAAACTTGGAATCTGGTAAATGGTGATGTTCGCCCTTAGCCAATGGCACTATTACGTCTAGTCCCGTCACCCTTGTTGGAGGAGCTTCCAAATACAAGAAAGCCTCTTCATTGACGGAGGCAATTATTTCAGCAGCTGGACCATAAGATTTAACAGCCTCCTGTACAACTACAATTCTTCCGGTCTTTTTAACAGATTCCATGACTGTTTCCTTGTCCCACGGAGATATAGTCCTTAGGTCTATAAGTTCTATGCTCTTACCTTCTGCTTCAGCCATCTTAACAGCACCTTGCGCTTCTCTCATCATAGCCCCCCAGGCTACAAGTGTCAAATCAGTTCCAGGTTTTACAACCCTTGCCTTTCCTATCTCTACAGTGTATTCACCATCTGGAATCTCCTGTTTTCCCGACCTGTAAATTCTCTTTGGTTCCATAAAAATAACTGGGTCAGGGTCCCTAATAGCAGATATAAGCAAGCCCTTAGCATCATAGGGCGTAGATGGAATAACTAATTTTAACCCTGGCAAAGCGGCAAATATAGTCTCCAATGACTCTGAATGACTCTCCAAAGCTCTTATCCCACCACCATAAGGCATCCTAATAACGAGAGGAGCTGTAAACCTCCCCCTAGAGCGGTTCCTTATCCTAGCTACGTGGGATGCTATTTGGTTAAACGCCGGAAGTACAAATCCGCTAAACTGAATTTCTGCCACAGGTTTCAAACCATTCATAGACATCCCTAAAGCTGAACCAACTATAGATGATTCCGCTAAAATAGTGTCAAAACAACGTTCTTTTCCATATTTTGCCTGAAGTCCTTCAGTGGCTCTAAAAACGCCCCCCTCTTTTCCTACATCTTCTCCAAAGACGACAACGGAATCGTCGCGCGCCATTTCTATGTCCATTGCATTATTCACGGCTCCTATTAGTGAGTGTAGTCCCATTATTGTATTCCTCCTTTTTCTTTTCGCTTGTTAAATTAGCGGCTAAGGTAATTTGTACAGACATTTGCCTTCGCCACGTAGGTCTTACTACGCTTACTCAGGTCAAAGTCCTAGCAAATCGCCTTATCCATCTAATTTTCCTGCGCGAAAATACTTTTTTATTAAATTAACCTCATATTTTTTTAATTGTTAAATTAGCGCTTAAGGTAATTTGTACTAGTGTCACTTGCCTTCCTCAAAATTCCTGCGTAATTTGGTTTTAGGTTTATCTAAACTGCGTCAGATCAAAACCCTAGCAAATCATCTTATCCATCTAATTTTCCTTAACGAAAATACTTTATATTTTTTAACTAAATTATTTGACCTTTGCGTAGTATTCTTTTCTCATATTATATTGGCGCTCCAGTTCTGGAGTACGAGTTTCATAAGTATAGTCAATTACGTCATCCAAAGATAAGAGCCCAGTATTTTCAACTTCTGTAAAAGTAGAATCGAATTCAGAAACAAAGTCTGATTTGAATTCTTCTTCTAGTTCATCTGTCCAAAGACCCTTTGAACGGAGGTACTTATCCATCCTATCAATAGGATCCTTCTTCTTCCACTCTTCTACTTCCTCATTGGACCTATACTTACTAGGATCATCAGATGTAGTATGCGGTCCCATCCTGTATGTGTAAAGCTCTATTACAGAAGGTCCATTTCCATCCCTTGCTAAATCAACAGCTTCTTTAGTAGCTGCGTAAATAGCTAGAGCGTCATTACCATCTACTATAATTCCCCTTATTCCATAGGATTCAGACTTTCCGGCAAAGTTTTCACTCTTTGTCTGTAGGGTAGTAGGTGTAGAAATAGCCCATTGGTTATTTTGAATTATAAATACATTTGGAGTATTGTTCACAGCTGCAAAATTAAGCGCCTCGTGAAAATCACCCTGAGATGTAGCTCCATCGCCAACATACCCCATAACAACTTCTCCTGTTTTCCTATAGTTAGATGCAAAAGCTATCCCAGTTGCATATTGCAATTGAGAGGCTAGTGGAACTGAAAACGGTGTTATATTAACATCTTCAGGCAGCTTTGACCCAAATTCGTTCCCAGACCAATACGTCAGTAAATTTTTCAAAGGAAAACCAAAATAAAGCCACGCTGCAAGTTCCCTATAAGCAGATACAAGCCAATCTGTGCGCTCTAAAGCTGCCGCTGTTGCCGCTACTGCCTCTTGCCCTAAATTAGGGGCAAAGGTAAGAATCCTACCCTGCCTCTGCCTTTGTAAAAGCTTCTCATCTATCATCCTAGCCTTTTTCATGCACTTAAATATAGAAACAGCTAGGTCATCTCCCATATCTGGCATCAAAGATTCATCTTTGACCTTGCCGTTGGGGTCTAATATCTGTAACATTTTGCCTTTATTCGGCTCATATGACTCAAAATACATATTATCCTCCTAATATTTTTTAAAGATTCAAAAAAATCAACCTTTATTGTTTTCAGCTATTAAGTACCCACAATTAAAAAGACCAAAACATAATTCCTAGTAAGTTACTATTATTTAAAAAGTTTTTAAAAAAAAATGCCTTAGCAAAAGGCAAAACAGTGGGTTTAAAACCATGTTAAACAACTTATATATTATTTAATTTCTGATATCACATACTCTATAACTGGATCACTCCCATCTAAGATATCCTCAACTGTTCTCTTTATCTCCACATCTGGAATTTCAGAGGGAGTTTCAACCATCTTCTTCCTAACTTTTTCAGAACTTACCCTAAATAAGAGCTTAGAATTTTTGAGAACCTTTTGTGCAGTAGTGGATACATTTGTAGTAAATGGAGACCCTCCAGTTGGAGTACCTATATGAGTAGCGCCCCATTTTTCCTTTACAAAATGCGCAGTTGTAACCCCGGCAGAAAAAGTTTGGTTATCTGTTGCTATATAAAAGTTTGGACTATTTATAAAATTACCCTCTCTAAAAAACTTTTCTGAGAATGCGGTGTATAGAGCAGCTGAAGACCCACCTCCATTTTCCCTAAGGTCAATTAGAAGGGCTATTGGTTTCTTTTCCATAACAGCTTCTTTTACGTCCTTGCCAAATGCCACTAGCCCATATCCGTCAATCTCTGTTTGACAACTGGAAAACCTTATTACTAAAAGCTTATCGTCTTCATACCATTCTTCCTTGTAAGGAGTTTCATCCGTGTAAATACTCCAGACTAGAAAGTTAGGGCAGTTTCCCACAGAAAGCGGAATTTCCCATTCAGCATAAGATAAATCATAGTAACCTATCGTGCGAACATCTCTACCATTTAAAGTTATAATATTATCATCCTTAGGAGGCAGGTCTACGAGTTTATAAAAATAAATATCATGAAGTTTATCTATTGCACCTGACCTACTCCAATATTCACTCTCAGAGTTAGATATTCTCTCAAATTTTTCTACTAGTTCTTCTACGGGAACCCCGTTAAGAGTGTCGACTTTTTCGCCTATTAAATCCTTGTATTCGTCTATAGCGTTTATAACATAGAAACCATCAGAAAGTTCGTCTATCATTATAGGCAGGTTTAAGTAACGTTCGCCATTACTCCACATATCTATGTGCCCATCCCCTAAAGAAAATAAAAGCTCGCGTATCCTATATTCGCAAGCTTGATCAGTCAGATTCGGAATATCTTGGTATATGTTGTCATAAATTTCATTAAATGCCTCTTCTCCATTTTTGCCAAAGGGGTCTGAATTATACCACTTTAGATCATCCCTAAGTTGAGCCAGATCTTCCCGCCACTCCTCGACCTTATCGGTCGAGGTAGCGGTTGGTTCTTGATCTTCTTCTTCACAAACAACCTCCGGTTGTTCTATAGATCCTCAAAGGGTCTTTCTCTTTGGTTTTTCGCAAGAAGAAAAGATCAGTGCAAAGCTCAAAATCAAAACCAAAAAAAGCATCTTTTTATTCATAATCAGACTCCAATTAAACGAACGCTTCAACAGCCTCAAAAGCCTTTATAGCAGCTAACTTTGCGTGATAGTAGTTTAAGCCACCTTGCAAATAAACAGGATAGGGTTCCTTTAAAGGCGCATCTGCGCTTAATTCTATCGAAGCCCCCTGAACAAAGGTCCCTGCAGCCATTATAACGTCTACATCATACCCAGGTAAGGGTCCTGGTACAGGTTCAACAAATGAATCAACTGGACTATAACCTTGTATAATCCTACAAAATTCTTTTAACTTTTCCTCAGAAGCGAGCTCTATAGACTGTATTATGTCACTTCTGAAATCTAAACCTCTAGGGCATACCTTGTACCCAGCAGATTCAAACAATTCCGCAGCAAACATTGCCCCCTTAAGCGATGAAGCTACAACACCTGGAGCTAAAAATAACCCCTGCATTACAGAGCGAACAGTGCCAAAACTCAGACCCAATCCCTTACCTAGCCCAGGAGCGGTTAGATTGTCTGCACATAAGTTGACCAAATCCTCCCTACCTGTAATATACCCACCGGATAGCGCTAACCCACCACCAGGATTTTTAATTAAGGAACCGCAGACGAGATCAGCTCCAACGTGGTTTGGTTCTTCCCTCTCTACAAATTCGCCATAACAGTTATCTACAAGCACTAAGATGTTTGGGTTTTTATCCTTTACAACTCTTACCAAGGACTTAATTTCATCTATTCCTATAGCAGGTCTAAAATCATATCCCCCTGAACGTTGAATGTATACAACGCCAGTATCTGAACTTATTTTTGACAAGACCTCTGCCTGGTCTATTTTATTGGTCACCATAGGTTTGCAAAAATCAAATCTAACCCCCATCGCCTTAAGTGAAAATGGAGAATCCCCAGATATACCAATGGTTTTATGGATTGTATCATATGGCATACCTGTAGCAAAGACAAGATGGGAATTAGGCTTAACAACAGATCTAAGAGCCAAACTAATAGCGTGGGTTCCACTCACAATTTGAGTTCTGACCAAGGCTGACTCTCCACCAAAGACGCTCGCATAAATAGACTCTACAATTCGCCTACCTTCATCATCGTAACCATAGCCAGTATTCCAAGCAAAGTGGCGGTCAGAAAGCCTATTTTCTCGCATAGAGTTTAAGACTCGCTCCGTTAAATAAAGTGCTGTATCATCCGCTTTTTGAAATAAATCAGATAACCTTGATTCTATTTCAGTATACAGAGATTTCAAGATTAAGCCTCTAAAGCCTCAACTGACTCTGTATTCATATTTATAGGCTTCGCTGGAACGATTGTAGATATTGCGTGTTTATATATCATTTGTTGTTTTCCATCAGAATCAATCATTATAGTATAGGGATCAAAGCCATTTACATAGCCCTTGATTTGATAACCACTAATCAAGAATACTGTAATCTGTACGTGGTTTTTCCTAACTTGATTGAGAAAAATATCCTGTAACTTCACATTATTTTTCACCACTAACCTCCTAAATTCTCAACGCCCTGATATTATACCATAAGGAAGTTAAAAAACAAGGCAAAAGCAGCTATTAGTCACTCCCATACAATGATAGTACATAAGAAACAAAATTATTGCGCAGCAAAAACAAAATCAGGGAAATATCAACAGCCTGAAATTATTTGTAAGCCCTTAAATACTGGCTCTGCACAACATCCTCTACACCCAATTTATTCGCCGCATCCATTACCCAATAAGGGTTTCTGAGGAGCGCTCTGCCTAAGTAAAGCAAATCTGCCCTACCAGATTCTATTATCTCTGTAGCCATATCAACCGAATCTATAAGCCCCCCTGCTATAACGGGAACATTATTTTCTCGCCTTATCATTTCAGCCAAGCCTATTTGGTAACCTGGGTAGATATTGATTGGGGCGCTCACAACCCCGCCACTACTTACATTAAAGATATCCACCCCAAGTGCCTTACCCTCTGATGCTATATAATCTAAATCTTGTTTAGAAATCCCGTTATCCAAATGGTCACTAGCAGATATCCTTATGCCGAGGGGTTTTTCATCTGCCCAAACCTCTCTTATCTTTTCTATAACAAGCCTAGGGAACTCAAAACGAGCTTCTTTGCTCCCTCCCCACTCGTCATTCCTAGTATTCGAAATAGGACTCAAAAAGATGCTGAGCAAATAACCGTGGGCAGCGTGGATTTCTATAAAATCAAAACCAGCTTCAAGAGCTCTCCTAGCACCATTTCTAAAAGCCAAGGCAACTTTTTCAATTTGATCACTATCTAGTTTATTTGGTTTTTCATACTCATCACTAAATGGTTCTTCAGTTACAGATACATGGGGACAAGACTTAGAGGTAGATTTTCTGCCAGCATGCGCTAGCTGGATTCCTACCTTGGTCCCATAAGAATGAACCCTGTCAACGATTTTTTTTAATCCGGATATATGATCATCAGACCATATCCCCAAATCATTGTCAGATATCCTTCCCTCTGGAAGAACAGATGTTGCCTCAACTATTATCAATCCGACTTGACCAGCCGCTCTGGTAGCATAATGGTCTATATGCCAGTCAGTTACCAAACCATTATCTTCAGCACAAAACATACACATTGGTGCCATAACAACCCTGTTTTTCAAGGTCATATTTTTTAGAGTGTATTTACTTAATAACATTGTTCTCTCTCCAAAATTTCTCAGTCAAAAGCTAGTGTTAAATAACCAATTAATCACCCCTTTGACCTTCACTAATCAGCTGAAAAATCAGCGCCTGTATTCTCCTGTATTTCTTGCAATTTATTATAAAATTCGACATCAATCTTTAAACAATAACCTTCCTTATCTCCATCCTGAACCAAAATCATAGATTCTTTATCTGTCTCAACATAAAACGGCGTCGTAAATTTAAAACTGTATTCTTTACCATCCTTGTCAACATAAAAAACTTCATTTGTAAACAGGTACTTTAACCTCTCA
>PDWJ01002801.1_pt1 | contig 17674 bp, 18 predicted proteins | sample 1430881 | NCBI WGS metagenome assembly PDWJ01 (sample SAMN01162460, study PRJNA174530) | Oral metagenome, whole genome shotgun sequencing project. | biome: Marine environment; feature: Marine mammal; material: Swab sample of the gingival sulcus; isolation source: swab sample of gingival sulcus...
ATTGAGATCTCCTGCTCGGTGAAAGATCAGGATACTCTTGTTGCGATCGTTCCCTCTTTTCGTATAGATCTGGAACGGGAGGCGGATCTGATCGAAGAAGTGGCAAGGTTGTACGGTTATGATAATATTCCCGTTACAATGCCGAAAGCACGGTTAAGTTTTCCCTCGCAGGAAACACAGCGTATCAACCGACTGGAGATCGCTCAAAAATTGACAACCATCGGTTTTTTTGAAGCGATTAATTACAGTTTTATCGGTAAATCAGATCTTGAGCGGCTGAGTCTTGAGGCAACAGATCCTCGTAGTAATCCAGTACCGTTACTCAATCCCTTGAGTGAGGACCAGGGCGTTATGCGGACGACCTTGATTCCGGGACTGCTGGCGAATGTCCGTCGCAATATTAACTTTCAGTATTCAGCGATAAAACTATTTGAGATAGGGAAGGTCTTTTTTCCTGCGGGAGATGGTCAGCCCCTGGAAAAAAACAGGCTTTCCGGAGTTCTTTCTGGCAATCGTTTTGGCAGGTTAAGTTCTCCGCTGCATTTCAAACCGGCGATGGTCGACATTTACGATGTGAAAGGGGTGGTTGAGTTTATTATTGGTTCGATGCGGTTATCTGCTGGCAGGGGTGAAAAGGCCGGTCTCTCTTTTCGAAATCCAACAACGGATACCCGCGAGCCTTTTGTTGAAGATGGCTATGCTCTTGAGTTGATTTATCGGGAAAAAGTGATAGGAACGCTTGGGAAGATTAACAATGAAATCCTTCGCAACTATTCGATAAAAAACGATGTTTTTTATTTTGATCTTGACTATGATGCCCTTTGCGGGGTACAAGTAATGGCGAAGAGTTTTACGCCGTTACCGGTTTATCCTGCAGTTCGTCGGGATCTTTCCTTGCTGATTCTGCAAGATGTGGCGGGAGGGGAGCTTCTTGAGGCGGTACAGAATCATAATGACAGTTTGATTGAAGAAGTGGAGATCTTTGATACTTTTAGAGGAGAGAAGATTCCGGAAGGATATAAAAGCATTTCTCTTCGTATAACGTATCGGTCTTCAACAAAAACACTTACGGAAAAAAACGTCGAAAAATCGCACGGAAAAATTGTCCGTATACTTAAAGAACAATTTGGGGGAAGTTTTCGTGATGCATAGTCAAAAGAACCAAAATCTCACACGTAAAGAGCTTGCAGAGAATCTTGCCGATAAACTGGGTTTTTCGCAAAGCCACTGCTCTCATATTGTTGACAGCTTTTTTGCGAACCTGAAAGGTTCCATGCTCAATGGAGAGTCTGTCAAGCTGGTTCATTTTGGAACGTTTACTGTTCGAGACAAATCACCCAGGCGGGGGAGAAATCCTCGCACCGGAGAAACCATTACCATCAAAAAGAGACAGACTGTCAGTTTTCGACCCAGCAAAAAATTGCGGGAGAAAGTTAATAAATAGAAATCGCTTCAATCCCTGTATTGAAGATAATAAAGAACGCAACCTTTTCTGGTTTTTAAGCCATTGCTATAAGATGGAATTTGGCTGTACAGGAAAAATAAAAAGAGGATAAAAGAGGATCGATTAATTTTTTTATAACTATTTGAGTTTTGGCTCTGAAAATTTGATGAATCCATCTATTCCGGATAAACTCTATTTCAAGATTGGTGAAGTCGCCAGGATGGCAGATGTTGCTACCCATGTCTTGCGTTACTGGGAGTCTGAATTCAATGAAATTAGACCAAAACGGACAAAAACCGGCCAGCGTCTCTATAAAAAACAGGATGTTGAGCATATTCTGAGGGTGAAAACCCTTTTGCATGGAAAAGGCTACACAATATCCGGGGCGAAAAAATATCTGAAAGAGGCAAGGGCTGGTGGAGTGGACGGTTCTCAAAAATTTTTCGTTTCCTCTTGTAAAGAAATAATAAACACCACAGGAAAATTAAAAAAAATCAGGAAAGAATTGCAGGAGATACAGAAGATTCTTGCTTCTTGACGGCCAAATATCTTTTTCCCGGGGTTCTATTGACAGCCCTGCCAACCAGTGGTAGATAAAATTGCACAAAAGTCGGGATGTAGCGCAGTCTGGTTAGCGCACTTGTCTGGGGGACAAGGGGTCGGAGGTTCAAATCCTCTCATCCCGACCATAAGAAAACACAGGGGAGAGAGAACAACCTACCGTTCTTTCTCCCCTTTTTTGGGTCAACCTTAAAGAAGGGGGATATGCTGTTTCCCACACAGACTCAATGGAGTAAAAATCTCACGTTTATTTTATCCGCACAATACTCTAACTCGTAACCTGTAATTTTCCAGATTCCTAAATCCGTATGCTCTTCTCTGGATGAGTTTTATTTTCCGAACGAATCCTTCGACCATTCCATCACTTCTGTAATATAAACGTCTAGAGAAACAAGAGTAAAGAGTCTGCAGCCCTATATGTTGGTCAGGGGTTTTTATAGTGTCTGTACATTTGCAGCACCTTGTGGACATATTGTTCTATCAGGGGAATTGGCGGGATGGTTCCCGTTTTTTGAACAAGTTCCGGACCAGCATTGTATGCGGCCAGGGAAAGAGGCAGGTTTCCCCTGAAATTGTCAAGCATTCTTCGAAGATATCTCGTTCCTCCATCTATATTCTGTTGCGGATCAAAAGGATTGAGGATATGTAACTGTTGTGAGGTTTGAGGCATAAGCTGCATTAAGCCCTGTGCCCCCTTGTTTGAGACTGCTCTATGGTCAAAACCTGACTCAACATGAATGATCGCTTTAATAAGGGCATGATCAACATCATAGCGGGCAGCGGCCATCCGAATCCAGAAATCGTAGCGTTGATTGTCTGCCTTTCGCCGAGTTTGAGAGATGTTGTTTTGCTGTTGAGTAAAGTTGAATGGTCTGCAGCTGGTATCATGACGAACATTGGTGTAAAGGATATGTCCGTTATTACTGAAGCAGCGATATATCACTGCCTCAGATATTTTACTGAAAAGAAAAAATGATATCAGACAAAGCGTAACAACCAGCAAGACTCTGCTCTTTTTGTCATCATTCGACAACGGGTTATTGCAGAACAGTCTGGCAGCTCTTGTTTTTACTTTGCTCTTTTTTCCCAATCGGCAAGGAATTGCTCCATTCCCTTGTCTGTAAGAGGGTGTTTGGCTAGTTGAGTGATAACTTTCAGAGGAATTGTCGCAATATCCGCGCCGAGAAGAGCTGAATCAATTACATGCTGAGGGTTGCGAATTGAGGCGACAATAATTTCACTCTCATAGCCATAGTTGTCATAAATTGAGACGATGTCTCCGATCAAATCCATTCCCGGAGTTCCGGTATCATCAAGGCGCCCGACAAAAGGGCTGACAAAACTTGCGCCGGCCTTTGCGGCAAGCAGGGCCTGGGCGGATGAAAAAACCAGAGTAACATTTGTTTTTATCCCTGCGGCCGTGAGTTTTTTGACTGCCTTGATTCCTTCAACCATCATGGGTATTTTAATGACAACGTTGTCGGCAATTTTGGCGAGTTCTTTTGCTTCTGCGAACATCCCCTCTGCATCAAGGCTGACAACTTCAGCACTGACAGGGCCGTCGACAATTTTACAGATTTCTGCAATTATCTCTTCAAAGGGTTTTTCTTCCTTTGCGACAAGGGAAGGATTGGTGGTAACACCATCAACCATTCCCATCGCAACGCCTTGTTGTATCTCGTCAATATTGGCGGTATCTATAAAGAATTTCATGATTGTTCTCCTTGTTTTTTTTGGTAGGCTCTGCAGCATTGCTGGCTGCAAAAATAAACTCTTCGTCCATCTGTTTCATATACCACTGCCTGGTGCTGCGGGACAAGTTTCTTGCACACGGGATCTTCTCTTAGGATATCATCGGTCAGAGGCGGAGTCTTTTGCTGTGAGCGAAGGTTTTTGCCCCTGTTGAAGCTCTTTAGCACCCTGTAGGCCAAATAGACAAGAACTGCTATTGCCAGGAAACGAATGGCTGCCATAAAATCTCCTTAACCTGTCGGCCATTTCTCGGCCTTAAGTTGCTGCATTTCTCCTTTTGGCGTTTCCTGGAGTTTTCTGATCATGCTGACAATCTTCTCTCCTGTACGAACATCGAAAAGCTGGGGATCAATCTCCTGCAGAGGAAGCAGAACAAACAGACGTTCCGGAATACGAGGATGTGGAAGGCGGAGAAACGGGTTCTCTTTTTCAACCTGTGCTTTTTCTCCAAAATAGAGGAGATCAAGATCAAGAGTTCTGTCTTTATATCCTTCGGGTTCTTCGTCACGATTACGGCCAAAATCAGATTCTATTACCAGCATGGCGTGGAGAAGTTCTTCTGGTGTGAGTTCTACCTTTACTTTTCCCACTGCATTGGTGAACCAGTTTTTGCTGTTCATGTTTAACGGTGCGGTTCGCCAGGGGCGGGAAAGAGAGTCAAGAGAGATTCCAGGCAACTCTCCCAATCGTTCCCAGGAGCGTTGCAGGACCTCCTTGCCATTCCCGAGATTTGAACCGAGTCCAATCCATGCTGGTTGCGGATTTTTCATATTAAAAATTCTCCAGACCAAGGACATCAAACATACTGTAGAGTCCATTCTTTTTTTCGACAACCCAGGCTGCAGCTCTTGCTGCGCCCCGGGCAAAATGATCACGGCTGTAGGCACGGTGACTCAGCTCTATCCGTTCGCCTGCGCCTGCGAAATACACCGTATGTTCCCCGACAATATCTGCGGCGCGGATTGACTGGATTCCAATCTCATTTTTCTTCCGTTCACCGATTATTCCACTACGTTCAGTAACGAGGGCTTGCTCAAAAGAGCTGCCCACTCCTTGCGCGGCCATCTCTCCAAGTTTTAAGGCCGTACCGGAGGGGGCATCCTTTTTTTGGTTATGATGCGCTTCAAATATTTCAATGTCAAAATCTTCGCCAAGGGCATTGGCCGTTTTTTTGACCAGCTGAAAAAGGAGATTGACACAGACAGACATATTGGGAGCCTGTACACAGGGAAAACCCTTTTTCGCCAACTCTTTTAATTCTTTCATTTCAGACTCTGAAAAGCCTGTTGTCCCAATGACCATTGCTGTTTGATGTCGTGCGGCAAGCCGGGCAAATTTCATCGTCGCAGTGTGGAAGGTAAAGTCGATGAGAACATCTCCCTGGGTAATCGCTTTTTCAGGGCCTTCTGAGATCTTGATTCCGTTTGCCCTGCCAAAAATCAGCTCTCCTGCATCATATCCGATATACTCACTGCCTGGGGATTCAAAGGCAGCACTGCACCGGAGACGGGGATGCTGTTCGACTGCTTTGGCCACATTTTTCCCCATACGTCCTGCAATCCCTGCAATAATAACATCAATCATCGTATCTTTCTTGCGCCCTCTTTTTTACAGCAATCCAAGTTTGCGCAGCGCATCTTGCAGATTGGCAGTGTCTGTCATTGGTGGAAGGGGCAGTCTCGGAGTTCCATCTTTGATTTTACCCATCATTTCCAGTGCTTTTTTTGCAGGGCCGGGACTTGGCGCGGAGAACATCAGTTTCATCAGATCGTACATCTGATAGTGAAGCCGCTGTGCTCCCTTTATATCTCCGGCAAGAGCTTTTTCCATCATCTGTGCCATTCCCTGCGGATAGACGTTGGAGACAACAGATATCACCCCCTTTCCACCAATCATTATTGTTGGCATTGCGGTAAAATCATCTCCGGACAGAACAATGAAATCTTCAGGACATTTACGGATAACATCAGTGATCTGCTCGAGAGAACCACAGGCCTCCTTTATGCCGATAATATTGTCAATCTCTGCCAGCCGGGCTACGGTATCTGGTTCAATATTGACCACGGTGCGGCCAGGAACATTGTATAAAAATATCGGAATATCGACCTGTTCAGCGATCGTCTTGAAATGAAGGTACATCCCTTCCTGGCTCGGTTTATTATAATACGGAACGACAGAAAGTACCGCGTCCGCGCCACTCTTTTTCGCGCTTTCCGTAAGTTCTATTGCCTCGAGGGTGTTGTTGGCTCCTGTTCCGGCAATGACCGGAACTCTTTTCGCGACAGTTTTTACCGTCAACTCGATTATCCGTTTATGCTCAGCAAAATGAGTTGTTGCTGATTCTCCCGTTGTTCCGACAGGTATGATTCCGTGAGTTCCCTGTTCGATCTGGAACTCAATCAGATCTATGATTCCCTGTTCGTCGACCTCTCCGTCAAAAAAGGGGGTGACCAGGGCAACCATGGCACCATAAAAATTTTCCATGATATTTCCTCTATGTTAGTTGCTGTTTTATCGAATCAACACCGAGGTTGCCGTCACAGACAAGCCTGGTTGGTCCTTCGAGAAAGATATCTTTTGCAATTGGACCATCCTGCAGGTCAAAGTAGACAAGATTTTGTTCATTCCCATAAGTTTCAACAGTGACCGGTGAACTCATCTTTTTTTGCATGGCGCTGTAAAGAGCAGAAGCTATATTGCCAGTACCACATGCCATGGTTTCATCCTCAACACCGCGCTCATAGGTTCGAACCCTGATGGTGTTGTCATTTTTTACGTAAACAAAATTGACATTTGTCCCACTGGGCTGAAACATCTCATGATAGCGGATTTTGCGGCCCCAGCTTTTGACTGGTATCTGGTCATCGTTGATAAAGATTACTGCATGAGGAACGCCACTGTTTACATAGAAAACAGGATATTCTTGCTTATCAAGTTCAATGGAGAGTCCAACCCTGAAGTCAAAAGGATCAGGGAGCTTTACCTTGACAATATTTTCCTGCTCACCAATCTCGGCCTCGACAATACCGGCCAGAGTAGAAAAAGTCATCTTTTTGCCGGTAATCCCATGGCGATAAGCGAAGCGTGCGGCACAGCGGGAGCCGTTTCCGCACATCTCGGCGGTTGATCCGTCAGAATTGTAAAATTGCCAGCGAAAGTCAGCTTCCTCACAATCTTCGAGAAAAATGACACCATCCGCACCCAAAGAGAATCTCCTTCGGCTTATCAGACGTGCAAACTCTGACTGTTCCGCAAGTGGAACAGCGCCGTTACGATTGTCAATAATAATGAAATCATTACCGGTCCCGTTCATCTTCTCAAAGGCAACCGGAAATTCAACAGCCATTCGCACTCCTTTCTTAATCGCGCGTTGTCACAGCCTCGGGCCGACTGCTCTCATTGCCGGCATGGTCGACAGCTGTAACAATATAATAGTAACGTATATTGTTATCGGCAGTATTATCGCTATAGAGAGTATAAATCGGCTTGATGCTTTCAAGCAGGATATATTCCTTCTCGTTGGCAGCCCGGCGATAGATGCGGTATTCGCCAAGATCGTTATCATTTGACGGATCCCAGAAAACCTTTATCCCTTTGGCGGTTGTTACCGCGCGGAGATTTTCCGGTGTTTTCGGAGCAACAGTATCTTGAGACTGAATTATAACAGGGGTTGAGATCTCACCAGATACCGATTCTCCAGCATAGCTCATCACAGCCTGTACTGTATAGTGATAATTCTTTCCGTTTTCTATAGTTTTGTCGTAAAATTGTGTTTCAGCGGTTGGATTTGCTATTTTTACCCCATTGCGCAAAACCTGATAACGAACCGGGCCGAGCAGGGCTCCGCCATTACGCAACCGGGTTACCGGATTCCAGCTAAGAACAACAGCGCTGGCGCTGGTTTGGCCCCGGAGCTGGGTGGGAGCTGCCGGCGGCATTGAATAGACGAAGGAGACGATATTGGAATCCGGGCTGGATGCCAGCCAGCTGGTACGAGACGTTACCTTGAAAAAATATTTATATCCTCTTTTCATCCCCTTTGTGGTGAAGTTTGCAATGCGGCGCTGCTCGCCATCATAGCTGGGTCCACCCGGAAGAATCTTGGGTTTGGTAAAGGGGATAGGACAACTATCGCAATACTCTTTAACGGGAATGCCGACCTGATAAAGCTGGAAGTCAGAGATATTCTCGATTGCTCCACCTTTGAGTGTCTTTATTGGATAGGTCCAGCTCAGCTTGACACCGCCATCTCCAATCTCGTAGCGAAGATCTTCAATTGCCATCGGCACCACGGCCTGTGGGGGAACAGGATCGTTCTTATATCCGCAGCCTGCGAGCATGAGTATTGTTCCAGCCACAGCAAATATCGCTCGTTTCATTCGTTTTTCCTCAAGATTCTTTTCTGAGTTGTTGTTCCGCAGCTTCCAGCGCCTCTTTAACCCGGAGAATTCCGGTTCCTCCCAGTGAATTACGGCTGTTTACAGAACCCTCTATCCGCAAAATTTCATAAACATCTTCGCCGATAATAGTGGAAAAATGCCGTAATTCTTGCAAGGTAAGTTCTGAAAGTTCTTTATTGTTTTCAATACAGTAAGCGACAGCCTGCCCCACTATGGAATGTGCCTGCCGAAAGGGTATCTCTTTGAGTACCAGATAATCGGCAAGATCCGTGGCGGTCATGCATCCTGTCTGGGTTGCTGCCGCCATCTTTTCGCTTTTGAAGTCAATAGAGCCAAGGAGTTCTGTTATAATGGAAAGACTTGCGCAAATGGTATCAACTGTATCAAAAACCGGCTCCTTATCTTCCTGCATATCACGGTTATAGGTAAGAGGCAATCCTTTCATCACTGTAATAAGAGTGACAAGACTGCCCACCACCCGTCCTGTTTTTCCCCGCATCAACTCGACAATATCAGGGTTCTTTTTCTGGGGCATAATCGAAGAACCGGTACAAAATTTATCCGGCAGAGAGACAAAATCAAATTCCTGGGTTGACCAGAGTACCAGTTCTTCAGATAATCGCGAAAGGTGGAGGTGGATCATGGTACAGACCGAGAGAAACTCAAGCGCATAGTCTCGGTCACCGCTGGTATCGATAGAGTTTGCCGTTATTCCGGCAAAACCGAGAGCTTCTGCGGTCTGTTTTCTGTCAATGGGAAGACCGGATCCCGCCATGGCTGCGCAGCCGAGCGGCGAGAGGTTGAGGCGCTTTCTGCAATCTTCCATCCGGCTTTTATCCCTGCCAAACATCTCGTAATAAGCCAGCATATGGTGGGAGACAAGTACTGGCTGGGCTCTTTGCAGATGAGTATAGCCGGGCATCAGCGCACCAAGATTGTTGCGAGCAAGAGTGACAAAGGCACTTCTTACCTTGTTGAGTAAGGTGATAATGTCGTCACACTTGTCGCGCAGAAACAGCTTGAAGTCCACGGCGATCTGATCATTACGGGAACGACCGCTGTGCAGGCGTGCCCCGGCAGGGCCGATACGGTCAATAAGTGCTTTCTCAATGTTCATATGAACATCTTCAAGCTCCTGCCTGAACTCGAAAGTCCCTGCGTCAATTTCTTTCTCGATAGCGGTAAGTCCATCAAGAATACGTGTCAGCTCGCTGTCACTGAGAATTCCATTGTCAGCCAGCATTGTCGCATGGGCCTTTGAACCGGCGATATCGTATTTATAGAGCCGAAAGTCAAAGCTGACAGATTCGCTATATGTCTCCATTGACGCGGCGGTTGTTTCGTGGAAGCGTCCTCCCCACATTTTTTGTGAACCACTTTTTCGCATGTTGCCTTCCGGGATATTTAACGCTTGTAACGCTCCAATGTTGCATTGATTTTCAGGCGTAAGCCGTTAAGTCGAATAAATCCGGTGGCGTCACCTTGATCATATACACTATCTGCTTCAAAAGTTACCACATCTTCTCTGTAGAGAGAAGAAGATGATTTTCTTGCTACCGGAATACAGTTGCCCTTGTAGAGTTTTATCCGTACTGTCCCGTTGACGACTTTTTGCGTTTCATCCATCGTTTTTTGCAATAGTTCGCGTTCGGGTGAAAACCAGAATCCGTTATAAACCAGTTCGCCATAGCGGGGAACAAGAGAGTCTCGAATTTTCATAACTTCACGGTCAAGACAGATCATTTCAAGTGCGCGGTGTGCTTCTCTGAGCAGGGTCCCGCCAGGAGTCTCATAAACACCTCTTGATTTCATGCCGACAAAACGATTTTCCACCAGATCAAGACGACCAATGCCATTTTCAGCAGCCAGATCGTTCAGGATGGTAAAGAGAGCAAGAGGCTCCATCTTCTCTCCATCAAGAGCGACAGGATCTCCGTTGCTGAAATCAATCTGCAGATATGTCGCTTTATCCGGGGCATTTTCCGGTGAGACTGTCCACTTGAACATCTCTTCATCCGGCTCATTCCAGGGTTCTTCGAGCAGGCCACCCTCGTAACTGATATGCAGCAGGTTCTCGTCGCAGCTGTAGGGATTTTTTTTCGTCACCGGAACGGGAATATTATGTTTTTCCGCAAACTCAACAAGTTTTGCCCGTGAATTGAGGTTCCAGGTCCGCCATGGAGCAATGATCTGCAGATGGGGTTCTAGTCCGATATAACCAAGCTCGAAACGTACCTGATCGTTGCCTTTGCCGGTAGCACCATGGCTTACCGCGTTGGCTCCTTCCTCTCTGGCGATTCGTACCTGTTCTTTGGCAATAAGTGGTCGGGCGAGGGCGGTTCCAAGAAGGTAGTTTCCTTCATAGATAGCATTTGCCCTGAATGCCGGAAAAATATAGTCTTCAACAAATTCTTTGCGCAGATCAGAGATAATAACCTTTTCAGCACCGGTGGCCATCCCCTTTTTGCGGACAGAGTCCCAGTCTTCTTTCTGACCAACATCGGCAGTATAGGCGATGATTGGACAGTTATGTTCTTCGGCAAGCCATTTGAGAATTACCGAGGTATCAAGTCCGCCGGAGTAGGCGAGTACTACCTTCTTTACTGACATATCTTTTCCTTCTGTAAGAGAAACTGCCTACCCGGTTTCCTTTATTTCACAGAGTTAAACTTTTTCGCATGAAATGGAGAGACCTTTATAAGGTCTCCCTGCTGCATGTGATTTGAGAGTCAAATTCTCCCCCCTTTGCAGTCTTCTGCTTCTCTGTCGGCAATACAGGTTTCGTGGAGGCAAGCCGTTATTTTTGTATTATTTTGGTAATATAGTATCGTAAATTTTCCCGGGAGGGACAATTGTGCCTTCTTTTTCTAGAGTTTACTCCTTTTCTGTCGTTATTTCTTGTTCAATAATACCCGGTACTGGATATTTTTAAACCACCAATTTCTCCAGAATTGCCTTGTGCATATGCATTTTGTTTTCTGCTTCGTCAAAGACAACAGATTGCGGCCCTTCGAGAACCTCTTCGGAAATCTCTTCGCCTCGGTGGGCGGGCAGACAATGGAGGACAATGGCATCCGGTTTTGCCTTTTGTAAAAGAGACATATTGAGCTGATAGTCGTGAAAATCGCCCAGGCGGGCAACAGTTTCATCTTCTTGGCCCATAGAAGTAAAGACATCGGTGTTGAGGACATCCGCGTTTTTGACCGCGACAACCGGATCATGCTGAACCATGATGCGGTTGTTTGTTTTTTTCGCCCTTGCAAGTGTTGCCTGGTCAGGAGTATAGCCTTGCGGACAGGCGAGTACCAGTTCAAAACCAAGAATACCTGCGGCATTTATCCATGAATTGGCGACATTATTGCCATCACCAATCCAGGCAATCTTTATTTTGTCAAGATCACCTTTTTTCTCAAATACGGTCATAAGGTCGGAGAGTATCTGGCAGGGATGATACAGATCACTCAGGGCATTGATAACCGGAATGGAGGCATAATCGGCCAGTTCTTCAATTATTTCCTGGCCGTGGGTACGGACAACAAGGGCATCGACATAGCGGGAGAGGGCCCTGGCCATGTCTTTTAACGGTTCAGATCTTGACAGTTGAGTATCACGGCTCGCAAGAAAAAGAGCCTGGCCACCAAGTCCGTAAACGGCTGTTTCAAAGGAGACTCTGGTTCTGGTGGAAGCTTTGTCAAAAAGAAGGGCGACAGTCTTTCCATCGAGGCTGTTATGTTTTTTCCCGGCCAGTTTTTCTTTTTTTAACAGTATTGCCCGGTTGATCAGGGAAAACAGTTCTTCTTTTGAAAATTGGGCAAGTGATCGCAAGTGAATTGTCAACGGCAAGCTCCTTTAAAATGATCAATAACTCTTTTCTGTAACCACTACAGCAAACAAAAACAAACTCTTTATATCGCAGAAGAGGAAAACCTTTATTTTTACATAAACGTTGTGATTATTGCAAAGTATTTTGACGACTCTTCTCTGTTTCTAAGAGAACTTCACCGAGAACGATACACATTTCATCTATTTCATCTTTGGTTACAGTCAATGGTGGGGCAAAACGCAGTACGGCATTTCCGGCAAAATTAATAAGGACTCCTCTGGAAAACATCTTGTCGACAATTTCTGGCCCTTTTGCAATTCCTTCAGAAGTGAGTGTCGCTCCGATCAGCAGTCCTTTGCCGCGTGAGCCGGTTAACAGGGCTGGAAAGCATCCTGTCATCCTGGCAAGACACTTCTGGAGATATTGGCCCTGGTTGATAACCCTTTCGAGAAAACCTTCTGACAGTACTTGCTGTAATGTCGCGACTCCAGCAGCACAACAGATGGGGTTTCCTCCAAATGTCGAGGCATGTGTTCCTGGAATCATTGATGCGGCGATATCCTCAGTTGTCATCATTGCTCCTATGGGCAGGCCGTTTGCCAGAGCTTTCGCCAGGGTGATTATATCCGGAATGATATCTGTATGCTGGTGGGCAAACAGCTTTCCGGTACGCCCCATTCCGGTCTGGACCTCATCGAAGATAAGCAGCAGCTTGAATTTGTTGCAGATCTCTCTGATCCCCTGCAGGTATTGTTTTGAGAGAGGCAGGACGCCACTTTCTCCCTGAATCGGTTCACAGAGGATTGCGCAGGTCATATCATCGACAAGGGCTTCAAGTGCCGCCAGATCACCGAAGGGGGCATGGACAAAGCCTTCAGGGAGAGGTTCAAAGCCCTGGTGAAATTTGGGTTGGCCGGTTGCCGCGACAGTAGCCAGTGTCCGGCCATGAAAAGAGCCTTTGAGGCTGATTATTTTATACCGGCGAGCGTCACTGTGAATACGAGCCATCTTTATCGCCGCTTCATTTGCTTCGGCACCGCTGTTGCAGAAAAAAACCTTGTCGGCAAAGCTTTGCGCAACAAGGATTTCAGCCAATTCTATTTGTGGACGGGTATAGTATAAATTGGAGATATGAACCAGCTGTTCTGCCTGTCTGGAAATAGCGGCATTAACAGCTGGGTGGCAGTGGCCGAGCGCGCAGACCGCGATTCCTGAGAGGAAATCAAGATAGTCCTTGCCATTTGCGTCTTTGAGCCTGCAACCTTTTCCGCTGATTATGGCTGCTGGATAGCGACTATAGCTGCCAACCAGTACCTTGTCTGCTCGTTGTTGCCAATGTTGATTTGCCGATTCTGTTATATTCATCAGTATATCTCCGTACCGACCCCTTCAGGGGTCAAAATTTCCAGCAAAAGCGAATGTTCCACCCTGCCATCAAGAATATGTGCCTTTTGGACTCCGGCTTCCAGTGCCTCTTTACAGCAGCGCACTTTTGGAATCATGCCCTCGGAGATAATCTCTTTTGCTATCAGTGAATCAGTTTCTAAACAAGACAGTGTGCTGAGCAGTCTTTTCTGGTTATCCAATACTCCGGCTACATCTGTAAGCAGAATCAACTTTTCTGCTTTGAGGGTTGCCGCGATGGCGCCAGCCACCAGGTCGGCGTTAATATTGAGGGCCTGTCCGTCTTCGCCAACACCTACCGGGGCGATAACCGGGATAAAATTACTGGCGATCAAGCCATCCAGCAACGCGGTGTTGACTTTTGTGACTTGTCCCACCCTGCCAAGATCAATCAACTCTGGAGGAGTATCCTTTTGGCCGTCTTCTTTTGTGCTGACTTGCAATTTCCTGGCGCAGACCAGATCACCGTCCCGTCCAGAAAGGCCAACCGCCTTTCCGCCGCAGTGGTTGATCAGTCCGATAATCTGTTTGTTGACCTGGCCAACGAGAACCATTTCGACAACATCCATTGTCTTGCCGTCAGTGACTCGCATTCCATCAATATAGGCAGGTTTTATCTCCAGCCGATCAAGCAGCTGGTTAATTTGCGGGCCGCCACCGTGGACAACAACGGGATTAATACCTATCTGCTTGAGAAGAATGATATCAAGGGCGAACTGTTTTTTCAGATTGTCGTCAACCATGGCATGACCACCATATTTGATAACAATGGTTTTTCCTCGAAAAGTCTGCATGTAAGGAAGGGCTTCGACTAATATTCTTGCTTTGTCGTGACCTGTTAGCTGGTGTATTTGTCCTGTCATATGCTTTCTTTGGTATGATGTGTATAAAAATTATCTGATAGGCAGGAAATGTTGCTGATAAAATATTTATTGCAATATGTTATAAAATTCAAGGTAATCTGGAGTTTCTTTTTGGATAACAGGTAAATCTTTGGCTGAATCCGGAGAAATGAGAATATCTGACAAGTTGATACCGGGAAGTTGAGATATTTAATATAGATCTGGCGTGATGATTTATTGGCTATGTGTTTATGGGGATATTGAAAGTTTTCTTGCATTTTCGCTCATTTTTGATAGTGAGTATCCATATCGCTGATGTTTATTTCGGGAGATTTCGATGAATCGAGTTTTGTTTGTGGTTGCGCTGTTGGTTCTGTGCTGTTCCGGTTCGTCTCTGTTTGCCAGAACACTCAGGTTCAGTACCTGGCATCCTTCGATAAGCCGTGAAGTCCAATCGGTATGGATTCCAATGATGGAGGATATCCAAAAGAAAAGTAACGGCAAGCTCAAGTATGTTATGTATGCTGGCGGTGCGTTGGGTAAAGGGCCTGCTCATTACGATCTTATCAAAAACGGGATGAGTGATCTGGGGTATTTTACCTTGAGCTGGACGCCTGGCCGTTTTCCGTTATCGGAAAGTCTTTCTATCGCGATGTGGATTGATGGCAAGGATACTGCTGCAAAAATAGGCAATGAGTTGTATCAGAAAGTCTTGCGGGAAGAGTTTGAAGATGTTCATCTGTTGGAGCTCAATGGCTGTATCCAGTCCTTTCTCTGGACAAAGCAACCGGTAGCGAACCTTGGTGATCTCAAGGGCCTGAAGATTCGGACCCCGGGTGGCATGCAGACACGCTATATCAAGAGCCTTGGCGCAGAACCTGTTTTTATGCCGCTTGGAGATGTCTATACCGCGCTTGACACGGGAGCTCTTGACGGACTGGTGACCTGTCCACCTCTCTTGCTGGCATTTAAACTTTATGAGGTCGTCAAATATGGTACTGTCGCCACATTTGGCTGTGTTACCGAAGGTCTTGCCGTTAATCTTCGTACTTGGAAGCAGCTTGATAAAAAAGCCCGTGAGATTATCACGCAATCAACCCGTAACCCTTTTCATCACTTCCACGCCCTTACGGGCAAGAGTTATCAGGTGATGATCGCAGAACTTAAGGAGAAGGGCGTCAGTTTGAAGGAACTGGAGCCTGAAGTTGAAAAAGAGTGGTATAGCGCTTTTCAACAGGTGACACGTGACTGGGTGGCCGAGCAGAAAAACCCGGAGCAGGCGAAAAATGTTATAAAGACACTGATGAAGATTGTCAGGAAGCATGGTTCTGAGGTGGTGGCGGTTCCACCAGAATGGTTCGATAGCAGTGTTTCTGGCGAAAAATCGTTTCAGTAACAAAGGAATTCTGAGATGCGAGGTAAAATCCAGGCGTTTACCCGGCTGCTTGCCTTTTCGGGGATGCTGCTGCTCCTGCCAATGATGTTGCTTTCTTCAATTGATGTTGTATTGCGAAAATTCTGTTCGATCACTGTTCCCGGAACGGCAGAAATCTCCTCTTTACTTCTGGCCCTTTTTGTCCTGCTGGGGCTCTCCTATACCCATCAGCGTCGGGGACATGTCCGGATCAGCTTCTTTGTCAAACGGCTTCCTGCAGCCTTGCAGCCGGTGACAGAACTTCTTACAGGTCTGCTGGTAGCAATTATTTTACTGTTGCTGGTTGCGGGTGGATGGCAGGTGGTGCTTGCTGAACGGGCTGTTACCGATATGCTGCGGCTTCCGCTGGCCCCTTTTCGTATGGTTCTGGTTGTTGGTTGTCTCTCTTTTTTTCTTGAAGTGCTGATTGATATTGTCGATTCCATAGCCAAAATGAGGCAGGAAAGATGACTCCGTCTGTTGCAGGTCTTGTTGGAATCTGTCTGGTATTGATATTGTTGGTATTGGGGATGCCTATTGCTCTGGCACTTCTGTTTACCGGTTTTATCGGTATTGCCGTTCTTGCAGGATTTGATACCGTATTTCCCCTTGCTGCCCTGACAGTCTTTGATGAAGTTGCCGGTTATCCTTATATGGTTATCCCTCTTTTTATCCTTATGGGGGCCTTTGCGGGCCATTCAGGGATGACCAAAAATATCTACCACGCTCTTGAAAAGTGGTTGCGGCCTTTATCCGGCGGTCTGGCAGTAGCCTCTATTAGCGCTTGTGCTGCCTTTGCTTCCGTCTCCGGATCAGCAATCGCGACAACTGCAACTCTTGGCCGGGTTGCTTTGCCAGAAATGCGCCGATATGGATATGCCGAGAGTTTGAGTTGCGGGGCGATAGCGGCGGGAGGGACCTTGGGTTTTCTTATTCCGCCAAGTCTTGGTTTTGTCGTTTATGGCATGCTCACTGAACAGTCGGTCGGGCGGCTGCTGGTCGCGGGAATTTTTCCTGGTTTTTTGCTGGCGCTGATTTTTTCGCTGGTTGTTGTTGTCTGGGTTTTTTTTGTTCCGGAAGCGGCACCAAGCCAAGAGGAGCCAGTCAGTTGGCGGCAGCGGCGCTCCGCCTTGCGGGGAATAATTGAGCCTCTTGTTCTTTTTCTGCTCGTGATGAGCGGTATTTATGGTGGTGTATTCACTCCCACGGAGGCGGGAGCGGTCGGAGCGACACTGCTTTTTGCTTCTGCCTTTTGCAGAAAAAAAATGACCTGGAAAAGGCTGCAAGCTTCACTCCTGGAGACCCTGGAAATCTCGGTAATGACACTTTTTCTTGTTGCCGGAGCAAGTGTTTTTTCCTCTTTCCTCGCACTTTCCACTCTGCCCATGTTGTTGTCGCAGTGGGTGGCGGGGCTGGATATCCCCTCTTATTTGATTTTGGTGGGTATTATTTTTGGGTATCTTTTGCTCGGCTGTTTTCTTGATGCCATCTCGATGATGGTGTTAACCCTTCCGGTGATACTTCCTGTTCTTGAAACGTTGAATTGTGATCTGGTCTGGTTTGGAGTCCTGGCGGTATTGATGATGCAGGCGGGCCTGATTACTCCGCCACTCGGACTCAATATCTTTACCCTTTCCGGGGTGGGAGGGCATATTCCCGTAGAAATCATTTTCCGGGGAGTATTTCCTTTCCTTATAGCGATCATTTTCGTTGTTGGCCTGTTATTTCTTTTCCCGGAAATTGCACTCTGGCTGCCAGCGCGAATGTTATAGTTTTTAAAGAATATTGGTTGCAAACGAGAAAACACCGCGATTTTACCGCACTAATGAATTTCTGCATTTTTCAGAGATCCATATAAATGTAAAGATCAGCAGTAACCAGTGGTGACTATCGGCTTAGAAGAAAAGCAGTTGTCCCTGATGTCTTAAAACTTAAAACCTTCCAGCGAATGCCCCTGGCGCAGCAGCTGCCGCATCGATTGTACCTTGCGGTCAAGGACCTCGATGTCTGAGAGGATCGCCCGCTCGCGTTCGG
>PDWJ01002803.1_pt1 | contig 17669 bp, 14 predicted proteins | sample 1430881 | NCBI WGS metagenome assembly PDWJ01 (sample SAMN01162460, study PRJNA174530) | Oral metagenome, whole genome shotgun sequencing project. | biome: Marine environment; feature: Marine mammal; material: Swab sample of the gingival sulcus; isolation source: swab sample of gingival sulcus...
TCCTCAAACCGGAAGGCACCGTCGATCGAACGCTGGATATCACCCTTGACCATCGACCACCCCAGCCGCTGAGGAGCATCGCTGTAGTCGTAGCGGAGGGTGTAGTGGGTGCTTCGTCCAAGCGCTGAGCTGCGGAACGCAACTTCGCTGGGGCGACCTTCATCGTCGCGCGAGGTGATCATCACGTCTTTCACATCGCGAGTCCACGCGGGATAGTTCTCAAGATCAGTTGCGATAGTCCACACGTGGTCGAGGGGAGATCGAATGGTGATCGTCTCAGTCGCCGTCTCTGCCATGGTCTCTATTGTGCCTGATTTTGTGGTCGGTTAGGGGGAGGGTGACGAACGACGGCGACGAGGAGCGAACTCGACATGACTGATCACCCACCAGGCGTTCATCCCCAAGCCGAATACCGGGACGATACAGCCAACCGCCAGTGAGGTTCCTGGGCTGCCGTCTGGACCGGTGGGACGAGCCACCATGGTGGCCACCGCAACCAGGATTTGGGCTGCCAACGCGCTGTTGAGAACCCGTTTGACCGAGTGGGGAATGCCGTGGCCGATCAAGAGATAGAGGTGGCGAGCGAGGACCTCACGGGTCTGGCTGATCTGATAGGCGATCGAATACGACCAGATCGCGGCAACGACACCAACGGCGAAGGTCACCATCGCTCCGATCACACCAACCCAACGGGCTGAAGTTGTGTTGACCACGGCGGCATAGATAGCAGTCCCGACAAACACCATGGTCAAGACCAGGTCGACACCGATGATGATCAGGCTTGATCGCTTCGAACCAGCAGCAGCAATCGACATCACGTACCACGCACCTGTCTAATCGTTGACCGAGAGCACCTCGCCGAGACGGGCAGCAAGCACGTCATAGGCGAACTCATCAATACTGCGTTGACGAGAGGCCTGGCCCATCTGACGACGTCGGTCAGGATTGTCGAGAAGGTCAGCGATCGCTGACCGAGTGGCGGCAACCGCAGATTCGATCCGCCCGGGCTGGTCGATGACCATTCCGGTCTCACCGTCAAGGACTGCTTCGGCCGATCCCCCACTGTTTCCGGCGATCTGAGGAATGCCGCACGCCGCGGCCTCGACGAAGACGATGCCGAAGCCTTCCTGCTCGAGACCTCCCCACCGGTTGCGGCACAACATCGCAAACACATCGGCAGCCCCGTAGAGACGGGGAAGATCGTCATTGCTGACTCGACCCAAGAACACCACTCGGGCGCCGGTCTCGTCGGCGAGTTGACGCAAGCGAGGTTCATCGCGTCCACTGCCAGCGAGAGCAAAGACGAGATCGGGATGGGAACGACGTAGACGCGCTGTGGCCCGGATCACGGTGTCGAACCCCTTGCGAGGAACAAGACGAGAGACGCCGAGAAGGACTTCGCCATCGACCGGAAGACCGAAATCTTCACGGGTCTGTCGGCGTTCATCGTCGCTGATCGGGCGGAATCGTTCAGTATCGACTCCGGGAGGAACGATCGTGATCGGTAGCGACCGGCCGGCAGCCCGCTCGGCTTCAGCGGCGGGATAGCCACCGGCAGCGATCACATGGCGGGCCCGTCGAAGGACCCGACCGAGGGCCTGCTTACTCCCGGGCAAACGCCCCGGCACGGTGACCTCAGCTCCGTGAAGAACGACATCATAGGGCAGCTTGAGCGAGGGACCGATAATGCCCAGTGGAACCGCCGGATCGAGGACGACCAGGTCAGCGCCGACCTCAGCGGCATACCGGTTGACCCGCGAGACGGTACGAGGATTCGGGAGTAAGACCCGCTCACGTACCCGCCGGATCTCGAAGGGCTGAGCAGCATCAAACTCTTCAGCGTCGGGGTAGGCGGTGGTCAGGACAGCAAACGAATCGGCAGGAAGCCGCCGCCACCACTCCCACAGGAGGGATTGGATCCCCCCGATCTTGGGCGGGAAGTCGTTGGTCACCAGAAGATGTTTCATATCGCCTGTCGTTTGTCGAGTTGGTCGTCGGCCCATCGGGCGATCTCCCCGAGTACCGAATGAGCACGGTACCGCTCCACGATGGCGCGAGCACGCCGGTCGCCCGGATCGGCAGTGTTTCCGACCACGATCAGGGCGTTGCGACGCACCCACACCGGGTCTCGTTGGGCGATATACCAATGCCGTGCCAGGATCGCATCATCGTCACCCTCCAACAGATCGAGGAGGTCGATCCAGGCTTCGGGAGCATCGACGGTGACCCGATGATGGTCGCCGAACCGGATCGAGGGCGGACACACCTCTTGGCACTCGTCGCAGCCATAGATGCGATCGCCGAGGGCTGCCCGGAACTCTTCAGGGAAATCGCCAGGCTGCTGGACGAGCCATGCCAGACAACGGTTGGCATCGATGACCCCGGGGGCGACGATGGCCGCGGTGGGACATCCGTCGAGGCAACGGTGGCACTTGCCGCAGCGGTTGGGCTCGGGCTCTGACACCGGATAGTCAGCATTGGTGATGATCGATCCGAGGACGAAATAGCTGCCAGCGCCGGGCACGAGAATATTGGAGTTCTTGCCGTACCAACCGATCCCGCCGCGATACGCGACTTCGCGATCGACAACCGAGTTGTCGTCGGCGAAGGCCACAGCGCGATACCCGGCGGCCTTGATACGACGAACGATGGAGCGCAATCCAAGACGCAATGGGGTGTAGTGATCGGTCCAGGCGTATCGACCGACCCGACCCTGGACGCCGTCGGGACGATCGGGTTCTTCGGTGGCTTGGTAGGGGCGGGCAGCGACGATGATCGAGCGGGCATCATCGAGGGTGCGGAAGGGATCGGTGGAGCGGTCGGGATTTCGGTAGGTGAAGGCCATGCCAGCGTGGAGTCCATCGGCCTTGCGAGCGTGGAGGGTATGGCGAGCATCGGTGAGGATCTCCGCCGGGGCCACTCCCAAACGGGTGATGCCGGCATCGGCAGCGAGATCGACGATCTCGTCCCAGGTCGGCAAGGGGTGACGGCGGCTCACCGCGTCAGGGTAGGCCGCTTAGCTGGCGAGGAGATACTCAGCTGGAGCGATCATCCCAGCTTGACGAAGCAACGCGATGACCCGGAGCGCATCAGGAGTAAACGATGAGGTGTTGTCGAGCGATGATCCATCAGCAGGGATCAGGAACAACGAATCGGTGTGGTGTTCCGGCCGTGATGATGAATCGGTTGAGCGGTCATGAAGAGAACTGAACATGTGTACGAGTATGACCAGGGGGTGTCACACCCATATCGGCCAGGTCCCCGACAACCCCGCTACACTCAGGCCTTCCGGGATGTGGCGCAGCCTGGCTAGCGCACCTGCTTTGGGAGCAGGGGGTCGCCGGTTCGAATCCGGCCATCCCGACCACACACCTGTTCACCAGGTGCGGTCTTGAACCTATTGCCTTCGATGTCGAACCATTGACCGGGCACTCGAGCAGACCACGCTTCTTTGAGCCCCTCCTCCATCACCCCTCTCGGCCTTCCTTTCATTACCTCCTCGCTAATGAAAGGTTCCTGCACGACACCTTCATAAGCGCAGGCAGCGCGGAGCATTCATGACGTCGCCGATGCCCTTGATCGATTTGCTGAGCGAGCCGGACGACGGCAGTCCGCCACGACTCACCACGTGGACTAACCACAGCCCTCGAAGCTGTGGGACAAGCCGGTCAAACCGAGCTTGCTGACCTGCTCTCGCATCTTGACAAACTCGGGATAGCGATCAAAGAACGCCAACTTGGCATCCATCACCGAGGGCAACTCGATACTGAACACATAGGCCGAAAACGCCTCAGCAAAGTCCTCTTCAGGATTGGTCGCTCCGTAGTAGCCGGTGTAGGGAGCGCTATTGGTGCAACGATCCTCGGCCCCTTCGGCAAGATCAGGATCGTTGGCCACCCTGGCAAGGTCTTCGGGCGACCAGAACTCCTCGATCCACCGCCAAGCGTAGGAGTTCCTGGTGAAACAGCCCGACCCGTTGTAGTAGGTGTCGCACTGGTCGGGCCCCACACCGATATTGAGCTCGGTTCGAGGATTCTGGGTGATCACGTGGGAGAGTTCATGCACCAGGGTCAACAAGAGCTCATCGGGATCAGCTTGAGCGGCGGTCACATCGATCGCCATCAAGAAGAAGGTGCCCGCTTCGTCCAGCGAGGTCACAAACGCCAGGGTGGCGCACCCTTCACAGGCTTCGTATCCGGCCAAGAGGCTGATGTCGGCAACATCTTCGTGTCGAGCGATCGCCACCAGCTTGTCCCACGCATCGATGAGTCGATCATCGAGGGTGCCAGCACAGGGCTCTCGCAGCTTGCCATCAACCACAAAGTGCATCGCTGTGACCGTGCCGATATCGCCACCGTCTTCAACATCAGAGGGAAGACAGAATTCGTTGGCTTCGAGCTCAGCAATGATCTCGTCAATCGGAAGATCGCGGTTTTTCGACGCTGCAGCGATCACGCCAACATCGTCTTCATCGAGGAACGATTTCTCCCCGACGGTGATCGGTGATGGGTGTGGTCGCGTGTCAGCTTCGGTACTGCATGCGGTCACACCGAGCACGATTGCCAAAAGGATCGCCACACGTCGCGCTGCCATTGCTTGAGTATGCCCGAGACCCGCTGATCGCCGCCGTCGCCCAACCAAGAACTTGAATCGTGCTCACCTCGGTGACGCGCAACCGCCCGGAGATCGCCGGCGTATCCCTGACAGACCCGATAGAGTTGTCCATCCACGCGGATGTAGTTCAACGGCTAGAACCTCAGCCTTCCAAGCTGATGATGCGGGTTCGATTCCCGTCGTCCGCTCCAGGCACCGGTCGCCTCTATCGAGGCACTTGGTCGACTCGGACGTAATTCGTTGTGTCCAGATGATCGGCAACGAAGCGTTGGACATCTTGAGCACTGACCCGCCACGAGCTAAACGGCCGAGCCGCCAGGAGGTAGTCATCAAGACTGATCGTGTCGTGTAGCCAATCATCGAGCATGTCGTCGAAGACTTGGCCATAGGTCATCCAACCATAGTTCTCGTCGGTGATAGCGATGGCGGCCTTCATCTCGTCCTCGCTTGGCCCGTTGGTCGCCAGATCAGCGAGGGTGGCGACCACAGCGTCCCCAACAGCATCCACACGGTCCGCAGCAACACTCAACTCAATTGTGGTGGTGATCACCAGATTGGGATCAGTGTCAAAACTCATGGTGACCTCGGGCAACTCAACCACACCAGAGTCCTCATCCATCACCGAGCGCATCCGCGCGTACACCACGCTGTAGGCCATATCGCTCACCGACCGAAGCTCGGCGGTTACCTCATCGATCGGGCTGGTAAACCTGACCACAACCGAGCCGGTGTCGCCCGTGCCAGCGTGCACGGTGTCAACAGCAATGCCGTTGGGGAACGCTGCAGTCACGTTAGGCGATGGCGGGTCGGGCTGGGCCGTAGGCAGACTTCCCAGGTAGCGCTCACCAAGTTCTTTAGCAGCATCCATATCGATATCGCCATGAAGGAGAAAGATCCACTCATCGTTGGGACGGAATCGCTCGCGCCACACCCGCTCGATGCCGTCAAGATCAACCCTTGCTACCTCATCAGGACTGAGGATTGAGGCATAGCGAGCATCATCTCCGTAGCGCAGATCTGCCAGTGCATCCGCCACCGACCTGTTGATGTCAGTGCTCGGATCAGCGACGATCGGCGAATCCTTCTGAAGGACAAGATCAAGCGCGACCTGATCGAATCGCGGCTCGGTGAGATAGAGATTGATGAGCTGGAAGGCCACCTCGATATCGATGTTGGTCCCATCAGCCAACAGGTACTCGTAGTAGGGCTCAAGGCGAGCCTCAACCGTCATATCGGCACCAGCGAGCAAACAGTCCACATCGTGCTGGGTAAACGATGCCACCCCGCCGCTGGTCACCACATCGGTGACGTAGTGCGCGTTGGGCAGATCGGCATCAGCAACCAATGACGAACCGCCGCGGCTGACGCCCCGGATAAACGCCTCACCGGGAACCGGCTTGCTGTTCGAAACCAGCAAGGTGATGCCGTTCGGATAGCTAAACACCGTGTGAGCATGAAGATTCGAAGGGACACGACTTACCCGTGTTGAGGACGCCTCGATCGGCTCGGGTGGCTCCATCAGCGCGTCGGGGAGGTCGGCAAGGGGCTCCCGGTCCACGAGACCGCGAGCCCGCAACCCATCAACCAGCGCCAACGCACGATCCTCGGTGGGCAGCACATCGCTCGCCGATTCCGGGCCCGAGATAACGATATGGGGAGCGCTATGAGCCCATCGCGCCCAGAACCGCTCGGTGAGGTCATCAGCGGTGACCTTGCTCAGGGAGTCAACGGCCATCTGTGACTGGATCGACACACTCGGGTACGGGGCTCCGATTAAGAAGTTGGCGACAGCATCAGCTGCATATTCATCGTCCTGTTTACTCCGGCGACTGGCATCTTCGCCCTCCCACGAGGCTTGATTGACCTTCACCACAACCTCAACTTCAGTGGCATCAAAGCCGAATCGGGCGATGCGTTCGAACTCATCAAGGACGGCACCCAGGGCAGCGTCGGCCTTGTCTGGGACTACCGATACCGAGATGCTCCGCACACCCAATCTGTTCCCAATCTCATCATCCGTCGTTGTGACCTCAAAGAAGGGTGCATCACCACTCACGATGTCGCGCTGGAGGCGATCAGCGACGATGTCAAAGATCAGGTCATCAAAGATCGATTCCATCATGTTGGCTCGGTGTTTGCCGGTATTGATCGGCAGGGGAAACGCCACGTCAACAGTGGCGATCTCGTAGTCAGCGTCGGTAACACGCAAGGCGCCTGGCGTGGTGTCAACTTCGACCCTGGCATCAACGCGAGCCGGTTTGGGCTCAGCCGGTTTTTCGATCGAACCAAAATAGTCATTGATCCACGGCCACATGGGGATGTCGTCGACATCGCCGACAATGATCAAGGCCGCGTTGTCGGGTCGATAGTAGGTCTCGTAAAACTCGACCAGCTCGGTTCGAGTAATGCTCTCAATCGAGGTGCCGTTACCGAACGGATACCGGCCTTCATACGCAGTTCCGGCGGAGAGCAGGTTGTCTCTGTCTCTCATCAGTTGGTGGTCAGCGTTCTGGGTTTCGACACTCCACTCGGAGAGCATGACCGCACGCTCGGCTTCTACCTGGGCTGGATCGAAGGTTGCTCCACTCAGCCACTCCGATAAGAGCTCAAGACCCGACCTGATCGACTCGTCATCAGTAGGCACCCTGAGTTTGTACACCGTATTGGTCAACTCAGCTGAGCCATTGACATCAGGGCCGACATACAAACTGAATGCACTCAATGCACTGTCAATCTCAGCTTGCGAAAGGTTCTCCGTGCCGGTAAACACCAGATGTTGCACGAGGTGAGCAATGCCAGCAGTCGAATCGGATTCATCAACCGAACCGGCGCCGACTACCAACCACAGAGTTGTGCGACTATGCGTCCAATACTTGTCGGACACGTAGTACTGCAACCCGTTGTTGAAACGTCCCGTCTGCCACGCGTCATCCGGATGAATCGGGCCGTCGATGAAGTCAGGCAGTCCGGGCAGGTCCGGTGCCGGTGGCGGAGGCACGGTTGACGGCGGCGGTGTAGTGGCAACCTCGATCGCGGTCTCAGCCGTGGCGGCCGATCCACTGCCAGCGCTGGTTGCCGGTGGTGACGACTCGCCATCGCCCGCACCAGAACACGCTGAAACAATCAGACCCACCAGACTGAGGGCAATAACCGCTGGGCGACGGGACCCAAACAAACCATGTTGACGTGCCATGGCGTCACTATAAGTACAAGCTCAAGGCTCTCTCGAAGCCAAGCTGTCACGACGGCGCTTGCAGCCTCCTCTGACGGCGATCGACCTTCCAGCACAACAGCGGCAATGATCAGCCTGGCTTTGGACACCCATCAAGGATCCTGTCCTCTATGACGCGCGACACCTGTCCTCAATCTCCTGAAACACAACACCGTCGTCCGCTCCACGCTCCGACGGCATTGTTCTCAGCGTCACGCCGCGACGCTGTTTGTCCTCATCGCGGAACCTGGTCAACCCGAACATAATTCGCGAGATCCACGTGATCGGTAACGAAGCGCTGAACTTCTTCAGCGCCGATACCCCACGCTTCAAACGGCCGATTTGTCAGCACATAGTCATCGAGATCCATCGTCGGCCAGATCGAGTCAGCAAGGATGTCGTGAACGATCTCATCGACACCCTTCCAGCCGTATCGCTGCCCCACCACTGCCAATGAACGGGACAACTCCTCCGGACTAGGCCCAGCGGTAGCCAGCTCGGTGATCTGGGCTATCACCGCGTCCGCCACATCGGTGACGCGATCAGGAGCAGCAGTGACCACAATGGTCGTGGTGATCACCGGGGTCGGGTCAACCCCAAAGGTCACCTCAACAGTCGGCGAATAGGTGGCGCCAAACTCCTCGCGCACAACCGACACCAACCGATCACTCACCAGATCGCTCACCACATCCGCTGTAGCTCGCAGCTTCCCAGTGACATCATCGATCGGACTGGTAAACGTCAGTGATATCGACGCGGTGTCACCGGTGCCGGCCTTCACGATTGCAGCAGCAACCCCCTCGGGCGGCTCGGCGGTCACATTTGGTGATGCTGGATCAGGATGAGCGCTTGGCAAGCTCCCGAGATAGCGCTTGCCAAGTTCACCGATGACCTCCATATCAACATCGCCATGAACGACGATGACCCAATCGTCGTCAGGACGGAATCGTTCTCGCCACACTCGCTCGATACCGTCGAGATCAACAGTGTTGAACTCATCAGGCGTGAGAATCTTGGTGTGACGAATATCGTCGCCGTAGCGGAGATCGGCAAGTGCATCCTCGGCCGCCCGACCGGGCTCGATTGTCGGATCGGCAACGATCGACTCTTCGTCTTGGAGCACGCGGTCAAGAGCCACCTGATCGAATCGAGGCTCGGTTAGATAGCGGTTGAGCAGCTGGAATGCTGCCTCAGCGTCCGCCATGGCCCCCTCAGCCCAGAGATACTCGTAATACGGCTCAAGACGAGCGCCGGTCGTGATGTCAGCTCCCGCGAGTATTCGGTCGACTTCACTGCGATTGAACTCACCGATACCCCCCTTGGTGACCACATCGGCAACGAAGTGGGCAGCGGGAAGATCAGCGTCAGCAACCAATGACGAACCACCAGGACTACCCGCAAGAATGTGGAGTGCGCCGGCATCGTCGTAGTGCTCGGCAGCGATCAGGGTGATGCCATTGGGATAGGTCCACACCCGTCGGGCGTATCGAGAATCGTACGACGAGATGTCAACATCGGTGGATGCCTCAACCGGCGCGGGAGGCTCCATCAATGCATCGGGCAGGTCAGCGAGGGGCTCCCGAGCTACCAGATCACGCGCCCTCAGTCCAGCGACCAGGTTGAGCGCCCGTTCCGTGGTGGGCAATACATCACCCGCCGATTCCGGCCCCGAGATGATGATGTGGGGAGCGCTATTGGCCCATCGGGCCCAAAAACGCTGGTTCAGTGCTTCAGCGGTGACCTGGTCAAGGGCGGCAGTAGCGACCTGATACTCGATCTCAACGGTTGGATAGGGGTCGCCAATCAAGAAATTGGCAACCGCATCGGAGGCGAAGTCTTCATCACGCTTTGAGGCCGCTTCACTGAGGTAGGCGTCCCACCACGCTCGGGCGACTTGAACGGCCACGTCAACCTCGCTTGGATCAAATCCGAACCGGGCAGCGCGCTCGAACTCGTCGAGAACGGCGACAAGAGCTGAGTCGGTGTCAGCAGGCTTTGCCGACACCGAAACGCCGTATCCCCGCACTCGGTCAACAAACCAATTCTGGAAATAGTCCACGTCATAGAACGCGGCATCACCGACCACGCTGTCACGGTCTAGCCGATCAGCGATGATGTCGAAGATCAGGTCGTCGAAGATCTCTGCGGTCAAATTGGCACGGTCTTTGCCGTCGGTGGTCGGGAAGGGAAACATGACCTCGATGTCGCCGGTTTCGCTGTCGGGATCAAGATGGCGCACCACATCGGGGGTGGTGTCGGTCTGTGGTGTGGTGTCCGCACCAGGGCGTAGCGGTTCGGCTGGATTCGTGATGCCTCCAAAGTGCTCATCGAGCCAGGTGCCGACTGGCATGTCAACATAGTCACCAACGATGATCACCGCGGCGTTATCCGGGCGGTAGTAAGCCTTGTAGAACTCGAACAATTCATCGCGCGTGACGTTCGAGATTGAGGTGTCATCGCCAATCGGTCGGCGGCCCGCATACGCGGTGCCCTCGAAGAGCATGTCAATCGCCTTACCGAACAAGCGACCATCGGCGTCTTGGGTGTGGACGCGCCATTCATCGAGGATGACGCCTCGCTCGGCCTCAACCTGGTCCTGATCGAAGGTCCCCCGATCGAGCCACTCCGCCAACACCTCGATACCGAGCTTGATCGATTCAGGATCGGTCGGCACCTCAAGGCGATAGACCGTCTCGTCAAAGCTGGTGTAGGCGTTGATGTCAGCCCCGAAACCGATCCCGAAGCTGCGCAGCGCCGACACGAGGTCATTCTTTGGAAAGCGCTCGGTGCCGTTGAACAGCATGTGTTCAACGAAGTGAGCAACACCGGTCGACGAGCCAAACTCATCAACCGAGCCAGCGCGAATCGCCAACCGGAGCGAGGTGCGACCCACCGGGCTGTCGTTCTGGCGCAGGTAGTAGTGCAGGCCGTTGTTGAGCTGTCCGGTGATCCACTCCGGATCAGGTCGCATCGGAGCATCGGTGAACTCCGGCAACCCTGGCAGATCCGGCGCGGGAGGTGGCGGCACGGTGGACGTCACCGGAACCGTAGATGGTGGTGCGGTGGTGGCGGATGAGGCCGCGGTCGCAGCTGTAACCGACCTTTCGTCATCGACACCCGTCGTCGGTGAAGACGGCTCGGAGCCACCGGCACCAGAACACGCGGTAACGATCAGCCCAACAAGACTGAGGGCGACAACCACCCGACGATATGGGCCGATCAAACCATGCTGGAACGCCATTGCGTCACTATAAAGACCCAGCCGCGACTCGCTCGAAGCGGAGCCCCAATAGGGCATTCGTACGCTCTGAACTGGGGTTTCTCACCTCATGACGCGTTCGTTGCGATCGGGGCGCCCTCGACATCAGTATCGGTTGGGCTTGAAGCAGTTGGCCCTTCCGCCTTGGCGGCGCGCGGTGTGCCTGGTGCCGGCCTACGCCGCGCGCCGACCGGGTGGCCCGGTGCTCAGAACATTGCCGTCGGGAAGCTGGATAGTGATCTCTCGATGCTCACCCATGGTGACCTGCCAACCACCGTCATGAATCTTGGTGTGATGTTGAGAACACACCGGAAGCAGGTTGTTGAGATCGGTCGTTCCACCGTGGCGCCACCACGTGATGTGGTGGGCTTTGGTGTGAGAGAACGGGACCTCACACCCGGGAACGGCGCAGGTGGAATACATCGCTCGCAATGCTCGACGTTGAGCCCGACTGGAGAGGCGCATTTTCGGCTACTCAGTAGCCGTTTTTGCAGCCACTCAGTAGCCGTTTTTGCAACCGTTCTTGCGGCTCCGCCTGAACATCTCAACCCACAACTCACGATCTAACGGAAGCAAAGCTCGCCACTGTCATCTTGATAGCGATTTCAAGATCAGTTGGATTCGCCAGCCCATACTGAGCAACAGCTGCACTACCATCGACGACCCACGGGCGATCAAACTGTGGCTTCACCGAATATGCCGAGCGCAGCAAGGGCGACAACAAGCCAATAGACCTCATCACCCATGCCGACAGCGTGCCGATAGCAACCGGCGCTGGAAGATAGCGATTCACTTGCTCCAACATCTCCCGCTGAGTCGCTGTCACCGTCGCGGGAAGCACCCAAGCATGCCCGTCACCGGAAGGATTCTCCGATACCGCTATGAGTGCCTGAGCGATATCGGGCAGATAGGCAAAGCTGTGTGGCTGATCGATATCAAACAAGCCGCGCATGGTCTTGCCGGCCCACCCAGGCTTGATACCGCCCAGATACAACAAACTGTTTGTCGCCAGGGGTCCAAAGAAGTCACTTGCGCGGACGATCACCACCTCAACCTCACCGCGTTGATGCCGTCCCAACAGTTTCTCCCCGATTGAACGCCGCAAGACTCCCTTCTGGTCTGTGGCGTGTTCGGGAGCAGCCTCAGTGATCGGCGTCAGAGCCGGCGCATACATATAGAGATTGTCAACCAAGACAAAACGAGCCCCAACTGACCCCGCCGCATCGACAGCGTGATCTATCAACACCGGCAGCTCTCGACCCCAACGGGGATACGGAATATTGGCGGCGAATACGACAACATGTGCGCCGGCGACCGCCCGACGCGTGGCAACAGGATCAGCGAGATCAGCAGCTCGATAGTCAACAGCGTCAAGCTCGCTTGACCCACCACAATGACCAGAACGAGTAACGGCGATCATCTTGTGGCCTGCGGCACTACCAGCTCGAACGATGGCAGACCCTGCGGAACCCGCCGCACCGAGGACAGCAATGACCAATTGAGAAGACATAGAAACCCGCTTATGCAAGCAGTAGGGATAGATAAGGACAGCATAATGTGAACAGTGTTCACTTTGCAATCAATGTTCACGAAGTTTGATTCATCACCCTAAACTGCGTCACATGTCCACGCGTCGCCAGCGAAACCGCGCCGAGCTCACGATTGCCATCATCAAGGCTGCATCCGCCCGCCTCCACCGCCAGGGACCAGACGCTCTGACAATCCGGGGAATCGCTGATGATCTCGAAGTCAGCCCCGGAGCGCTCTACCGCTACTACGACGGACTTGACTCCATCATCACCGCTCTCATTACCAACGGCTATCTCGATCTGGCCGAATCTATTCAACGCCATGCCACACAACCAGATGCCCCCCTCGACCGCATCAATGCCGCCGCTCATGCCTACCGAGGCTGGGCACTCGACAACCCTCACCACTTTCAGCTCTTGTTCGGCGCTCCACTCCCGGACTATGTCGCGCCAATCGACGGACCAACGAGTACAGCGATGAACCAGCTGGCAATCGCCTTTCTGCGACCTCTAGTTGAGGCGTGGGCTAGTGGTGCCATCACCATCGACCCAGCCTTTCACCTCGACGCAGATGGCAACCATCAACTTGTGACGAAGATAGTTGAACTCTCTGGTCTCGACGCCCCGGCAAGCATTGGACCATGGGCCACCGCCATCTGGTCATACGTTCATGGCCTTGTTGCCCTGGAACTCAACGGCCAGTTCAGATGGCTCTATGACGATGACGCCAGCGCCCAATTCGATGCATCGGTGGATGGATTGATCGCGCTTATCAGCGCTACCTGACCGGCTCACCTTGCATCCGAGACTTCAGCTCGCCCAAACAGAGCTAGCACTTCCTGCTATCGCCAGGCCTCGCCAATGAGAGAGATCGGCAAAACACGATCATTGGAGCTATCGCAGGGTCAACCGATCAGGCTGACGCGATGATCCGGGCCAGGCGAGGCCCCATCTCCGGACGGGCGCCGGTGTGCTCGATCACCCACGACGACACCCGAGTCGCAAACCGTGCCGACTCCACCGCCGACACTCCGTTGAGATAGCGCGCCAGAAACGCCCCAGCAAACGAGTCTCCAGCTCCGGTGGCATCCACCAGATTGCTGGGGACCGCGGATACCCGCTGAGCTTCACCGTCCTGCCACACCAAGGCCCCCTCAGCATCCAGCTTGAGCACGACCAAGGCGCTCGGATAGAGCTCATCCAGATCACGGGCGATCTCCACCGGATCGGTCTTGCCGGTCAACGCCTCACCCTCTTCCTTGTTGGGCAAGAACACGTCGATACCGAGATCCTGGGTCACCGAGAGGAAGGTCTCAACCCCCATCTCATTGATCATCTGGAACGATCCGGGATCAAATGAGAGCGTGGCACCGGCCCGCTGAGCTCGCAGCGCCGCGGCGCGCGCCGCGGCTCGCGGCGGATCGGTAAAGAACGACCAAGCGGTCAGATGAAGATGAGATGCTGCATCGATCACCTCGAAGGGAAGCTCACTGGGCAGCAAAAAGAAGTCGGCACCGTGGCCCGACACCATCGACCGCTCACCGGTGTGATCGACAAAGACCGCCACCGATCCGGTCAGGTTGGCCGATGACTCCACCAGATGGGGAACGACGTGCTCGGACTCGAGATCTTCAAGTGCCAGCTGGCCCATCCGGTCACGACCAACCTTGCCCACAAAATGGGGCGTGACCCCACAGCGCGCTGCCCACACGGCAACATTGGCGGCACTTCCGCCCGGCAGGAGATTGACCTCGCCAAAGGTGTCTCCCCCCTTCAACAGCTCAGTATTGGTACGGATCAGCACGTCCCACGCGAAGTCGCCCAAGACACACAGGTTGGGATTGAGTCCAGCCATCGCCAAAACCCTAGCCGCGTCGAGAACCACCTCGTGGCGCTACTCACCGAAGCCCCACGCTCCAGCGATCAGCCCGACCCGATCGACGACTCAATGAGTTGGCGCACCGCTGGCCACGCTGACGCGAAACCCGGATGGAGCGGCCGCCGTTCCACCTCGTCAAGGCCATCCCAGGCCACCGCATCGGTCTCAAACCCCATCGACCGTCCGAACTCGTGAGTCACCTCCACCACAAAGGTGGTGTAGGCCCAATCATCGCTGGGCGCAAACACGGTGTGGCCGAGTACCCGCCACCCCGCCGGAATTTTCCCCACCTCTTCGGATGCCTCTCGCAGCGCCCCATCCAACGGATCCTCGCCGGCATTCAATGCTCCACCAGCACACGACCACGTACCACCCTCGTGAGCAAAGGCTGAACGCTTCTGCAGCATTACCCGGGGTCCGGCCGGAAACCGAACCACAAACACTGCCCCAGCGGCGCCGTAGACACCCCATCGCACCTGGCCATCGGCGCACAACAAGAACCCATCTCCGCTTCCGGTCATGTCAGAGATCCCACACCATCTGGGCTGCCGCCACCATCGAACGGCCGATCGTCCCGGTGGAAATCTCCTCCGGTCGATACGACCCACCGAGCAGGGCACTCAAGGTTGCCCCGGTGCTATAGGTCAAGGCCTTCATGTCATAGCCACCCTCCAAGACCACCACCAGCCGCTGGGGAGGAACGAGGGGCTGGAGGCGAAGTGCCAGGTCGGCATAGTCGGCCGAGGTGAGGTCAAGACTTGCCAACGGCTCGCTTCGATGGGCATCAAAGCCGGCCGAGATCAGCATCCAATCCGGTTGGAAACGCTCGATGGTCGGCACGATCACCTCATCGAAAGCCGCCCGAAAGGTGTCGCCAGCTGTCCCAGCTGGGAAGGGCAGATTCATCGTGGTCCCAAAGGCATCACCGACCCCCTGCTCTTGGGTCAATCCGGTGAAGGGATAGAGCGGCGATTCGTGGGTGGAGATGTACAACACGTTGGGATCGTCATAGAAGATGTCCTGGGTGCCGTTGCCGTGGTGAACATCCCAGTCGACGATCACCACCTTCTCACCAGCAGCCGAGAGCCGGGCGGCCCCCACCGCGGCGTTATTGAACAAACAAAATCCCATCGCCCCCGCCGGCACGGCGTGATGCCCCGGTGGCCGACCGGCCGCAAACGCGAGATCACACTCGCCAGCCCGCAAGGCATCGATCGCGTCCAACACTGCCCCAGCAGCTCGACGGGCGGTGATCCATGAACCCGGCGATGCCACCGTGTCCTCATCAAGATGACCTCCGCCAGCCAGGCACAACTCCTCGAGCTTGGTGAGATAGGCCGGATCGTGGATACTCGCCAGATCAGCGATCGGTGCCAGCTCGGGAATATGCCACTCGGTAGCGTCGGCCAGATCGGCCTCTCCGATCGCCAACAGCGCAGCATCGAGACGATGGCGATTCTCAGGATGCCATTCGGGGGTCCGGTGATCGTCAAACTCTTCAGCCGCAAACACGATCAAGGGGGAGGACATCGTTGTCAGCCTGCCACGTTTTCGCGTTCGATGCCGAGACCGCCGTTCGATCTCCAGCGCGGTTTGCACTAGCGTTCATCGCTGGAGGATGACATGGGACGACTAGATGATCTTGATCTGAGCCAAAAACTCGACCGAGAAGAATACGAAGAACGCCTAGCAGCAGCCCAGAAGCGGCTCAAGAAGCTTCGGCTTCGACTGGCCGGTCTCTATGGCGACAGCGAACTTGGCCCTGGCGTCCTCGTGGTTGTCGAAGGATCCGACGCTGGTGGCAAAGGCGGCGCCATCAAGCGCATGGTCGAGCCCCTCGACGTCAAGCACTATTCGATTCACGCCTTTGCCAAGCCCACCTTCCAGGAGAAAAGCCGCCACTTCCTCTGGCGATTCTGGAAACTGATCCCCGGACTCGGTGATTTCGTTGTCTTCGACCGCAGCTACTACGGACGAGTCCTGGTTGAACGAGTGGAGGGATACTGCACCAAGACCCAGTGGAAGCGGGCCTATCCCGAAATCGTCAGTTTCGAAAAGAGCCTGGCTCTCGAGGGCATCATCGTGGCCAAGTTCTGGCTCCAAGTCAGCGATGCTGAACAACTCAAACGGTTCGAAAGCCGCAAGACCGATCCGCTCAAGCAGTGGAAGCTCACCGATGAGGATTGGCGCAACCGTGACAAGATCGACCTCTACAACAAGGCGGTCGAAGACATGTTTGCCAAGACCGATCACCCGGCGGGACGCTGGCACCTGATCGCCGGCGAAAACAAACGCTACGCCCGGGTCACGATGATCGAGACCCTGTGCGACATCATCGAACAGGGCATCGCCGACTTCGAAAGCCCGATCGGGATCGACGATGGCTGGGCCTGATCACTCCTAGGCCGGAGGATCGAGCAAGGTGATCAGGGAACTGGTGTCCCACCGACGACCACCTCGGGCGATCACCTGCTGATACCACTGATCAACCATCGCTGTCAGGGGCAGAGCAACCCCCAACCGGTCAGCTTCATCGAGACAGATCGCGAGATCTTTACGCATCCACTCGACAGCAAACCCAAAATCGAACTGGCGCTGCGCCATGGTGGCCGCTCGATTGGTCATCTGCCAGCTCCCAGCAGCTCCAGCCGACAAGGTGGCGACCACCTCATCGATATCCAGCCCAGCCGCTGATGCGAAATTCACCGCCTCGGACAATCCCTGCAGGATGCCGGCAATACAGATCTGATTCACCATCTTGGTGGTCTGTCCAGCACCCACACCACCGAGCAGACGACACTCAGCGGCATAGGCCATCATGATCTCCCGCGCTGCCTCAAAGTCTTCAGCATCGTCGCACCCACACATCACCGTGAGCTGGCCCTTCTCCGCCCCAGCCTGACCTCCCGACACCGGAGCATCGATAAACCCCAAACCTCGTTTGGCGCACTCCCCCGCCAGTTCACGAGCCAGATCGGCCGACGCGGTCGTGTGGTCGATCAAGATGGCACCCTCAACCATCGCGCCGATAGCCCCATCAGGGCCCAGCGCCACCGATCGCACATCGCTGTCATCGCCGACGCACATCATCACATAGTCAGCCCCATCAACCGCCTCGGCGGGGGTGGGAGCAGCCCGATGGCCATACGCCGCCACCCATTCAAGCGATCGAGCCCC
>PDWJ01002804.1_pt1 | contig 17669 bp, 16 predicted proteins | sample 1430881 | NCBI WGS metagenome assembly PDWJ01 (sample SAMN01162460, study PRJNA174530) | Oral metagenome, whole genome shotgun sequencing project. | biome: Marine environment; feature: Marine mammal; material: Swab sample of the gingival sulcus; isolation source: swab sample of gingival sulcus...
TACACCTGTTCCCATCCCGAACACAGCCGTTAAGTCCTCTAGCGCTGACAATACTTGGCGGGCAGCCGCCTGGGAAGATAGGACGTCGCAAATTAAAAATAAACACCGCTAATTCAGCGGTGTTTATTTTTATCCCGAACATCGTCGAGGGATCTCTACTGATTATTCAGTAGTTTTTTATTTTGTAACAGCACGTGCAAGTATCGGCATCTTAGGCTGCCACGCCCCTTGCAAGCAAGGCGTGACAACCTGACGATGCCTGACTTATTTTATGCGTCGCCAGCTGTTTTTTAGTATGTGCGATATCGTCTTTACCAACTATTGTTTTGTACTGATGTCACCAACCAATCGCAAACCCATGCGCTTGTTACTGCCGTTGGCAGTAACCGTTGGTGACAACGTTTGTCGCATAAAATAATTGCTTTAAGGTCACTTAGTAATCACGAGCAAGCTCGCATTACTAAGCTTCTTAAAGCACTTGCACTCTACTCTTATTACGGTCAATCTGGTGGGCAGCTGTTATTGGTTTTGTTTTTCACGTGCGTAGCACATTTCACACGCCAGCTTGTCTGGCGTATTTCATAGCGCTTGCGCTATTTCATGCCGCATAGTAGCGTGGTATTTCATTGAAAAACGCTTGCGTTTTTCTTGGTGGGTACGTTGAAAACGGTTTCGTTTTCAACCGCGTCGCCAGTTTTTTATTTGTTTCATTGCTTTTTTTAAGGATTAAACAAATAAAATAACGAGAGACTAGTCGTTATGCGTTATGCTATTAGTTGCTTAATACAAACCGTAGCGTTAGCGGAGTGGAGAAATCTCGGTTTTTTTCATGTGCGTAGCACATTTCACGCGCCAGCTTGTCTGGCGTATTTCACGGCGCGTATGCGCTATTTCATGCCGCGCAATAGCGTGGTATTTCATCGAAAAGCACAATGTGCTTTTCTTGGTGCCAGGCACATTTTTAAATCACATGCCAAATGGTGTTTCTTTTGCTGAAACTTTATACCACAATGATGAGAAGTGTTTGATTTTTGTTCGTGACGATTTTAAAATTTTATGGTATGATAGTAAGTAGGATAGGGCGTTTAGCCACTAAGTAAACTACGTTTTTTATTGCCTAGGGTGTGCGTTGTCTAAAAATAGAACCACTGGTATAGCATAGGGACCATCGCGTTCTGCTGTCTAAGTCGAGCCCGTTTAACGGGATGGCTGACGCAGTGGACAGATCACCCACCTGGACGAGGTGTGGTGTCTATTTAAAGATGACGGCATTCTGGGTATTTGTTTAAAAGAAATGCGCTGTTTCATTTGAAAAGCAGCGCATTTTGTGTTTTTTATAACGTATGAAACTAGATCTGTTTGCCACAGTTGGCGCAAAATTTTGCCGCCGCATCATTTTCAGCTTGGCAAGCCGGACAAGTTGTCTTTTGCGTCTGGTTGCTACCGCAGTGTGAGCAGAATTTTGAGCCTTCGTCAATTTGTTCGCCGCATTTAACGCAAGGTGTTGTAGCAGGTCCGCTCGGTTTACCACAGTGCGGACAGAATTTGGCGGTCTGCTGCATGGCTTGTCCGCAATGGGCACAGTTGACACCGGCCACTGCTTGTTGATTTTGGTTAAATGCACCGGCCATTGCACCGGCCATTTGTGCCCCGGCTCCAATGCCGGCGCCAATACCGGCTATGCCGTTAGAGTTATTGGCTGCGTCTTTGATGGCTTCTGCTGTTTGGTATTGCGTGTATCTGTTTAAGTCACCAATCACACCCATTTGAGTGCGCTTGTCCATAGCGGCTTCCACTTCGGGTGGTAACGATAGATTTTCGATCGTAAAATTAGTAATTGACAGTCCGTATTCATTAAATTGAGCGCTGACTTTTTCGCGGCATTTTTCTGATAGTTCATCGTAATTCATCGCCAAATCAAGTGCCGGAATACCGGATTCAGCAATTAAGTCAGTTAGTGATGATAGAATCTGTTTCTTTAGTTGAGGTGAAATTGCCTCGGTGTCGGTAAATTTGCTGGTACCGAATACTTCACGCATAAAGGTGACCGGATCGGTAATGCGGTAGGCGTAAGTGCCAAAACCGCGCAATCTGATAACGCCAAATTCCTTATCGCGCATCATAATCGGATTGGTTGTGCCCCAGCGCTGATCGATAAATTGACGGGTATTGACAAAGTAAACTTCGGCCTTAAAAGGCGAATTAAAGCCGTATTTCCATGATTTTAGTTTTGTCAATATCGGCATATTTTCGGTCGTCAATTGATAGCGTCCCGGTTCAAAGACGTCGGCGATTTGTCCCTCGTTGACAAAGATGGCCAACTGACTCTCTCGTACTGTTAGTTGTGCGCCCATCTTGATTTCATTTTTATGAACTGGAAACTGATAAACCAGTCTATCAGATTTTTCTTCTTGCCATTCAATTACTTCGATAAATTGGTGAAATAAGCCCATTTAAGCCTCCTTTATTCACTATAAAAACACTCTATCCTATTATATTGCCCAAAAATAGTGTATAATATCAAAAACTTGTTTATGTGAGGGATAAATTTTGAAGATTATACTATCGCCAAGTAAACTACAAAGCGAACGGTCATTATTTAAGAAAAAAAGGACAGTTTTGGCACGGGCCAAACAGTTATACTTAATTGAACGATTACAAGCAATGACTTATGAAGAAGTCAAGTCATTTTACGGTTTAAAAGCGCAGATGGCAAATACGGTTTACCAACAAATTCACAGTTTAAGCAGTGATGAATACGACGTATTTAGTATGTACAGCGGTATCGTTTTTAAGGAGATTAACGTCGCTAGTTATGACCGTCGCCAAATTGATTATCTGTTGGCACACGGGGTCGTTTTATCGGCACTATATGGCGTTTTGGAGGCAGATATGGCTGTGCGCCCTTATCGCCTTGACATGACTAAGAAATTAGGTGACATCAATTTGTATGACTATTGGCAGGAACTGGTTGACGACTATTTTGCCGACGTAGCAACAGTCGTCAATTTAGCCTCACGTGAATTTAGTCGTATGCTTAAACACTATCGCGGACGTATGCTAAATATACACTTTGTCGAAGAGCAGACCAGCGGCAAACTAAAAGTTGTTACAGTTAGAGCAAAGCAGGCGCGTGGGTTGATGTTTGACTATATGGTAAGCAATTGTATTGAAAAAGTGGATGATATTAAGCATTTCAATGAGGCCGGCTACAGCTATGTTCAAGCGATATCAAAAGAAGATGATTGGTATTTTGTCAAGCAGTTGGCCGATTAAAGAATAGTCACAAATTGCTATTGATGTGTTCTTATTAAAAACAATGGGTATAAAGATGATTGACATAATTGTTAAAGAGGGAGTTTTTAGTGATTAATTTAAATGAAGTAATGGAAAATGTATTGTCATGGGTCAAACCGGTCGGGGAAATGCAACTTGAGGGTTTACGGAGAGGTGATCTCAATACGATGACAAAGTCGCACCGCGTCGATTTTGTAACGGCATATGATATAAAATCGGAAGAGATACTGGTATCCTATATTAGAGAGCGCTATCCGACTCACTCGATACTTGGTGAAGAAGGCTGCTCGATTGATGGCTGTGACGATTACACATGGGTAATCGACCCGATTGACGGCACCACCAATTATGCACACGGCTTTCCGTTTTTTTGCATTTCAATTGCGCTTAAATATCGCTGTGAAAATGTTTTGGGCGTGGTTTATGCTCCGATGTTAAATTATCTGTTTACGGCGATTAAAGGTCAAGGTGCGCAGTTGAATGGCAAACCTATCCATGTATCAGCCAGCGAGAGCTTGCTGTATAGTATTATTTCGACCGGATTTCCCTATACGCGTGAATCAAAAAACATGAATATTGATTATTTTTTAAAAGTCATTAACCGTATCTCTGGTATTAGACGTTGTGGCAGTGCAGCACTCGACATCTGCATGGTAGCTGCCGGCATGCTTGATGCTTATTGGGAATTTAATCTAAATGATTGGGATATTGCCGCCGGTGATATTATTGTACGTGAAGCAGGGGGCAGTTTTGAAAAAATCGTGGTTGCCGAAGATGCGATGACATTAGCAACAAATGGCCATATCTATGCTGAATTGGTCTGTTGTCTATTTGATCGTTGCTAAGTAGGCAATGCAAATTTGTTTTGTAGAATAAAATTTTTACGCAAGATGGTGATTATTGAATAATCTTTATCTTGTATATAAAAAAAACTAATGCACAATATGTAGATATATAGTACAATAGTATTAGGGGATAGTATGATCTGGAGGATGACATGAAATGTCCATTTTGTGCAAAAGATAGTTCAAAGGTAATCGATTCTCGGCCGACCGAAGATGGTTTTGCCATTCGTCGCCGACGTGAGTGCGGTAGCTGCAATAATCGCTTTACCACTTATGAAAAGGTTGAAGAAGTACCTTTGGTCGTCGTAAAAAAAGATGGCACGCGCGAGGCGTTTAATCGTAATAAAATTATGAATGGAATTATTCGGGCATGTGAAAAACGGCCGGTTTCGGTTGATAAAATGGAAAAGATTGTCGACGATATTGAAATTAAGCTAAACAATTCACTAGTCAAAGAAATCGAGACTGCCGTCATTGGCCAGCATATTATGGACGCCTTAAAAGACATCGATGAGGTGGCCTATGTCCGTTTTGCGTCAGTTTATCGGCAATTTAAGGATACGCAATCATTTTTAGAAGAGATTTCGAAAATTATGAAAGAGAAAAAGTCATAGTCGGATTAGACGAGGTTGATAATGAAAGCGCGCATTAAATACGTCGAACTGGGCAGCGTTGCCGAAGAATTGGGCATTTGCTCAGGTGATGTTTTGACGGCAATCAATCACAAGCCGGTACTTGACATCATGGATTATTTGTATTATCGCGACGACGATCAATTGACCTTGACGATAGAAACCGCCGATGGTGAGATATGGGATTGCGAAATCGAAAAATCCTATGATGAGACGCTTGGCTTAGTATTTGAAAATCCGATTATCGATCGGGCGATGCGTTGTTCAAATAAATGCATTTTCTGTTTTATCGATCAAATGCCAAAAGGAATGCGTCAGTCGCTTTATTTTAAGGATGATGACTCGCGCTTGTCCTTTATGATGGGTAATTTTATCACGCTAACTAACATGAGTGATGCCGTTTTTCAGCGCATGATCGATTATCGTATTTCGCCAATTAACATTTCGATTCATACGGTAGATCCTGCTATGCGCGTTAAAATGTTGGGCAATCGTTCGGCCGGTGATATCAAAAAACGCCTACTGGCGCTTAACAAAGCCGCTATTGAAATGAATGGTCAGGTGGTACTTTGCCCCGGCTATAATGATGGCAAATACCTAGATGAAACAATTCAGTTTTTAAGCCAGCTCTATCCCAATATGGCGTCTATGGCCGTTGTGCCTTTGGGACTTACAAAACATCGTGACGGTTTGCCGACATTACGACCGGTCGACTGTGCCAGCGCACAACAGATCATCACTCAAATTGATGGCTGGCAGCAGAAATTAAAAGCCAAGTTAGGCAGCCGTTTTGTGTTTGCTGCTGACGAGTTTTATCTAAAAGCCAATTTGCCAATACCGCAAGCCGACTATTACGAGGGCTATGTCCAAATCGAAAATGGCGTCGGCTTAATTAGAAAATTTGAAGACGAAGTTTATCGCACATTAAAAAATATAGATCAACTAGAGGTTAAAGCCGGCAATGTCGTGATTACCTCAGTTGGCGCCAGTAGCATGATGCGACGTATTCAGCATTATTTTATAGAGAATTACGGCGTTGAGGCCTTTGATATAATCGTAGTTAAAAATCGTTTTTTTGGTGATTCAATTACCGTTAGCGGTCTGTTGACAGCTGGTGACATACTTGATGCAACGGTTGATTTGGCAGATGATGCACGTATGTTATTACCCGAAAACACACTTAATACAGATGGCCTTTTTTTGGACGACCTGTCTTCGGAAGAGTTTCGTCGTTCGTTTGACAATGAAGTGATATTTGTGCCGACTGACGGTCGTCAGTTCGTCAACATACTAATGGGAGAAAAAATATGAGAAAGCCTATAGTTGCTATTGTCGGCAGACCAAATGTCGGCAAATCGACTTTTTTTAATCGTCTGGCGGGGCGGCGCATTTCAATTGTTGAAGACACGCCCGGCGTGACGCGTGATCGCATTTATTGCGATGTCGAATGGCTTAATTATAATTTTACTTTGGTCGATACCGGCGGCATTGAACCGGAGTCAAATGATGTTATTTTAGCGCAGATGCGCGAACAAGCTTTACTGGCGATAGCCTCAGCCGATGTGATACTATTTATGGTCGATGGTCGCGCAGCAATGACGACGGCAGACCAAGAAATAGCTCAAATGTTGCGTCTTGCTAAGCATCCGGTTATTTTGGTAGCCAATAAAGTTGATAGCAATAAACTACCGGATAACTATTATGATTATTACAATTTATGCTTGGGTGAGCCGGTTGCAATTTCGGCAGCCAATGGCTTTAATTTAGGCGATTTACTCGACCAAATTGTCGAACACTTTAGCGATGACTACCAAAGAGATGAGGAAGATGAGGCGATAAAAGTGGCCATCATCGGCAAGCCCAATGCCGGCAAATCGTCGTTGGTTAATAATTTGCTGGGTGAACAACGTGTGATTGTCAGTGAAATCGCCGGTACGACGCGCGAGGCAATTGATTCTCCGTTTCAGTTTAATGGCAACAAATACGTTTTAATTGATACGGCGGGTATTAGAAGAAAGTCGCGTGTCAATCACGACGTCGAAAAATATAGCGTGCTGCGCGCCTTGACGGCAATTGAGCGGTCAGATGTTTGTATATTGATGATCGATGGCGTCGAGGGCGTGACCGAGCAGGATAAAAAGGTAGCAGGGTATGCCCATGAGGCAGGTAAGGCGATTATTATTCTGGTCAATAAATGGGATTTAATTGAAAAGGACCATAAGACCTACAATCGTTTTACACAGGTGGTACGCAATGCGCTCAGCTTTATGACCTATGCGCCAATTGAATTTGTTTCGGTCAAAACCGGTCAGCGCCTTGAACGGGTAATTAAAATGATTGACTATGTCAATAATCAAGCGGCGCTAAGGGTGCCAACCGGTACATTAAATGACGTTTTGTCAGAGGCTGTATTAACACATCAGCCGCCAGCTGACAAAGGCAAGCGATTAAAATTGTATTACATGACGCAAGTAGCGGTCAAGCCGCCGCGCTTTGTACTTTTTATCAATGATGAAGAATTAGCACATTATTCTTACTTGCGTTTTATTGAAAATAATCTAAGAAAGAATTTTAATTTTGACGGCACGCCAATCGTCATTGAAACGCGTGCCAAGAAGGCGATGAAATGAAAAAAGTAACAATTCTTGGCGCCGGTAGTTGGGCGACCGGACTGGCGCGTAGCTTGCTTGATAACGAACACCGCGTCACAATTTGGGGCCGAAATGTTGAGCAAATTGAGCATTTTAAGAAAACCAATTGCAATATCAAGTTTATGCCCGAACAAGCTTTGAGCGGCGATGTTCATTACAATACTGATTTGGCGACGAGCTTAAAAGAAGCTGATTATATCGTAAACGCCGTGCCAACCCAACATGTTCGTGCTATTTTTGACAGGGGGCAGACTATTTCGACTGAGACTGTTATCGTCAATGCTGCCAAGGGTTTAGAGATTGGTAGCAATAAGCGTATCAGTGAAATCATTGCTGAATACTACCCTCAAAACCACTATGCTGTCTTATCGGGGCCGTCTCATGCTGAAGAGGTGGTGCGGCGGATGCCAACCACGCTCGTAGCGGCGGCAGCTGATCAAATGGTTGCTCAAGCTGTACAAGCGCTATTTATGGGACCGTATTTACGCGTTTATGCGCAGTCCGACGTCAAAGGAGTTGAACTGGCGGGGGCACTCAAAAACGTGATCGCGATTGCTGCCGGCATTAGTGATGGACTTGGCTTTGGTGATAATACTTTAGCGGCATTGATGACACGCGGCATTGCGGAAATTAAGCGTTTGGGTTGTGCATTGGGGGCTGAAAAGCAGACTTTTGACGGCTTAGCCGGTATTGGTGATCTTATCGTCACCTGTATGAGCAATCATTCACGCAATAGACGCTGTGGTCAATTATTGGGTAAGGGCTATCCACTGGCAGCGGCAATGGCCGAAATTGGCATGGCGGTTGAGGGTGTTTCGACAATTAAGGCGGCCAATGCCTTAAGACGGCTAAACGATGTTGAGATGCCAATTGTCGAGCAGCTTTACAGTGTTCTTTACGAAGGGGCCAACCCACAACGTGCCGTATCACTTTTAATGGAACGTGAAAAGAAAAATGAACGAGAATTTTAATTTGTTTTATCATGTTGTTTAACAATTTTTGATGTGAGGCATATCTTGAGCAAAAAAAATAAAAAAGTACGTTGGAATTTTCAGCTGTTTTTGCGCAATATTATCATTTTGGTCGTGTTGGCATTTTTGGCTTACAGCATCTACAGCAATATGACGCGCAGCGAAACGGCACTTTTTCAGGTCAGCTACGAAAATGTTGCGTTAGAAACTAAACATCGCGCGCTCGTTATGTGTAATGAGGTGATTGTCAATAGCTACAATACGGGTTCTTTTACTCCGTTAATCGCCGATGGCGAGCGCGTAAAAAAGGGTCAGATAATTGGTCAATTACAGATTGAGGCTGACAGTGAAGACACTGTTGCAGATGACCAAACACAGCTATCGGTGATCGATGAAGCGACCTTGCAAGCCGATGTCGAATTATTGTACGACAAGTTGGTTGAAGCGCTTAGAAATAACAATCATATACTGGCAAAATCGCTAAAAAACGATCTTGATATGAAACTTGATCGCTTAAAGAAGTTAATTGATGCCAATAGTGACAGCGCCTATTTAGAAAGTGTGCAGCAAGTTGATACAATCGGGCAAGCAGATGCAGAAGTTGGTCAGATAATTGAAATTCCGGCCAATATGGCAGGGGTTGTCAGCTATTATTTTGACGGCTATGAGCAGCTAATAAATTATCAAAATCGCTATAAAATAGATTATGATACGCTATTTGACGAGTCGATTGCGCCTGCTACCGGCAATATGACAACCATTTCGGCCGGTGGCGATATTTTCAAACTTGTCAATAATATCGTCTGGTATGTCGCTTGCGAAGTCGATGTTAAAGATATTGATGATTTTAAGCTGAATAGCGAGGTGCAAGTTAAATATAACGGCAGTACAATTAAAGCGGTTGTAAACGATGTATTTCAAGCGGGTAGCAAGGGTATTATGATTTTAGAAATGCAGCAGTATCAAGAAGGCGTTCACAGACAGCGCAGCATCGAGATTGATTTGATACGGGAGCAGGTGCGCGGCATCAAGGTGCCGAATAGTGCATTGCTGATGCGCGATGGTGAGCAGGGTGTCTTTACCGTCGACATCAACGGCGCCTTACTATATACCCCGGTTAAGGTGCTCGCCAGCGACAGTGAATTTGTCGTCGTACAAGAAGGCAGTTTTCAAGTAGAGGGTACTGATGGCGAATTGGTCAGACGTTACAGTTTGAATCATGGCGATAAAATTGTGATTGATGCAGCAGAATACAAAGAGGGTGATATTATTGATGAATAATCAATACTTAAAGGAAAATATTGCAACGATCAAACAGCGTATTACAAGTGCCTGCCAGCGCGCCGGTCGTTCAGTCGAAGAAATTACTTTAGTAGCCGTTACAAAAACGGTCGACAGTGATATTGTCAATCAGTCGATTGCATTGGGCATTTGTGACATTGCTGAAAATAAACCACAAGAAATTGTGCGCAAGCACGATTTGATCAAAGGCCCTGTCAACTGGCATATGATTGGTCATTTGCAATCTAATAAGGTCAAGCAGATTATCGATCGCGTCAAGTTAATCCATTCGGTCGATCGGCAAAGTGTTGTCGACGAAATAGAAAAGCGGGCAGCGGCACATCATAAAGTAATTGATATTTTGGTGCAAGTTAACATTGGGGCAGAAAGCCAAAAAAGTGGCGTTGCCATTGCCGATGTCAAGGCATTGCTCAATTATATTGAAGCGTGCCGGCACATTCGCGTGTTGGGTTTGATGTGCATCGCACCCTTTATGGCCGATCCGGAACAAGTAAGGCCCTATTTTAAACAGATGAAAGCAATTTTTGACGAAGTTAAGGCAATGCCTTTACAAAATAGCAAAATTGAGATACTATCAATGGGAATGACAGATGATTTTGAGGTCGCCATTGAAGAAGGCGCCACGATGATACGAGTAGGAACCGGTTTATACGGAGCAAGAAATTATTAAGGAGGACACAATGTCAAAGTCACTAATGGATAGGATCAAATTCTTTTGGGGATTTGAATCTGCCGATGAAGAATTAATCGAAGAAGAATTTGTTAATGAACCAACCCAATTTGAGGATAACAAACCGCTCTATACAACAAAAGAAAAGGCGCGTAGTTCTCAGCCAACCAGCAAAAATCGCGTGGTTAATATTCACAATAATGCAGCTTTTAAAATCGACGTTTACGAACCGCGTGATTTTGAAGATGCCGTCGAAATAGTCGATTGTCTGCGCAGTCGTCGTCCGGTTATTGTCAATCTTGAGCAAGCTGACGCTGAATTAGCGCGTAAGGTTTTTGACTTTTTAAGTGGCGCACTCTGCGCAATTGATGGTAAAGCTGAAAGAATTTCAAAGGCAATCTTTTTGATGGCACCAAATAATGTTCAGATTGCCAATTTTAAAAGCACTTTAGAGTCGGTTAAAAAAAGTGATGATGCTGCTAGTTTTAGCTTGCTTGACTAGGGGTTTACATGTTGTTGCTAGCTCAATCATTTTATGCTTTCTATAGAGCGATAACGTTATTATTATTGGTGCGTGCAGTTATGTCGTGGGTGGTCAGAGACACGAGTCATCCGCTAGCGCGCTTTATCTATCAGATGACCGAGCCGATTTTACTGCCGATGCGTACTTTGTTTTACCGTATGGGGCTGATGAATATGGGAATCGACTTGTCCTTTTTGGCTACTTTTTTGTTGATTAATTATCTCGGTAGATCAATTTATTTTTGGCTATTGTCACTTGTATAAGATAAGGGGGGCGTATGCTGACGCCATTAGAAGTTCAAAAGAAACAGTTCAGTAAATCGATCAGCGGTTATAACCGTGACGAGGTCGATGACTACCTGACGATGATTGCCAACGCTTTAGAAAAGCATATCAACGAAAATATCAACTTAAAAGAAGAACTCGATCGCAAAGAAGAAGAAATCAGTCACTATAAGAATATTGAACGAACCATGTCCGATACTTTGGTCGTCGCCAAACGGGCGGCTGAGGACTTGGTCAGTGGCGCCAAATACAACTCGGATAATTTACTGAGAGAAGCTGAAATAAAAGCTGAAAGCATGCAAAAAAATGCCGAAGATGCCGTGATCGAAATCATTCGTAAGCGTGAAATGATGGAAAGAGAACTTGAAGTCTTTCGACTTAGAATTGAGGCGATGTTGCGCGCGCAATTGGATATTGTGGCCAACTATTCAAAGGATTTAACATAACTTTTTTTATTGACTTGCTATAGATCGTGTCATATAATGTTTTTGTGCAAAGAAGCGGACAGTTATTGTGAATTTGTCAACAGAGAGGCGATGTGAGCTGAAAGTCGCCGGCAAAGACAATATGTATCACCGCTGAGCAACTGCTCTGAAATCAGTAAGAGCAGTCGGTCGACGCCGTTAAGTCGTTGAGTGACTATCGAAAGCAGTTTAGTGTGTCCTATTTTCGGTAGTAAGCAGGGTGGTACCGCGAAGATTTTCGTCCCTAAGCAGCAGCTTAGGTTTTTTTATTTAAGGGAGGTAATATGAGCTATCAGCCATTAAAACAAGGCAAAGTGTGTGACTGTGAACACCATGTCAGCGAGTATTGGGAAAAACTAGATTTACTTAAAAAGTGTGTTGAGGCGCGTGAGGGTCAGCCTAGTTTCGTGTTTTACGAGGGTCCGCCGACGGCCAATGGTCGCCCCGGTGTACACCATGTTATTGCACGGGCATTAAAAGACGGAATATGCCGCTACAAAACAATGCGCGGTTATCAAGTTAAGCGTAAGGCCGGCTGGGATACACATGGTCTACCGGTTGAAATAGAGGTCGAAAAGCGCCTCGGTTTAGAAGATAAACAACAAATTGAGGCCTATGGTATTGCAAAGTTTAATGCTAAGTGTCGCGATTCAGTATTTGAATATGAAGGCGCTTGGCGCACGATGTCCGAAAAAATGGCTTATCTAATCGATTTGGATAATCCTTATATTACGTTAGATAACGACTATATCGAATCAGTTTGGTGGATACTGGACAAATTCAATAAAGACGGCTATATTTACGAGGGACATAAAATATTGCCTTATTGCCCACGTTGTGGCACCGGCTTAGCTTCGCACGAAGTAGCACAAGGCTATCAAGAAATCAAGAGCAATACGGTTATCGTCAAGTTTAAAGTTACCGGCAAAGATGAATACTTCTTGGTTTGGACCACGACGCCGTGGACCTTAGCCGCCAATGTCGCTTTGACGGTCAACCCGCAAGAAACCTATATTAAGGTCAATTACCAAGGTACGGTATATTATGTCGCTGAAACGCTAGCGCCACAGGTATTAGAAGGCGACTACGAAGTGTTAGAAAAACTCAAGGGTGAACAGCTGGAACATATCCGCTACGATCAATTGATGCCCTTTGTCAAAGCCGATAAAGACTGTTTTTATGTTACACTGGCCGACTATGTTACGACCGAAGATGGTACCGGCATCGTTCACTCGGCCCCGGCATTTGGCGAAGATGACTACAATATGGGTATGCGCTACGGACTGCCGGTTTTACAGCCGGTCGATGAAGAGGGCAATTATACGGCGACGCCTTGGCAGGGCATGTTTGTCATCGATGCCGACGTAGAAATAATCAAGTGGTTGGCTGCTGAGGACAAATTATTTAAAAAACAAAAAATGGCTCATAATTACCCGCACTGCTGGCGTTGTAAGACACCATTACTTTATTATGCCAAGCCGAGTTGGTACATTGAAATGACCAAGTTGAAGGATAATTTAGTCGCCAATAACAACTCGGTCAATTGGTTTCCCGATTACGTCGGTGAAAAGCGTTTTGGCAACTGGCTAGAAAATGTCAATGACTGGGCAATTTCACGCAGTCGCTATTGGGGGACGCCGTTCCCGATTTGGCGTTGCGAATGTGGCAATACAAGTTCAATTGGTTCGCGCCATGAATTGGTTGAAAAGGCAATCGAAGATATCGATGAGAGCATTGATTTACATCGCCCGGTAGTTGACGATATTCACATAAAATGCGATAGCTGTGGCAAACTGATGACACGCGTTAGCGATGTTATCGATTGTTGGTTTGACAGTGGTGCAATGCCTTTTGCGCAACATCACTATCCATTTGAAAACAAGGAAAACTTTGATCAATTGTTCCCGGCAGACTACATTTGTGAGGGTATCGATCAAACGCGTGGTTGGTTCTATTCGCTGTTGGCGATTTCAACTTTTGTAATGGGTAGAGCACCTTATAAAAATGTCTTGGTCAACGACCTTATTCTCGATAAGCACGGCAAAAAAATGTCGAAGTCAAAGGGCAATACAGTTGACGCCTTTAAGTTGCTTGATGAATACGGGGCTGACGCAACGCGTTGGTATATGCACTATGTATCACCGGCTTGGCAGCCGACTAAGTTTGATGAAGATGGTTTACGCGAGATCAATTCCAAGTTTTTTGGCACCTTAAAAAATAGCTATACATTTTTTACGCTCTATGCCAATACCGATGGTCTTGACGTCAGTAATTTTGATGTTCCGGTAACAAAACGACCTGAAATCGACCGTTGGTTATTGTCCAAGCTAAATGGTCTAATTGACTATGTCATCACAGAACTGGAACGCTTTGATATGACCAAGGCGACGCGCGCCATTCAAGAATTTGTAATCGAAGATTTATCCAATTGGTATATAAGGCGCAATCGCCGCCGTTTTTGGCAATCTGAGTTAAACGACGATAAAAAAGCGGTCTATTTAACGACTTATGAAACATTAGAGACGGTAGCGCGCTTAATTGCACCATTTGCACCGTTTATTTCGGAAGAAATCTATCGCAATTTAACAGCTGCAGAATCGGTTCATTTAGCCAGTTATCCGGAAGTTAATCGGGCGTTAATCGATCACAATACCGAAAAGCGCATGGACCTGGTACGCGATTTGGTCGGCTTGGGACGTGCTGCGCGTGAAGCGGTTAAAATAAAAGTGCGTCAACCAATTGCCAAGGTGCTGGTAGATGGCAGTTATCAGCCGATGATTGCTGATTTGGTCGATTTAATCAAGGAAGAATTAAACGTTAAAGAAGTGGTTTTTGAAGAAGATTTGGCAAAATATATGAATTTCACGTTGAAACCTAATTTCAGAGCACTCGGTCCGGTCTTGGGTAAAAAAATGGGCGCCTTTAGTAAAGCCTTGGCGAGCTGCGATGCCGCCACTGTGGTGCCGCAACTGCAAGCCGGTCAGTCGATAGAAGTCGATTTGGGCGATCAAAAATTTAGCGTATCGCTTGATCAGCTTGAAATTAGAATTGCCGCCAAAGAAGGTTTTACCGTTGAAATGGCCGACAACAAATTTGTTATCTTAGATACGGTGTTAGATGATGCATTATTAGCCGAAGGCTATGCCAGAGAGTTTGTTTCACGCGTTCAACAAATGCGTAAAGCACATGATTTTCAGGTTGATGATCGCATTACAATCGATTACCACGCAACGCCTGAATTAGAGGCGGCAATCGCGCAGCATGATGCCTATATTAAGGGCGAAACGCTGGCCGATACGATTACAGTCAATCAGACCGGCGATTTTTCAGAATTTGAGTTAAATGGCCAAACAACTTACATTCGCGTTGTGCGTAAATAAAAGATGAGGTAGATATGCCAATATTAAGTAAAAATACAGCAATGATTGAAAAATACGATTTATTTATGCAAAATGCATTACTTCCCAGTATTTTGCAATCGAGAAACTGGGCATTGGTTAAAGATAATTGGCGCAGCGAACAGGTCTACGTTGAAAAAGGCGGAAAAATCGTCGCCGCTGCATCGTTGTTAATTCGAAAAATGCTCGGCAAAGATTTTGTCTATGCACCGCGTGGTTTTGTGGTGGCGCCTTTTCCCGCAAAGCAGACATCAATTGACACAGAACATTTTGTCGGTGAAAGACGTGATAATTTAGAGGCGCTTTTGAAAGAAATCGATAGCTATGCCAAATCGGTTGGCGCCTTTGTCTTGGCGATGGATCCGGAGATTGGTCGCCAAAATCAGATCGATGATTTATTTCGCAAGCATGGCTTCAAGATTAAGGCAGAACAGGCTGATTTAATTCAGCCCAAGTATTTGGCTTGGCTTGATATCGATCGTTCAGAGGAAGAAATGCTGGCTTCATTTAGTTCTAAGACGCGCTACAACATTAGATTGGCGCAAAGAAAAGGCGTCTATGTCGAACACGGTGGTACTGAGGGTATCGCTAAGTTCTTTGAGCTGCACCAAATTATGGCCAAGCGCAACAACATCGCAATTCGCGGTGAAGACTATTACCATAAACTGATGAATACCTACCAAGATTCAAAGGTGTTTACTGCCTACCATGATGGTGAGGCCTTGGCATCGGCGATACTGGTCAATTATCACGGAACAGCTTGGTATGCTTATGGCGCCAGTTCCAATAACAAGCGCAATTACATGCCAAACCAATTGATGCAGTGGGAGATGATCAAGTGGGCAAAGGCACATGGTGCAATTCGTTATGATTTTAGTGGCTTTTTCCACATTGATGTCACCGACGGCCTTTACCGCTTTAAGTCCGGTTTTACCGGCAAGGACAATATCATTGAATTGGTCGGAAAGTACGAAAAAGTCTACAATAAGTTCACCTACTCAATGTTTAATAAATTGCTGCCACAGGCCAAAAAGGTGCTTAAGTTTATCAATCGGAGATAAAGCTGGAGAAACGGAATGGAAAATGTAAAGTTTTCTGCAGAAGCAGCTGATGAAGGCGTCAGGGTTGATCACTATCTGGTCGAAGCATTAGAGGGCGTTTCACGCAATCGCATTCAGCAGTGGATCAAACAGGGGCTGTTGACATCCAGCCTTAAGGGAACGGTTAAAAAAAATCATATACTGACGAGCGGCGAACAAATTACACTTCAGATTCCACCGGCTAAAAAGCTCGATGTTAGCGCTGAAGATATTGCGCTTGACATCGTCTATCAAGATAATGATGTCATCGTTATCAACAAGCCGGCCGGTATGGTGGTGCATCCGGCGCCGGGTAATTACAGCGGTACACTGGTCAATGCGCTGCTCTATCATATTGCCGATTTATCCGATATTGGCGGCGTTATTCGGCCGGGTATCGTTCACCGCATCGACAAAGATACTTCCGGTTTGTTAATGGTTGCCAAAAATAATACAGCTCATCACAGCTTGGCCGAGCAGTTGCGTGAACACAGCGTTATTCGCAAGTATTTGGCACTGGTGCGTGGTGGATTTAAGGTTGATAGCGGCACGGTTGACAAGCCAATTGGTCGCAATCAAAATAATCGCTTAAAGATGGCGATCGACGAAAGACGTGGTCGACATGCTGTAACACACTATACAGTATTGCAAAAGTTTGGCGAGGTTTCGCTGATTGAGTGTCAACTTGAAACCGGGCGAACCCACCAAATTAGGGTACATATGGCTGCGATTGGGCATCCTTTGGTGGGTGATCCGCTATATGGTATCAAACGCGATCGACAAATTGGCAAAGGCCAATTATTACACGCCAAGGCATTGGGTTTTAAGCAGCCGCGTAGTGGGCAACAATTGCTATTTGAAGCTGACATGCCGGCTAGGATGAAGTCCTATATCGATAAATTGAGGTAATGATGAAACTGAAGGCAACGATTTTAGATGAAAAGAGTATATTGCGTACGATTACCCGCTTGGCACATGAAATTGTCGAGCGTAACAGAGGGGTTGACGACCTCGTACTGGCAGGCATTTTATCACGCGGTATGCCATTGGCGCAGTTGATCGCTCAAAAAATCGAAGCGATAGAAGGTGTCAAGGTACCGGTTATTAGCCTTGATATTACATTTTATCGCGATGACTTAACTAAAAAACAGGCTGATGCCAAAGTGACGAACAGTAACATCGATGTATCAATTGCCGATAAGACTGTCGTATTGGTCGACGATGTAATTTTTACCGGCCGAACGGCGCGTGCGGCGATGGAGGCCCTAATTGATGTTGCGCGGCCGCGTGCTATTCAATTGGCAGTAATCATCGACAGAGGGCATCGTGAATTGCCGATTAGGCCGGACTATGTTGGTAAGAATGTGCCAACTAGTTTGCGTGAAATCGTCAAGGTTAAGGTCGCGCAAATTGATGCGGTCAACGGTGTCGATATTTACGAACGTAACGACTAGTCTTAGTGTAAAATAAATGTAGGAAAAAAACAAAAAGAGAATAGCAACCTATGTTAAGATGTAGTTGAAGAAAAAACGTCAAAACAAAAGGAGCTATTC
>PDWJ01002917.1_pt1 | contig 17663 bp, 14 predicted proteins | sample 1430881 | NCBI WGS metagenome assembly PDWJ01 (sample SAMN01162460, study PRJNA174530) | Oral metagenome, whole genome shotgun sequencing project. | biome: Marine environment; feature: Marine mammal; material: Swab sample of the gingival sulcus; isolation source: swab sample of gingival sulcus...
TGTAAGGTCAATGGCTTATCATGATAAAAAGTTGCTGATAGCATCATCTCAACAATGGCATCCACTTCACCACTGGCAACAGGTAAGCCAACCGTATCCACGCCCAAATGCCGTGCCACCGATGAGCGAACTTGTTCGGCATTAAGCGATTCACCTTCGATTTCTGAGGTTTTTATCACTTCTAAAACCACCGCATCGAGTTGGGCTTGATAATTCATCTCAAAGCCTAAAGCGGATAATTTGCCTAATAATTGCCCTTGCGACAGTCGCACTCGTGCCACTAATGGCAATAACTTTTTATTATCCCATTGCCATTGTCGCCAATTATCAAGTTCGTGAATGTAGGTGATATGTTTCATTGTTATGACCCCAAATACTCACTCTCCGCCACCACACGATAAGCGTTTTCTTCAGAAATATACTCAAGCAACACCACCTTATCATGTTGAGCAAACCTATTGCCATCCATCGCACGCACTTTAAATATCAAGCCTGCTCCACCGTCTTCTAGCGTTGCCTCACCATGTTTGTCATCAACGGTAAAGGTACGCACAATCGCCACTTGACCAATAAAGCTCTTTGAATCCCTTTTAGGAATCTTGCCAATTTTCTTACGAATCGGAGCAAGAATCAGCCCAGTCAACCACATTGACAGCACCAATACCATGATAAATGCACCAGTACCAAACACATAATGCAACATACCATCGGCAAAATTAGCATGTAAAAACCGAGTATAAAAATAGCTGATAAACCAACCAATTAAGCTAATCAAACTAACGATAATGACCAAAGGTACACCATGTAGCCCAAACTTGAGCAACACACCTGTAAAGATACCGCCAGATGCTGTGCCAATATCAGCATCAGCACCTCCATCCATACCTCCATCCATACCTAGGTCGCCACCCACATCAGCACCTAAATCAACATCCATATCGACATCTAAATCAAAGCTATCCATCTCAGTCAACCCAAGCAAAGAAGTCATCCAGAATAACACGACAAACATTACCATCCCAGTAAAAATCACCGTTGGGTATGAGCTGATATTGTTAATAAAAACTTCCATTGCATTTCCCATAAGATACCTCCGTTATATTGCTTGCCTGCCTGATTTGTTGCTTAGTTGATTAATTGATAATAAAAACCTACTTCAAACCCTTAATCCGTTCTAAAACCGCTGTTGCATTTGCCTCTTCATCATCACTGATAATGCCTGCTTTCATCAGCTTACTTTGCAGGTTATTAGCATCATTTTTATCACTATTGGCTTGTTGCTTTTTAATGCGTTCCAGTACATCCCTTGCGGTTTGTGGTCTTTGGGCATTGCTGTTCTCACCGCTAGCACTACCATGAGCATTTGCCACATTTTGTTGAGCTTGTTGCACGTTATTGGTGGCTTTTACCGTATCCATCAGCTGTTTGGCTCGTTGTAGATTTTGTTCAGTTTGTCGTATGTGACGGCGTAGCTCATCACAGGTGTCATTGGCAGTTTTCGCTTGTCGTTGTTGCTTGCCAAGCTCATTTTCTAAAATGGCAATCTGCTCCGCCACTTCCAACGCCAGTGCCTCGTCTTGCTCCAGTGCTTTGACCGCATAGCCCTCGTATTTGCTGATTTCAGCTTGCAAGATTTTGCTTTGTTGTTCCGCTTGCTTTTGTTCCACCAGTCTTTGGGCAAGGCTTTGTTTTGATTGTTGTAAGTCTTTTTCCATTTGCATAATTTGCTGTGACAATATTTCGATGGCTTGACTGAGTTTCATCGACTCGCCCAGTTCATCCATGCCACCTCGCAATGCTGTCATCATTTCTGACCAAATATTCATCATATCACCTATTTACATTTATTATTGTGTTACATAGTAGAGCTAATCTTACTAACAACCATAACCAAACACCCCTATGCCTCTTAACCCTCGCCACATAAGCCATATAGACACCAGTGTCATAAAAAACAGCCAACCCACAACAACCATCTTTTCACCCATGCCACCCTCTAGCCATGAAGAGAGCAAAGGGGCTAATCGTTGTTTGCTTTTTTCAATATCCCAAAAGGAAAATAACATAACCCCTTGACACAATAGAGCAACTGACAACTGAATAACCTCTCGTCCCTGACAAATCGACTTGACCGTTATCAACATACTGACATCAACCACCACTATTAGTAACAAATAGAACAAAAAGATGTGATTGATTTTTTTCATAAGTTACCTGCCTATTTGTTTTTCACATTAACAATAAAAGGAGGGTTACAAAAAAAGCCCAACAAACGCATACACAAAGTATTTGTTTGTTAGACTCTCATCATATTACAGGTAAACAAATACTAGCTCGGTGTTATAAAATACTCATGATAAGCCTCCAATGCCTGCATCACATTGTTAGCAAGAGTTTGAATTTCATGGACGATTTCATCAATGCCTGTGTAAGAACTTAGTGAGCCAAACATCTGATAAGCGTCATAACTGTTGCCATCCGCCATAGTCAAAGTATCTAGACTAATGGTCGATAGTGGAAAATACTTGTGTGTGCGTAATACCATATCGTTAAAATCATATACGTTGGTAATTTCATCCACCATACAAAGGATGGTTTCAGCAATGATTTGCTCGCCTTGCACCGTCATAAATATTGGCAAATCGCCAAATTCTTGCATACTGATATGAATAATCGGTTCATCATTTGGCACGCTTGGCTCTATCAAACTTAGATTTACATGTAAAAGCTCTTTATTTATCTTATCTTGCTGTTGCAATGTGGCAAACAATTTGCGTGTTGTCCAGCGTTGCTCATTCATCTTTGGTACAGCTTTAGACAAGGCTTTTGTAGCATTGTTGGCATTGAGTCTATCTTCAATGCTGATGTTTTTTTCGTTTGCTTGCTCGTCTTTTTTATCGCTTTCTCTACCCTCAACTTTATCTTTATTTTTGCCTCTTTGTTCAATAAAAGCGGATAAATCAGTTGCAGGGACTTCGTCACGCAGTAGGGTTTCTACAGCACTCAAGGTTTTTGCATGGTCTGGAATAATCCAAACTTCTTTTTTAACCAATCCTTGTGAGCGTAGTCGCTCTCGGTATTGGCGTTGATAATAAGCAGATGATTTTTTTGGCATGAGAAGAGTTTACATTTTTTACAGGTGAGTGTCAACTGTTTTCGATGTAAAAACTTAATTTTTCATGTTAAATATTACATGTAATAAAATAGGTTAAATAATGCGGTTAATTAACTAAAAAAATGGCACTATCCATTGCTATAATTTGGTCGTATAATAAGGTGGATAAAGCACATTTTTATGCTACTCTCAATTTGAAATACCAATCTATTACCCTCCCCCAACCCCTCCCTTAGGGAGGGGAGTTCCTCCCCCTTCGGGAGAGGTTAGGTGAGGGAGCAACTATAAGGAAACCACTCATGTCCGTTTATACCCACCTTACTGAAGACCAATTTTCGATGTTTTGCCTAGCCTTTGGTGTCGATTTTGCCAAAGCAATTCCCATCACTCAAGGGGTGAAAAACTCCAACTGGTTTATCCAAACTACAGAAGATGTCGCTAACAGCGAAAATGCTGATAATGATGGCACTGAACATAAAAGCTATGTGCTTACCCTATTTGAAGAACGTCCGCCAGAAGATGTGGAAAAAATGGCAATCATCCTGAATCAACTCAAAAATGACTTGCCCGTGGCACCGCCACTTGCCAAAACTAAAAAGAAAGCCGATGGTAGCGATGATTTTCTGATTCATTATGAAGACAAGGCGATTACCCTAGTACCATGCTTATCAGGATCCCATCCAACTGTAACCACGCCTGCCATGTGTGAGGATATGGGCAAGGCATTAGCCACCTTACATCAGACCTTGCAAACCCTAACCCCAGCGGAAGACTATGGCGTGCCACTTTATCCTTGGCATGAGGTGCGTGACCGTGAAATCCAGTTTATGCCTGCCGATGAGGCAAAGCTAATGAACGATATTTGGACGGCTTATGAAAATCTACCGCTAGACAATAGCGATAAACTGCCGATGGGGCTGTGCCACTTGGATATGTTTGCTGATAATACGCTGTGGGATTTGACAACCGATACACCAAAATTGACAGGCTTGCTTGACTTTACTGAGGTGAGTGTTGAGCATTATGTGATGGATATTGCCATTACTATCAATGACTTTAGCACTACTTGGGGCGATGCCGAGCATGGTGAATCGGTGGATTTTGATAATGAGAAGATGACCGCCTTTATTAAAGGTTATGAAAGTATCCGCAAGCTTACCAACAGCGAACAGCAGGCTCTGCCGATTATGTTGGCGATGGCAGGGGTGACATTTTGGCTATTGCGACTCAATGTGATTCATTACAACCGTATCGGTGGACGAACAGGCGATAACATCATGGTAAAAAATCCTGATTTGATGAAACGCTTGTCGGCGTATCATTGGGGTACAGTGAGGTAGGGGTTTGGTTGGGGTGATATGGATGGTGAGCAATGGAAAAAATAGACAACACCAAACCGACAAATGGGATGGTAAATGAAAGCGTTTTCTGCTATAGTACGCCCGTTGCCAGTTAGACTTTGACAGCTGTACTATACATTAAGCCTTACAACCTTAATGAGTAGTTAGTGCAATAATCAGTTACGATAATGACTAATTTACTGTTTGATAGTTATTTATCCAGTTGTGACTGCTTGTCAAATGACCAGCGACCCAAAAAATTCATAAAAAGTGTATTAGTGTGTCAAGCCCTAGTTGCACTTTACTTAAACAAAACTTAAACCAAAAACGTAAACCCCATCACAACCAACACATTTTATCAGTTTATATATATTTTAGTGTTGCCAATATTAATTAATATTAGTTGTGAATTTTAGTTATAAATACTATTGTTAGTTATAGATACTAATGGAAAGCGTTAAATTTAGTGTTGTTAAAAGTATTTGAGTTGGTCGGATAGAGTTAAATTAGGTTTCTATCCGCTATATAAGCCCCAACTTAGATATATTGTTCCTTGTACAACACCAGTTTTATAAAAAATTTATTTCGGTAGATAATTTGTTTTATCAGTTTTTATCAATATTCATCGGCTTGAGTCAATGGTTTTTAGCAGTGCTACTGTTAACAGTATTACTATTAACATAGTAGCGTTACTTTTAAAAGCATCGTTATTCAAGGTAGTACGATATGTGAATGTTGTTAGAAATATTGTTACTAATTAGGCTCAACAAGCCGTTGATAAAGTTATATAAATAATATATAAATAAGTTACAAAGTGTAGTGTTTTACAGCACTTTTAAACTGCTAAATTTAATCTTTCTGCCCAATACTTTCTTATTCGTATTATTTTTATGATTACGATAGGATAGGGCAATATAAAATAAAAATAGGGTTTGCGTTTTCATTAATAATGTTGCATTCGCCTAGTGTTGCTTACAGTCGGCTAATTTTAATATCTTCTCGTCCGATAATGACGAGATAACATAAAATTGGCAAGACCGCTAACACTAAGGCAATGGCATAAGGAATTTATCATGAAACGCATATTAATCAACGCCACTCACAACGAAGAAATTCGTGTCGCCTTATGTAAAGGCAATCACATGTACGATTTCGACCTCGAAAACTGTACTCGTGAACAAACAAAATCCAACATATACAAAGCCCACGTTACCCGTGTCGAGCCGTCGCTTGAGGCTGTGTTCGTAGAGTACGGTGCAGAACGCCAAGGCTTTTTACCCATCCGTGAAATTGCCAAAGAATACCTCGCTGGCAACCCTCGCAATGAAAACATCCGCAATCTTATCAAAGAGGGTGACACATTAATCGTACAGGTAGAGAAAGAAGAACGTGGCAATAAAGGTGCCGCTTTATCAACCTTTATTTCTCTTGCTGGACGTTATTTGGTGCTAATGCCAAACAACCCTCGTGGTGGCGGTATCTCTCGTCAAATCTCTGGCAAAAACCGTGAAGAGATGAAACGCATTGTCAGCAATCTGCAAATGCCAAAGGGCATGAGCGTGATTATCCGCACCGCAGGCATTGGCAAGTCGCAAGAAGATTTGCAACACGACCTTAACTATTTGTTAAAAATTTGGGAATCCATCGGCAGACAAAACCAAGAGTATAAGTCGCCTCGCCTAGTACACCAAGAGGCAGGTGTGGTCACTCGAGCATTGCGTGATTACATGCGAGATGATATTGCCGAGATTTGGATTGATAGTGCCAACGCCTATGATGAAGCGGTGTATTTTATTGAGTCGGTGATGCCAAAACAACTTGATAAAGTGCGTAAATATACCGATCTAGAACCGATGTTTTCTCGTTTTGGTATTGAAAAACAGATTGAAACCACGTATCAGCGTGAAGTTCGTCTGCCTGCTGGTGGTTCGATTGTCATTGATCAAACCGAGGCGATGGTAGCCATTGACATTAACTCTGCCAAGTCAACCAAAGGTTCAGACGTAGCAGAGACTGCCTATCATACTAACCTAGAGGCGGCAGAAGAGATTGCCCGCCAGTTGCGTTTGCGTGACATGGGTGGTCTGGTGGTTATCGACTTTATCGATATGTATGATAGCAACCACCAAAAAGAAGTGACAAAACGCTTGATTGAATCCACCAAATTTGACCGTGCTAGAGTACAGTTTGGTGAAATTTCTAAATTTGGTTTGATGGAAATGAGCCGTCAACGACTGCGTCCATCATTAGAAGAATCCACCGCTTATACCTGCCCTCGCTGTCATGGCACAGGGATGATTCGTGATATTCGTTCATTGTCATTGGCGATTGTGCGTCAGATTGAGCAGTTGGCTTTGACCCATCGTCAAGGGGAAATTCAAGCAGAAGTCCCTACTGATATTGCCGCCTTTATCCTTAATGAAAAACGAGACACCTTAGTATATCTGGAACAAGACAGTGGTGCTCGCATTACCGTGTTGCCTCATGCTCATTTAGAATCACCACAGTATCATATCAACTACAAGCCAAATGGCTTTGCCCCTGCCAGTTATGAACGTATCAATAATAGTGCAGATAAACACACCAATGATTTAGGTTATGAGGTGGATTGGCAGATGGCGGATAGCGAACGCCCAGAACAGCAACCAACTCGCCAGCCTAAAAAAGGCAAAAACAGCAATGTAGAGCGTACTAATCAGCCTAGTAATCAACCAACTAACCAGCAAAAAACGAACAATAAACAAACTGGCTCGCAAATTAGTCATTCAAATAATCAGTCAAACAATAGCCAGTCACAAAACAATCAACAAAATGCCCAACCTACTCAAGCAGTTGCATGGTTGTCAAACCTGTTTGCCCCAACACCACAAGCCCAAACCGTTGAGGCAATCAGTAGCCAAGAAGCGGCACGAGCGATTGAAGCCATCGTTAACAATGGCGGACAAAGCCTAGGCTCATTTGGTCAAGTGGATATGAGTGCGATTGCTCAAAACCAAGCTCAAGCTCAGTCAAAATCACAGTCACAAACAGCAAGCACTGAAAAGAAAAATGCGACAGACAGTGGTAGTGATCACAATAGTAATAATACAAGTAGTAGTGTAAATAGTGCTAGCCAAAAACGCCGCACGCCAAAACACGAAAAAGGTCGTGACAAAAAAGACCGTCGCCATCATAATCGTAATAAAAAATACCATAAAGATGGTTCAAGCAATGGCAATGAGAAAAATAAGGTGAATGAGCAAAGTCACCGTAACGACTATAACAAACAAGCTCACAGTTCTGATGTTAAATCAGAGAAAGCAAGACGTGAGCCAAACAGTCGCCGTCAATCTCGAGGAGAGTTCCCACGTGGCGATACCTTGCAATTAAGCGAACAGCAGATCAATGAACAAAAATTGCATGAATCGCAAGGGCAGGTAACTGCACAACAGCAGGAGCAAACGCCGAAAACTCAAGAACAAAAACGTTCAGCAAGTTCAGATGGTAGAACGGATAGTCATCAGAACCGCCAACAGAGAAATGAGCAACGCCATAGCGAACGTTCACAAACGGCTGAAAATAAACAGCAAACAAACCAACAAGCAAGCAAGCCGACAAATAAGCAAGCCAATCAGCAACAAGGCGTGCAGGATAAGATAGAAAAATCAATCAATCCTAACGAAGTAAGTTTGCAGGTTTCTCGTAATGAGAAAAATAGCGGTGATTCACAGCAACCAGAAACTGTACATTTATCACTAGACAATAGTAAAGAGAGCACTAGTAGAGAAAACATTGCTAAAGAAAATGCCACTAAAGAAAATAGTGCTAAAGCAAGCTCTAGTGAAGCAAACACTGAGGCTAACAAAACATCCGATAAAGCCGTGTCCGATAAAACCACTGTTGCCTCTACTGCAAACACTGAAAGTCAACAAGCAGAGCCAAAACAACAAACACCAGTTGATTCTGTTAATGAGTCTGCTAATAAGTCGGATGATAAATCGGCTGAATCAGTGCAGGTAGAACGGGTAGTTCAAGAAACTGATGCACCTCAAGCAGAGCCAATAACAGCTGAAACTGAGACAACCGAGTCTCAAACAGCTGAGGTAGCAGAGCCTGAAACTACAGCTGAAATGGTTGCAGTTGCAGAAGAAGTCGAAACGCCAGTCGCTCCTGTTGCCTCTACTGCTCCTATCACCATTGATAAGGATGTCATTAGCTCGATAGACACGTCTGCTAGAATGGATGGACGTGCAAGCAATGACCCTAGGGTAGTACTTGAAGAGCTTGCCAAAAAACTGGCAAAACAGTTGTCTCACAAGGAGTCGTCACATCAAGAATCGGCAGGTACAGACACACATCCAGTCAATATTCCTGTTAAGGCTGTAAAAGTGATAGGTACTGTTGGTGAGTTTTTACGACACACCCTCGAAGATGCCGAAGAGCGTATTCAAAGCGAGGGCGTGATTGCCTCCTTTATTGAAGCAATGGCAAAAATAAAACAGCACCAAGAATCTGCTGATTCTCCTGCCGAGGGTAGCGAAAGCAATGACATCCAAGCAACAGACAATGCTGAAAACGCCATAATTGAGGCTGAACTGAATAAGTTTGACTTTTCAAACTATGGCTATCAACCATTATCAGCAGACTATGTTGGTCATTTCCGATCACTTACCAAACCAGTTGGACAGTTTCATACCCTAGCAGGTAAAACAGAAACGACACCAAGGGCTATTGGTGAACGTGCTAGCAATGACCCACGAGGTCAACACATTGCTCTTGATTCTGTAGATGATGTCAATGTGAGTGCTGTCAATGCCGATACTGATAATACTGGTGCTACAAACACTGTAGAGAATGTGGAGACTGAGGCTGTAGCCGAAAAAAGCATAGCAGAAGTGCTGGAATCTGAATTGACCGCAACTGCTAAAAAATCTGCAAATATCATCCATGAAATCGCTGATGATTTTGCCGATGCTTTTGAGCGGTTGTTAGGTGAAGACCTCACTGAAACCGCTGATGACATAGAGTCTTCTACGGTTGAAGAAACTGTTAATGAAAAGATGGTTAATGAAACAACTGTTGACAATGACAGTGTTAATGATGATGTTAAAGATGATAGTGCCAAAAATAATAGTGATAGAAATGGCAAACAGCAACAAAGCCAAGAGGAACGCAATAAAACAACCTTTGATAAGTATAAGTCTATGCTTGCCAATGTTTCTAACCAACTCTCGGCTGGACAAACAGGCACAAATTTATTTTTAAACACACCAATTGTCCCAAAAACACGTAGCCGTAAAAAAGACTAAGTGATACTAGGGCGTGTTGAGAGTTAGGAAAATACCTCATCTTTTATGATGGGGTGTTTTTTTATATAGCAGAACTGATAATTTAATCAATATGTTATGTCATCACAACCAATTTCTATTTGCAAAAAAGCGTAACTAAGTCTATGCTATTACAGTCCATTTGTTTATCCATCACTACGCTACCATAAAAAGGAAGCATAAGAAGGAAATTTTCCATGTCTGAACAAGCTCCAAACCAAACTCAAAACCAATCCCAAAATCAGTCTCAAAGCCAATCACTGTCAAAAGACAAAATCCGTTTTTTACTCCTTGAAGGTGTGCATAACAATGCCCTAAAGGTCTTAAAAGATGCTGATTATAACAACATCGAGTACCTAGACCACGCCCTAGACCATGATGAACTGGTCGAAAAAATCAAGGATGCCCACTTTATCGGCATTCGTTCTCGCACCCAACTAACTCGTGAAGTGCTAGAAAAAGCCGAAAAACTGGTCGCTATAGGTTGTTTCTGTATTGGTACTAACCAAGTTGATCTTGATGCCGCTCGTGAATTGGGCATTCCTGTATTTAATGCACCTTACTCAAACACACGTTCAGTAGCAGAATTGGTACTTGCTGAAGCCATCATGCTATATCGTGGCATCCCAGAAAAAAATGCGGTGGTACATCGTGGTGGCTGGGGTAAATCTGCCAAAAACTCGCATGAAGTTCGTGGTAAAACCATGGGTATTGTTGGTTATGGCTCTATCGGCTCGCAACTGTCTGTACTGGCAGAAAGCTTAGGTATGAAAGTCATCTACCATGATGTAGTCACTAAACTACCATTAGGTAATGCCTCGCAAGTGGCAGACTTTGATGAGTTGTTGGCACAAGCTGATATTGTCTCACTGCATGTGCCAGATGTAGAAAGCACTCGCAATATGATGACTGAAAAAGAGTTTGCCAAAATGAAAGATGGTAGCTATTTTATCAATGCTGCACGAGGTACTTGTGTTGATATTGATGCCTTAGCGGGTGCATTGCAGTCGGGTAAGATTTTAGGGGCAGCCGTTGATGTCTTTCCAAAAGAGCCAAAATCTGCCGATGAAGAGTTTGAATCCCCATTAAGAGCCTTTGATAATGTCATTTTAACCCCACACATTGGTGGTTCAACACAAGAAGCACAAGCCAATATCGGTTTAGAAGTTGCGGAAAAATTTGTTAAATACTCTGATCAAGGGGATACCGTCTCTGCGGTTAATTTCCCTCATGTCAGTATTCCGTTTAGAGAACACACTCACCGCCTGCTACACATTCACCATAACGTACCTGGGGTATTATCAGAGGTGAACAGCCTGTTTGCTAAGGGCGGTATTAACGTGTTAGCTCAAAGCTTGATGACCGAAGGTGATGTTGGTTATCTGATGATGGATGTGGATGACTCTAATTCAGAGTTGGCACTAGATATGTTAAAAAATGTCAAAGAAACCATCCGTGTTCGAGTGTTGTATTAATAGTTGATAGCTGAAGTCACGCATCTTAATATGCAAAGACTATAACTCGCCACCGTCATTCCTGAAAATTTTTGCCTTTCGCTTTTTAAAGGCAAACAATTTATCAGGAATCCAGTGACTTTTTGGTAGCTACGCAAAGAGATAAAGTAGCCATTTACGAACAATCTTGCGTGGGCTAGCCCTGATAGTAGCGGTATTGAGCCGAAATTGGGGGCTATATGTGGTATGGCGAGAGGCGGTCTCGTGGAGCAGGAACGCAAATCGCCATATACCACATAAGCCCCCAATGAGGTGAGATAAGAGCGGATAGCAGGATTAGCTCCATAAAATTATTATTTTTGCGTAACATCAGTTAATAAGAGAGTAGCATGCCAGCTTACCAATACAAAGCCTTAGACGAAAACAAAGCCATGCAAAAAGGCATCCTAGAGGCGGACTCTGCTCGGCAAGTCCGCCAACAGTTGCGTGAAAAATCATGGCTACCAGTGACTGTCGAAGCTGTGCTAGGCGGGGGCAAAGGCACGGTAAAACGGCAAAAAGCCCCATCCGCCTATGACTTAGCGTTAATAACTCGGCAATTGGCGGTACTTCTCGCCTCTTCCATTCCACTAGAAGAAGCTCTCGCCTCGGTTGCCAAGCAGTCGGAAAAGCCACACATTAAGTCACTCATGCTCTCAGTACGTTCTAATGTGTTAGAAGGCTATGACCTTGCCAGCAGTCTGGCAAACTCGGCAAACTTTCCGCAACTGTATATTGCCACCATCTCCGCAGGTGAAAAGTCTGGACACCTTGATTTGATTCTCGAACAGCTATCCGAATATACCGAAAACCGCTTTGCCTTACAAAAGAAAATCCAAAGTGCGATGATTTATCCCATTGTACTGATGGTGATGGCATTTGCCATTGTCATTGGCTTAATGACCTTTGTTGTACCAAAGATTGTTAAAGTATTCGAGCAGTCTGATCAGGCGTTACCATTAGTCACCCAAGTCGTACTAGGAAGCTCAAAGATTTTTACCCAGTGGTGGTGGCTGATATTTTTGCTAATTGGTTTGACTGTTTTTGCTTTTATCAAGTTTGTGCGTACTGATGGTGGACGAGAGGCATATGACGCCTTTATACTCAAAATGCCTATCTTTGGCAAGCTTTCAAAAGGACTCAATGCCTCACGCTTTGCCAGCACCTTATCAATCTTGTCACGCTCTGGTGTGCCACTGATTGACGGTTTAAAAATAGGAGCAGAAGTCACCACCAATGTGCATATCAAACGCACCATCGAAGAGGCAACCGTCAAAGTTAGTGAAGGCAGTAGTCTATCCAGTCAACTGGAAAAGTCACGCTATTTTCCACCTATGATGGTGCAGATGATAAAAAGTGGCGAAAACTCAGGTGAGCTGGAAAATATGCTTGGACGAGCCTCAAAAATGCAAGAAGACGAAGCCAGTAATATGATAAGCACCATGCTTGCTCTACTTGAGCCATTGATGTTAGTATTTATGGGGGTGATTGTGATGACCATCGTCATGGCGGTGATGTTGCCGATTATGAATATGAATGACCTTGCGAGATAAAACTTGCGAGATAAAATCAGTAACGCCTTAACAATATTTCAGTAATAATTATACTTTATACTGTGGAAATTGTTATTTTTAGCCCCATTACATCAGTTCTATAACTCAAATTTAGGTAATAAAATTTATGAACACCCCAAAAAATATCCCAGTTGCCCAACGAGGTTTTACCCTAATTGAAGTCATGGTTGTTGTCGTTATTCTTGCCATTTTGGCAGGTGTCGTCGGTGCTAATGTGTTTGGCTCACTCAGCAGTAGTAAAATCAAAACCACCAAAATACAACTCGAAAATGTCAAAGGGGCATTGCAAACTTACTACCTTGACAACAACAAATACCCAACCACAGGACAAGGGCTTGATGCCTTAATTACTCCAGTTGCTGATGCCAAAAACTTCCAAGAAGGTGGCTATTTGGATGGTGATGAGTATCCACTGGATTCATGGGATAATGAATTGCAATATATCTCAGATGGTCGAAAATTTGAGCTGTTTTCATTGGGTGCTGATGGCATGGAAGGTGGTGAAGGCGATGATGCCGATATTTATTCCAAATAACTGGAATGAAGTAAGTTAGGACTTATGCAAAATTTGTAATTTATCAGCGTAGGCTGGGCATTTTGCCCAGCGGAACATTGAGATGTTGTAATTGCTAGGCAAAATTCCCAGCCTATAAATCTGCATTGTATTGGTTTTGCATTGCAATTCATATACGGTTTTATTTTTTAATAAAAGAAAGTGTAGCAATAAGTTTAACGTTTACATCAAAAGGAAATATAATATGACAAAATATGTGATATTAGCCCACGAGTTTGGTTACGATAATTTTTATTTGACAGAAGATATTGAAGATACGAGTATCTTTGCAGAGTTTGATGATCAAGAAACTGCTCAAGCTAAGTTAAAATCATTGGTTGCTGATGAATTACGATCTAATGGTTTAGATGTGTATGACTTTGCTCATGGATATGGTAGTTATGATGAAGTAGAAGATGAAGTAGAAAAATTTTGTCAAACAAAATCAAAAGACTTTCCAACAGGAATGAATGCCCATGAATTTTTTGATGGTATGAGTGATGATGATATATTTGAATTTGCTCAAATTGCTAACATTATGCCGTATGAATTAAAAGAGCAGAACGAAGAAGATAAAAATGATTACTATGTAATATGGCTTAATAAAGAGCAGACGTATCTCAAAGATTCTGATAGTGAGATAGTTTATGGTACAAAATATAATTTTACTGAAGGTAATTATGATTTATTTATGCACTTTGAGGGTTATATTTTAAAAGGTACGGTAGAAGATATTAGTAAATATCCAATGAGTTTTAATAGCCTTATGAATGATAAATATCTAATTTCACAGGAATCTGAAAATGAATTTAGAATATTGATGTGTCAATATGATGACGTACTTGATGAATTAAATAGCGTATTGAGAGAGCCACTGTATAAGGTAGAAGCTATAAGTTATAAAAAATTACAAAATTTGATGAAATAAATTGTGATTTATATAACTTAATCGAGAGAAAAAATGCACACAATATCACCCGAATCAGAACAAAAATTTATCTTAACTTATGACCAAGCTATTAATGAAGGTATGCTAAAAGGCAGAGGGGAGGCTATCTTACAAGGTATGCAAAAGGGTATAGAAAAAGGTCAAAAAAAACGATGCAAGAAACTGCCAAAAGATTGCAAAAGATGGGCTTTGATATACAAGCAATTGGAAGTATCACAGGTTTATCAAACATAGAAATTCAAACAATTATAAAAGAGTAACTAGATAAGACATTATGAAAAACTTTACAACAATTTTTGCAGTAACCACAATAGCCATGATGGTGGCAATAACCAACCCTGCTTATGCGGTGAATTTGGGTGATTTGTTTGGCAAATCAAATAGCTCACAAAAAGGCGATTTTTTGTCTGTTGAAGAGGCGTTTCGAGTTGTCCCAACGGTTAAAGGCGACAAGATAAGCATTACCTTTGACATTACCAAAGGGCATTATGTCTATCAAGATAAGCTAAAATTAACTCTACCTGATGGCGTGACCGCCAGTCCGTTTACCTTTGATGAACAACCTCATTTTGTCGATGACCCTAATTTTGGCAAAGTTGCCGTCTATGACCACGAAACCGTCATCGCAACAACCACCCTTATCAATAACAGCAAACAAGACTTAGCAAATGCCCCAGTTAGCATAAAATGGCAAGGCTGTGCCAAAGCAGGGCTGTGCTATCCACCTGAAAAGATAAAAGTCACGGTTAATCTTAAAAAAAAAGTGAGTCGCTAGATAATGACTCGTTAGCTAATAACCCACTAGCTAACGAGTCACCAATCAAAGAAACAACTTCAGAAAACGCTGAATCAATAACTGAATCAATAAACGCTCAATCAGTTGTTGATACTAGTGATAATAACTCTGCCAATAGCCAAAACAACAACCAAGACTCAACTAACCAAAATTCAACTAATCAAACTAAAAACCACCAAAATAAAAGCCACCAACTAAACCACACCCCTAGCCTATCAAGCGAAGACTTAAAAAGTATGGGCGTGATAGGAGCAGACCCTTTTGGTCTGGGTCATCGTCCTGTTTTGGCAATGATCTTGCTGTTTTTAGCAGGGCTAACCCTTGCCTTTACTCCTTGTATCTTACCCATGCTACCGATTGTCGCCAATATCGTCGCTGAACAACATAAGCCAACCACTAAGCAGAGCTTTTTGTTAAGTAGTGGCTATGGGCTTGGCGTGGCGACTGCCTATGGATTGCTGGGGGCATTAATTGCTTATGCAGGTGAATCTTTGGGGCTATTGGGGGCACTGCAAAATCCTGTGGTGTTGCTAAGTTTTGCCGTGGTGTTTGTCCTGCTTGGGCTTTATATGCTCGAAGTTATCCATTTACGCTTACCAACTGCTATTAGCCAGTCCTTACACAACCTAAGTCAAGCAGGTAATCACAAATTGGGCAGTATTGGCGGAAGTTTTTTGGTAGGGTTATTATCGGCATTAGTGGTGTCACCTTGTGTCTCTGCTCCCTTGTCTGGAGCCTTATTTGCGGTGGCATCAATCGGCAATGTATGGCTAGGATTTATGGCATTATTTATGCTAGGTATCGGCTTATCCACACCCTTGGTTATCTTTGCTACCACTGAGGGTAAGCTGTTACCACAAGCAGGCGAATGGATGAACTGGCTGAAACATGGCTTTGCTTACTTAATGTTTGCCGTTGCCTTAATGATGATTGAGCGAGTTTGGCAAAGTCCATGGGTGCTCGTATTATGGGCGGTGTGGTTTGTGGTGATGGCATGGTGGGCATGGCGATTTGCCAGTCACCTTAAAAAACTGCCTGCATTATCTGTCAAGCTATTGGCAATATTGTCCGTACTTTGGGCGTGTAACCTAGCCGTGAGTGCATTTTTAGGTGGAACAGATAGTTTACGCCCATTTTATGCCATTGAAAAAGGCACAAGCAAAACCACACCTAAAGTAACAGAACAAACAGACTTAAACAATATCAATGCGGTTGGCAAACCGATTACCGTCCATAGTCTTGATGAGCTCGACCAACTGCTAGAACAACATCCCAAAGTATTGGTAGATGTCATGGCAGATTGGTGCATCGAGTGCCGAATTATGGAAAACCAACTGTTTTTACAGCCACCACAGCAAATGGCAAGCTGGCAACTAGTCAAACTGGACATTACTGAACCTGAACACAGTAAACCAGTGCTCAAGCGTTATCAGCTAGTAGGGCCTCCAACTTTGTTATATTATCAAAATGGACAGCTACTCACTAAGCAAGTAGGCCAAGTAAAACGAGGCGACTTTGAGCAATTATTAACGGTTTTAAATGCCAGTGAGTAGATGTCAATGTAGTACCATCCCCAAAATATAAATTCTATGCTTGTGTAGAGACAGGGCACGCCCTGTCTAAGTTTGAAAAAATAATATTTTATGGAAATGGTATAACTTTACAGAGCTAAACCCATGCTATAATATCCCTAGCTGTGGAGGCAGGGCATGCCCTGTCTCTTATAGCATCATACAACAGCGTCATATAAATGCTATAAAAACAAACCTCAACACACAGAACAACAGAAAAGACAACAAAAAGGACACCAACCATGAGCATAAATACTAACAAAGACACCCACATCCGCTTTGACTGGGCAATCAAATACATCTTACGAGACAAAGCCAACTTTGACATAGTAGCAGGATTCTTATCAGAACTACTACACGAAGATGTCGTAATCGAAGAAATCTTAGACAGCGAAAGAAGAAATCTTAGACAGCGAAAGTAACCCAGACAACCCGCTTAGCAAAGTAAATCGAGTTGATTTATTAGTACGTAACTCCAAAGACGAACTCATCATTATCGAAGTGCAAAACAGTCACGAACTTGACTATTTGTACCGTATCTTATTTGGTGTATCTAAAGTCATTAGTGAACACATCCAACTCGGCGAACCTTATTCAAAAGTTAAAAAAGTCATCTCTGTTAATGTGATTTATTTTGACCTAGGACAAGGAGAAGATTATTTATACAAAGGCATTACCGAATTTACAGGTGTCCATAACCACGATAAACTACAACTCTCCAAAAGACAACAAAGCGTCTTTGACAGAGAGCTGGTATCCGAAATATTTCCTGAAATTTATTTAATCAAAATCAACAACTTTAACAACATCACCACAGATACCCTAGATGAATGGATATACTTCTTTAAAAACAGTGAAATTAAAAACGAATTTAAAGCCAAAGGCATCCAACAAGCCAAAGAAAAATGGCGAGTAGTGGAATTAGATGAAGAAGAACGCAAACAATACAATCGTTATGTCGAACAA
>PDWJ01002807.1_pt1 | contig 17646 bp, 10 predicted proteins | sample 1430881 | NCBI WGS metagenome assembly PDWJ01 (sample SAMN01162460, study PRJNA174530) | Oral metagenome, whole genome shotgun sequencing project. | biome: Marine environment; feature: Marine mammal; material: Swab sample of the gingival sulcus; isolation source: swab sample of gingival sulcus...
GCAATGGATGCGATCCAGGGGTGGTGTTATCAGAGAGGTTTCCACCCTTGTGTATAAGGATTTAAAGCGAACCAGAGCGCTGAAATAATGCAGGCCGCTTGAATAGCGGCCTGCAACGGTACATGTACCATTTTCGTCTTTGGTGATTCTCAAAATGGTTCTCGTTTCCAGAGGCCACGAAGACGACAGTAAAATGTTATTAATTTAGATAGTTAGCAACTCTCATCATCAAATAACGTAAAAAATATTGTTAATTTTCACATCATTTCCACTTCGATTTTTTTCATTTTTAACAAGAGAGCACTGGCATTAAGTATTTTGGCCCTGCAGGGTAGCAAGCGATAGCGCGGTAGTTCGAAGAGTTGAACTTTCATTCACGACCGAAATCGATTACGAGCACACGTTTTCTTACCTATTTGGACTGGTCAAGTAAAAGTAGACAGTTTTTTCATGCGACCCTTTTCTGTTGCATCCAATTGTCCAAGAATTCTTTAGGACATACATTTCCAAGGTAACTGTGACGCCTGAAGCTATTGTAATACATTGCAATGTAGTAAATTATGTTGCTCTTGGCTTGCTCCCTGGTTTTATAAGATGCAGAATGAATCCGTTCCTTTTTCAATGAAGCAAAAAAACTTTCAGCAACAGCGTTATCCCAACAATCACCCTTGCGGCTCATACTTCCAACCAACCCATGGCCTGCTATATAGGATGTAAAATCGTTGCTGCAATATTGACTGCCACGATCTGAGTGGAAGATTAAGCCCTTCTCCGGCTTTTTTCTCCAAATAGCCAACCGGGTTGCATTAATTACCAAGTGCCGATTAATGCGCTCACTCATAGACCAACCAACAACTTCTCGATTAAACAAATCTAGAACAACGGCTAGATAAAGCCAGCCAGCGGATGTTCTGATATATGTGAGATCTGATACCCAAACCTCATTGGGCCTGCTTGCCGAAAATTCCCTTTGAAGTGCATTGGGAAATACTTTCAGATTATGATTGCTATCAGTGGTGGCTTTATACTTCTTCTTTTGTTTGGCCTGGAATCCTGCAAGACTCATAACTGTTTTGGCGCGAGCTCTACCACAAGCAAACCCTTGAGATGTCAGTTCGTCAGCATGCCTGCGTGCTCCATATGATCCCCTACTGAAATCGTGAGTGGACTGTACTATCTGTGCCATCTTTTTGTTTGTTCTGCAGGTCCTGGATTCACCACGATTAAGCCAACTATAATAGCTGCTGCGGTGAACTTGCATTACATGGCAGAGCAATGTTACTGGATACGCCTTCTTTTCCTGGGTAATGAACTGATACCTTAAAGATTTTCTTTGGTAAAGAAGGCTGCCGCCTTTTTTTAAATATCACGCTCCATTCGTAAGCGTTCATTTTCTTTCTTTAAGCGATTTATTTCCGTATCTTTCTTCAGGTCAACGCTACTTCTAGCTGACCCAAACAGCTTTCTCCAATGCCTTATTGTGGCTTCACTCACGCCAAGGCTTTTGGCTGCTTCCGTGTTGGCATAACCACGCTTCTCTACGAGATTAACTGCTTCTTTTTTAAATTCTTTTGTGTATCTTTTCTTGGCTCTGTTTTCCAACGTGACACCTCCATGTGCATTGTATAATTCGCACGTTTTAAGTGTCTACTTTTGCTGTACCACTCCAGTCTATGGTGATTAAGACTTCTCGTAACCAAGGAGTAAGTTGTGCAATTGCCAGGTGAAAGAACTCCGCAAACCTGCCAGGTATCAATTTATCGTCCACGGCTTACTCCTCCTCAAATTCAGCGTTTTGAAAACCGAGAGTCCTGCTGTTCTCCTGGACTGTTCTTCGTATATGGTCTGGAAACCCATCTTCATTTTCAGCAGATATTTCCAAAGTTATTGAGACATTGGTTCCCATCTGGCTGGAGAAATGCTGGATAACCTCCTGAGCGATATTAGAAAAATCAAGTGATGCGGTAACTGGGTCCATTTGAACAGAGCCATAAAACCTGCGGTTTTTCCTGGTTGATTGTGGTTTTGATGCCCTTCCTCCATCCCCAACAGGTCCCGCTTCATTTGTCTGGGTGGTTCCGCCTATCCCAGGAGCTGCTGTTTTCTCATATCCCTTTCCGGGGTCTTGGCTATCTTTTTCTTCATGTGAGACCCGTTCCGCCTCAAGCTGCTTAGCGGCAGCATCCTGGTGTACAACAAGAGAATCATCGTCAAGATAGACCGTTCCTGAGCTACCGAAAACAAGGCCCTGATATCGACCATCTTCTTTACCTGAGGCATATGCGAAGAAGTCTTTGCTTTTAATGCCTTCAAAGATGGTCTCTTGCAAAACACTGCTTTCCACCAACCTTGGCAGGTAGGGATAACGACAAAAATCATTCCACAAATTCAGGACACCGTATTCTTGTCGATCATCGGTGAAATACCATTTCTGGAGTTCATTCTTGAGATGAAAAGGCGACCATTTTTGAATAAGGATTTCATTGTCCACCAGTACCTGAACAATATTGGAGACGAAATTCATCCCATTGCCGGCAACCTTTTCCGTTTCCCAGGCAAGTTTCGAAACTCCTCCTTTGCGTTCTGCTTCCTGATAGGGGCTCACTATCCATTTGTATGTTTCACTTATGGAACCGTCCAGGCGGGCGTCATAATTTTTCTGGTTAGATATTGCCTCTTTAAGACGGTGTTGATCCAGGTTGAGAGCATCCTTATCCTCAACAATTGATTTCCAGGCCAGAAAATGTTTCACCTGTCCATAGAGAGTGTTTTTTGCATCTTCGTCTGCACAGAGGAAAATCAGTCTGTTCTGGTTCAGACGCGGTTGTTCCCCTCTCTTTCCCAGTATTTCCTGGGCAGCAAGAATAGCCTGAGTGTCTTTTTGTTTCCAGAGATGCGATTTCATTGGGGGTAGAACAACCAGCCGGATACGGGTGTCATCCGGAATATCGTTATGGGACGTAAAAATATGGACTCCCCCAAACACACCACCTTTAACCATCATTTTTAATCGCCTGGCAATCTCCGGTAACAGATCTCCTTCAAGTTTAAACCGGCTGACTCTGTCTTCAGCTTCGCGACGCAGGTTTGTCTGGGTGTCAAACCAGTACCGCTCTTTACCGGAATAGAGGTAGTACAAACTATCCCCCAGTCTTCGCAGTGCATCATCAAACACACCCGAAAATTGTTCTGGCTGGGTGCAGCCGAGACGAATATGCTCAGCATTCAACCCCCGAACCTTATGGCCTGAAGTAGTGGGCGCACTGCCAAGGAAAATAGTCCTTGATACCTTTCTTGCAGCCTGCACCACTCCAAATCGTGGATCACTCTGGTCTACAAACGTGGTCATAGCCTTCTGTCCATCCACATCTCTCTCCATTACCGGATCCCATCCAGTGGGCAAATAACGAAGCAACTCGCTTTGAATTTGATTATCATAGAGAGGAAGCGAACCAGGCATGATCATCAGGTCATTATTGCCGTCAACCCAAAGTCGATGCACGACCATGGCCATCAAACGCAGCACACCACGGGTACGTTGAAAATTCTCCATGGTTGCCCAATCCTCATAAAGACGATCAAACACCTCTGGATGGATAGGATACGATGCATGAAGTTTATCGTAGTAGCCGGACTCCTTGGTTGCAGTCGGGTAATTGTTGGCAGCCAGGTACATATCTGCAAATCGGCGACAAACAGCCTCTCTGCTCTCATTATTTGACAGTTCCGAAAAAATCCGCCGACGGACAATTTCAAACCCTTCGTCAGAACTGACCGGCTTCCAGATAGCTTCCAACCTGTGAAAAAGGTGCTGGATTTGACTGAGAGCCTGCCTTCCACGTTCCCCACCCGCTTCAAGGTCCGACTCCGGCAGCGACGCAATGACCATACAATTGGAGACATGCCCGGCTGCCTCAGTGAGAGCCTGCAGGAAAGCCAGGTTTGAACCGAATGTGCCACCAGGATACGTTTTTTCTTCAGCAAACTGGCGAATATAAGCAACGGTTTCATCAAGTAATACGATAACAGGGCCAAAACGCTCAAAGAGATCTGTAAGTATCTCTTTGCCTGGGCTGGTACCATCCTTGTCAGCCTGTTCCAGCATGCGATAGCCGTCTTCTCCCCCTACCTGCCAGGCTATCTCCCCCCACAAGGTGTTAATAGAGAGTTCGCCACGTTTCCGTGGCAGGGATGGGCTTAAACTATTTCCATCAAGCACAGCAACCCTCGCCGGTGCAAGATCAGTAATCCCCATGGCAGACAGTATAGAATAGAGTCCGGGTAATGAAACAGCGGGCTCTTCACCTTTGGCCATATGATAGACTGCCAGCATCGCATGCGTTTTTCCGCCACCAAAAGCGGTCTGCAGCTGGACAACAGGATCACCCCCCATACCGGTAAAACGTTTTGCCACACTCTCCAGCATGAGCCGCATCCCTTCCGTAATAAAGGTCCGCTCATAAAAAAGACCGGGATTTTGATACTCCCTGCTGGCCGTCCCATTTGCAACTTTATGTAAATCCGCTGCAAATTCAGATTCTTGAAAAGTCCCTTCAAGCACGTTTTGGTGGGGCGTTACGATTTCACGCCATGGTTTTATACTCATCGCATAATCCTTAACTTTACATATAGAGCCGCAGGCACTGTCAATAACTTAAATGCCGGTGATTTGTGCACGGTGCAAGGTAGCCTGCCCTTGTGGGATATCTATTTCACCAAACGGTTTCTTCTCATCAATGATACATGGCATTGTCCCACCAATAGCCACAGCCAGCTGTGGGTAGACTGTCGCCAACTCCACATCGTCCTCAAAATCTTCGGGCACCATGGCTACTTCATTTTTTCTTAGCGGGATGTTATGGAGAGTAAAGGTTCCCTTAGCCAAATACTTGACCATTGGCAGTGAGGCCCCGCCACCGGTTAAAACAACTGACAAGCCACCGGAGCCAAAACGATGAGCCAAACTTTTCGTCATTCCTCTTAAAACATCCTCAAATTTATCAGCCAGGTTCTTTTGGTAACGATTTACAGACTCTTCCTGTAAAAACTCTTCCAGCCCTACCCGGACTCGAGCACCATTCACCAGGTTCACGACACAGTATTCATCGCGAAAAAGGTCTTCTTTAAAAGAGCGAATCTGCTTTCTTAAGTTCTGAATAATAAAAGAATAATCGTGATCAGAAGGCACAATACCTGCCTTTTTCAAAATGGTTTGCTGCAAGGCCGAATCAAGGGTATCTCCGGCCATATGCAGGGACTGGTTACAGCCTTCGACGGGAAAGGCATTAAAAAGATTTCGTTCCGGATCCTCCACCACCACAAACAGCGCCAGATCTGAGGTCCCAGCACCAACGTCAACCATCATCACCAAACCTCTTGAAGGTTCATCCTGACGAAGTCTGGAGCTGCCGGCGGCAAGAGGTTCGGTTATCCCTTCGCCAACAAGATAATCAGGGAATTTTTCAAGGTCATCAATCTTGTCTAAAACGTTTTTTACAGCCTTTACACTGATCCCATTGTCCCACTGACCATGAAAGGTATCTGCCACGATTTGCGCCTTAACAAGCATCTTCCTCAGTAAGTCTTCTCCCCATGAACGTCGTTCTGGTGCCCAGGAAGGCAAACCGAAGTTTCGGAATATATAGCGGGAGCATTTATGGGTTTCCTCCATCTCGGTACAGGTAAGGTCCGTAAGGTAGCCAAGGTACAAGGTGATAGCATCACCTTTAGAGAGATGGACATCGGTTGGATTCAGAGAATGATTCATAACCTGTTGAAACGGCGTTGACTCTTTCATTCCCAAAATCAATTCTTTTTTCAGTGAATCAAAGCGTTCTCTGCTGCCAGAGGGGTCCGCATGAAGAGAACGGACAATAGCCTCCTCCCCCAGGTAAATTTTTCCATCATCACATATCCACAATGTTGAAGGCACCGGGTAAATATGTTTACTTGTCCCTCCAGAACCACGATGACCAAGTTTTATTTTTAAACCTTCAACCACCTCATCGCCTTCAATATCAGTGGCAAAGGCCTTCGACATAGCAGTTCCAAAATCCAGGCATAACCGGATGTTGGGGTTTTGGGGAGCGTTAAACTTCAACGAATCCAGATTCAACTTAACTTCCGGTTCCGGATCCGGCGCGGGTTCGACTTCCTCTTCTTCGTGAATTTCAGGATGCGGCTCTTTGGTTACAGGAGCTGCTTTGAGCTCTTCTGGCTCAGGATCTGGTTTGGGTATTGGTTCTGATGCTTGCTCTCTTTCCGGCTCGGAATCCAATTCCGCTTCGGGAGTGGACTCACGTTCAATCTCCGCTTCAGGAACCTCTTCCACAGGGGCTTTAACATCAAGTTCTTCTTCCTGCTGAAGAGAGGGATCAGGTTGCTTTGGTGGTGTAAAGCTCTCAGCAGGTGATATTTCAAGGAGACTAACAGAAGCCGTGTGCAGCGCTTCAATTTCCATTGGAGTCAAAACACCTTGAAGTGTCCCCTGGCCAGTCTCCGGATCAACAACAATCCGGGCCAATAAATTCTCCAAAAGCAGTTTGGCTATCTGTTTTTCCATGCGAAGACTCCTTCTTACTTAATCTTTTCTACAACCCCTTTACTGATTACAAAAGAAACACCGTTTTCCCGAACCTGCTCGACCACTGGTCGAATAATGCGTACCCGACGAATACCGACACGGTCTCCAATGACCTCATGTTCCAATGGAGCATATTCTTCTTCATCACCAGGAGCACCCCGTACCTGGAGTTTTCTGCGTCGTGCCATGGCCTGGATTGCATCACAGATCGCCACACCACTTTGCAGCAATTGTGTGACTCCCTCTCCAAGGCGGGGATCGAGCATCTCTATTTCTGGAACAATTTGAGCGCGACCAACATTTTCCAAGGCCTGAAATCGCAGGGTATCAACCAGCAAATCAGCGAGCTGACTATCATCACTGAGCTGCTGGGTTTCACCTGTTTCCACCTCTGCAGGGACCTCTTTGCTTCCCCCGACCAACCAATTCTTAACTTCGGCCGAAAGTCCTGGAGTCTTTGCCAGTTGCTTCATTTTTCGTGTTGCATGTTTCTTATGGCCTGCTGCAATGGCAAGGGCACCAGCCAGGGAATCGTCCGTAATGCCCTGTTTGGCAAGTATCAGTATGGCCTCAGATATATCCTGGCTGATCAGTTTTAGTTTTGGCGATTTAGAAGCAAAGGAATCCCATACAGAAACAGACAGCATGTATTTGATTACCTTCAGGGCCGAGTAGGTGTTTGTCTCTGTGGCCAGAGAAAAACGGAGTCGAACGAATTCGTGAATAGCTCCGGCTACACCCTCGGCTGCTTCAAAAAGCGATTCCTCTTTTTTGGGAGCGGCAACATCTTTAAATACAGTCTTGCAGAGACTGGCAAGATGGTCTCCTGGATCTTCTCCCGGTTCAATCGTGGATCCTGAAAGCGACACCTGAATTGCATCCATGATACGCTTTAGACGTCTCGCAACACTGGTTCCGGGATCCTCGGTTTCCAGGAGAAGGCCATGAGCAGTTTTTTCAAGCAGTTGCAGGGCTGCACTCAGATCAGGCTGCATGGTCAATAGCGCTTTTAGAAACGCCTCTCGTGCCTGCTCACCGGTTTTTTCATATATTGCAGCCTGGGCACAGTAGCCAGCACCCCAATCAGGTTGTACCTGCTCGCAGGCATTTCCAATATAGCTGCGGTCATCCGGCTCGGACAGCAAAGATGGTTTGGGGAGCTTTTCTGTAAACGCTTCCTGCAGGGATTGGAAAATTGCCGGTTGCAAGCGTTTTACAGTAGCTGCCAGTCGCCCAAGAGTTGCAACAGCAAGGAGTCGCTCCAGGTCTGGGATAGCAGTGTCTCCTGCAGAATCTACCAACGCATCAATACCCTGTTGAAATGGTTTCTCTTTTGCTGCTGCATGGTGTTTGCGATCTGCAATGAGTTTGCGCAGGGAATCGTATTTTTCCTGCACGGCTCCCAAAGCAAAGCTTTCAATCATTTCTTTTGAATTATCTGCCATAAGCTCACTCAAAGAGGTTCATCTGTGTTCCTTTTTCACCAGCCTTACGGGATTCTTCAAGAATGGCGTGCCAGGATGTGATGAGACCATTATAGTTGCGGGCATCGTCCGTCCTGCCCTTACGTTCACACTGGGTATAGAGGCGATAAGCTAGCTGGCGGATGGATTCTCCTTTTTCGGGCATTCGGGCCAGTAGCCTGCCTGCTTCCGTTTCGCTGGTTTGCAAAGCTCTACAGAGTTGATGGCACCCCTCCCATACAGGTACTCTTTTATCTATTGTTGGATCCCAGTCTGCGCTGTATTCATTTAGATGTAGAAGGCGAACTTTGCCGGATCCAGATTTTATGACCCCAGCCTGTTCCACCCCATCAACTGTGGTTCCCTTTGCCCTGGCTAGAACATCGGCTTCTCCAAAAGGACCGGTTGTAAAACCATACTGGAGGAACCAGTCCACACAGAAACGGGTATCGGAGTCCATATCTGATTCGGCCTGACTGAAATATTCATCTATAGCCTTGTTGATAAGGATAAGGGCGTTATGGACAGACATGGGCGAACCGTCTGCTTCCAAAACATTCTCGTACTTTGAAAAAACAGACATTCCTGGGCCAATGGCAGCCTGGGCCAGGTCTACCGGAGCGATGGGGGAGACTCCTTTACTGCCGCCGATCATTTCTGCCAGTGATTCTGGTAAAGTATCATCCAATTCACGAAGAAATTGCTTGCGAGAAATGGTTTGAGCATTAGCAGGTCGTTTGCGGCAGACCAAAATGATTGAAGAGGCTAAAGCATTTGTTCCAATACTTATTGAACGTGCAGTTCGTTCTGTTCTCATTGGCCAAGTACCGGTAATGCTGAAGCCTGCATTTTTCACTGCTTCAAGAAAAGTTTCCCAGCCAGTGGAAGCGGTACCAGATGAGCTTGTATCTGATTGTTTGAAAGCGTAGTAAATGGTTACAGGAAAAGCCGAAGTGGAATTAATAGCCATGTTTTGGATAGCCTTAGTCATACCATCCATAAAAAAGGACTCCGCTTTGGCCCTTGAACCGTGACGATAGGGGGTTGCTACCAATTCCGGTTCTTTTGGTACTAACATTGTAGAAAAAACATCGGGAGTGATGTCTTTTAGAGAGCGGCGCATCCAAACATAAAAGAAATCAGAAAGATCAGCATACCCAATGTTGTCGTAATAAGGTGGATCTGTAGAAATTATTTTCTGTTCATTGAAACTGCTGGCTGCGTCTTGTTGCTTAACTCTACCAAACCCAACAGAAGGCATTTCTTTGATTACTCTTACGATTTGCTCAACACCACTGATAAAGCTTCCTGTCGAAGTCTGTAATGTATTACTTTCAGCAAAGTCCCAAGTCATTGGAATTGCTTGTCGACCGAAAGTATTACGCATAGTTTGACCACCACTAATCCAAGTGCATATGGTTGAGCCGTAATCTACAGATTTATCGACAGCAAATGCTAAATACACTGCTACTGCATCACCATAGGCAGTAGCACCAGTGCCTGCACCGTCCAGTCCTACTCCGTCATCTACCCATCCTGACTGCCTGGCATCTTCAATAACTTTGGCCCTTGCTTCCCGTAGCAAATCTGAAAAAGTCGTAAGGGCTACCAGTTGTCGAGGGGTAAATAGCTGTGAATAGAGAGGCATTCCATAATCTGGTGGAGAAAACCATCGAGGATTGGTGGGGAGCTTTTGATTTGGTAGCCATTCAGGCTCAGCTCGGTTAGCAATATTTTCCATCTCCTGGGTCGGGGGTAAATACACTCGTCCCTTTTTCCCCTCTGCTACTATGGCCATAAGTTTTTGCCCCATACGTCCAGCTTTACCTTCAGCCTTTATGTAGTCAGGAGCAATTGGAGCCCCAGAGAGTAAACATCGGAAATTAGCTCCCCGACTCAGCTTAGTGCCAGCTTTGATATTTTTAGGGTCGTCGGGTTTTCCGTTTACGATAGAAAAACGATAAGAGTTGCCTTCTACCAAAGGCTTAACATAGGCCTCTCTACCATTTTTGGAGGAAAGAAAGAAACTAGAAACCAACGGCACATCGATATCACTAAAAGCTGGGTTAGGACTTTTCACCGTCCTGGCCCACAACCATGCAATTACGGCTGCTTTACCACCACCTTGTTCCTTTGGTATATCTATTTCAGGGTATAAGTGCCCAATCCGCTTAAACGCTTCCTGCCGCATCCAGTAACCATAGCGCCTGACATCCTCAGCCAGTCCTCTGGCCCCTGACCAATCTTCTTTATGCGTTTTCCCTTGTTTCCGTCCTTTTATCTCCGGTCCCACAGGCTTCTTACCAGCAAACTTCGGAGGAATCTCAATCATGGCCTTATTGATCATCACCGCTACCGGATTAAGATCTGAAGAGTGAGCCTCCAACCCTAACCTCTGGGCTTCAAGCGGGATGGAACCCCCACCGGCAAACGGGTCCAGAAAGGGCGGCATCTTTTCTGGATCCTCACCGGTAATCTCACAGGTCTCTTGCCAGGATTTACGGATTTCTGCCCGTGCCCGTTCCAATACCTCTTCGTTATTAGTGTTCTCCCACTTCACCAGATCCCGAATGATAGCAAAGAGCTTTTCCCGTTCCCGCTGGGCGTCTTCTTTGGTCTGTCCTTTATACTTTCCATAGCCCCTTTTGCCCCCCGGATCATTGACCAACTGTGCAAAAAGCACAGCCCTCGCAGCAGCTAAAGGCCGCCTGGCCCACCAGAGATGCAGGGTAGACGGATGTCCGTGCCGAATAGATTTCTCTCTTGCTGCCGCTGCATTAATATCATCTAATGGTAGAGCGACTTCGATCAGTTTTTTTGGGTAATCTGGCATTTTTTTTATTTTCTCGAAATAATAATTCGTTATTGCTTAATTTCTTGGCTTGGTAATTTCCCATTTCATCTCGTAAAAATGGGTTTTCAGACTCCTGGCAAACCCGTCTAATCCTGGGAACAAGGTTGCATCACTAATGTTCATCTGCTGTAAATGGTTTACAGCCTCATATCGCATGTCACCCGACAACACTATTTTGAGCAAAGTAATGTTTCCCTTATCTGTGTTGAGAAAATCCGGTTCAACCTCCTCTAACCTCTCATTGTTAAACACTTCATCTGACTCTGCTCCAAACGCATGGCTCAAATTATTCTCAAATGAAGTTTCAATATCAGTCGGAAACAGAAAAAGTCCTTGCTGGATGGCCAACCTTTGTTCCTGAAAGAAAGGTTCGACAGGGTAAATGCTTTGCTTACGGTCTTTCTCATTGAACTGTTGCCCTTCCTTCATAAGGTTATTTGCCAGGACAACATATCGACTTAATGCCTCCCGGTAACCGATACACGGTGTTGAAACGAGCTGCTTCCTTATTGTTTTATCCACCCTGATCAATGAGTTGGCATTAACAGCCCATACAGCGGCATCAGAAGTAGCATTCTGCAATGCAAAAAATGCAGCAACATAGAATGAGTAAGTAAAATCAAGTAATCTGGTGGGTCCACCATAGTGCTGGATAAGGGCTAACCAATCTACATATTCATCCTTAGCCGGAAGGTTTTGGAAATACTGCCTTGATTGTCGCTGGAATGCTGTGATGATGTTCGATTCGCATGTATTATTGAAATATGGATCCAACTTATGGTTTTCGCATTCCCTCTCGAACGTTGTTTGGAGTCGCCAACTGGTATCTCCCTGACCTCGATAAATCCAGAAAGTATTTTTTCGGCAAATTGCGTTGAAGATTGCAACAGCATCATCCCAGCAGCAAGCTTTTACTGTATAATTCGCATTATCCGTGGGCATTATTTCTTCAACTCCTGCAGGTAAGTAATCATTTCATGTATCTGGGTTGAAGGATGGTCAGTACCGGCACTTTCACAATGACGGGCAACCTCCCTTGCATGTTTTATAGCTGTGGGCAGTTTTTCTTTGAGATTCAGGTAAAGCCCCTTTGTCCCTTTGTTATACCGGGGAAGAAATGCCTTAAGGTCCGTAATTACCCGTTCACAGATTGAGCCTGGTCCGGAGTCAAAGTTCTTGGTGGTCTTTCGGAAATGCAAAAGTATCCAGAATTCAAAACAGGGTACGGAGGTGACGGCTTCTATACTGTGCCCTTTGGCTTTTCTTCTGCCACGAATTGTATCCAGAGCCTGCTGATAATTCGTGTGGCGGTCTTTATCAAAAACGCAAAAAACACGGTCATAATCCTTTCCGTGATTTAGCCCATACTTGACGACATTTAACGGGGATGAGCCCCGAGTATCGCCGGTTATTTCGATATTAAGCGGGTTCAGCTGCAAGTCATCCCGCAATTCTTTGAAGTAATGGGGTTCTGTTTTTTCCGCCTCGCAGACAATGAGGACGGTCTCGTAGGGATCACGCTTAGCCTTTGCCCTTTTAAGTGACGCTGCTTGGCGGGCCCTTCGCTTATGAAACAGGTTGTCACTCCCCATTAGAAATTGACCTCTCCAATATAGGGGAGTGCGCCATATTTCCCTTGTAAATACCCTTTTTCCAGGGCTTCATTTTTTCTAGGTTTGAAGTCGGACAGGGGGTAGAGGGAACTACTGTTTTGCTCATCTTTTTCCATGAACCAGACCTGGTCTCTGCGCATGAGTTTCTGATCCAGAATTGATGTGTCATGAGTGGTAAAGATAAGTTGGGCATTGTTTTGATTGGTGGCTGAACTATGGACAAGTTTTAATAGAAACCTCACCATATGGGGATGGAGGCTGGTATCCAGCTCATCAACCAGGAAAACCCGCCCCTTCTCGAGACCATCCAACCAAGGGCCTGCATAAGCAAAGAGCTTTCTTGTTCCGTCGGACTCCTCATCCAGAGGTAACCAGGCCATCTGTTTGGTTCCGTGTCTTTTATGACCAAAGGTGATTCGGAGAGATTTTTTGCCCTTTAGGTCTCCTATAATCCTATCTTTAAGATGTTGGGGCATTTCCTTTGGAAGTTCTTCCCCATCAAATTCCCGACTCTCACATTTGATGTCATCAATGCTCAGGTCAGCAGTATTCATAAATTCCATAATGAGTTTACGACTCTGTTCCGACTGGCATTGGATTGTAGAAAAAACTGGATCGAGCAAATCTGCATGTCGAATAATAGCGAGATTGCGGAACCAATAAAAGACAGGCTTGAGCTGTTCATTGTTCAGCTGAATTGCCGCCGATAGGAACAAAGAGTTTGCGCGAGTTGCTTCCTGCCAGATCTTTTTCTTCCCTGTGAACTTGCTACCAAACCGGTACTCATCCATCTGCTTTTCAGGGTTATATACCCGTTCAAACCAGCGTTGAGCACGGCCCTGAGGATATGCCAGCAACCATTCACTAGTCACCCGATTGGCATCAGCTGCAAACCCGTACTGATATCGCACTCCCTCAGCTATAAAAATAACCTCAATTTCTGAAGGTTCTGCTTGTCCCTTCTCATCAAAAAGAAAAGGGCTGACATCAATAGTGTCTCCCTCCTGGCCTTGTGCTGACCCGAGGACGAACTGTTTCATTAAAAAAATTGCTCTGAGCAGGTTACTTTTTCCGGAAGCGTTCGGTCCATAGATAACAGAGGACCGAAGCAAATCAGGTAGGCCCGATACTGGCGGGACAAAGCTGTTTTGATCACGCAGCTCATCTGATGAACCGGCAGTCATCTGCAAACGCTGGGTCTCACGGAATGATCTAAAATTTGTGACATTCAATTCAATAAGCATTGTAGGGTCCGTTTAGATTGTTTTTGAATTTCATGTCGATTATTGCACAAAAAACGCGATAATCATAGTTTATTTTGATTTCAGCCAAATTTATCGCCATCAGATACTTTTTCCAGCAGGGCTTTGATGTTAAACGTAATGCTGGTCACGCCAAATCCTGGTTCCTGGTCAAAAGGCTGCTTCAGGTAATAGGGGCCGTCATTTGTTTCCCCATCAACCAGGACAATAGCCAGGATAAAGCGCTCCGGCTGGTTGAAGCTTGCCAGGATTTCATTTTTAGTAACGGTAATGGTGGTGGCACCTTTGACCCGCCCCTTGACTTCGATAAACAGAACCTCGCCGTCACCTGTGCGGGAGATAATATCCCAACCATGTTTTTCCCCGGCTACATCCTGAGGTTCATGGCCAAGACTTTTTTCATGGGCCATTACTGCATCCATGGCCTGTTTTTCAACCCTGGCTCTAGCGGTAGGATCTGCGGCCCAGTCAGGAATTTCTTTGCCTTTTTTCTGATCCAGAAGGCCCTGTGGTATGATGAGCGCTCCGCCAACAATAAGGGGAGTGGAGGATGCCACGTGTCGCTGTTTTTCCAGTTCTGCTCTTCGCTGTTGCAGACGCTGGGTTAGCTCTTCGGCTCTCCGACGAGCGTTTTCAGGCTGCATGCGTGGTTGTTTACCGGCCTGAACCTCTATCAGCAGCTTGTTATACCGATGACTCCAGTAATTGATTTCTTTGGTTAGTCGCTCATGCACAGCCGCAAGTGTTGCATCAACCATTCGTTCACGTCGCTCTTTGACTTCAAGCAGGTGCTTGGGAACCATGGTTTGAACGGCATGATCCAATGCCGGTTTTTCCATATCATTCTGGAGCCAGGAGGAAGTAAGCAGTTCGGCAATTATCTCGGAGTCTTCCTGATCCGGTTCTTCGTAATCAAGATATGGGGCATGGCCGCCCTGACTAATCTTGCCGGAATCATCAACCAGGATAAATTGCATACGTCTGGAAATTGTACGTTGCCGGCCATGTTTATCCTGCCCGCCATCACGAACGGTATGATCTATTATATAGAGTACGTGGGGGACGATCCCCTCATCCCCTCGATCAACCAGGACAGTGCCCTGTTTGAGCAGATTACGATACTGTTCCTGGACCAAATCCAGGGTAGCGTCCATGAGGGGATGACCAGGGGCGATGAGGTCTGCCATAGGTTTACCTTCAACCCGTGTCTTATCTTTTTGAAAACAGATACGCTGATAGCGTTGTAAAACAGGATTACCAGAACCGATCAATCGATCACGGGAACGGATACTTGAAGGAACATAGGTGATTTCATATCGCCCTGTTTCCCTTTGTTTAAGCTGGCCTCCCTGGCGGTGAAAAGCTTCCTCAAAAAAAGAATGGATAAAGAAAGGCTGCAGCTTTAAGGCCTCTGCCTTTTCCATTTCTTCTTTTATATGAAAAATCCTTGCTGCATCCAGATGATCTGCTGCAAAGGCATTACGTTCGATGATCTCCCGTAGATGTTTCGTATCCAGGGCATCATCGACTTTCTGGTGGAGTTTGGCTCTTATATCCTCCCTGTCTCCATAAAGGATGGCTTCCATGAGAAGATCTTTAAGAGAAAATTCGTCGAAAACACTGCCAAGAATATCGAAGACCTTGCCGCCAAGGGTTTCTCGCTCCTGTTCCAGCTTTTCAAAAAGCCGGATAAAGACATCACCTTCACGGGTTTCATTGGCAACCAGGTTCCAGAGGTGGCATACTTCGGTCTGGCCGATACGATGGATCCGACCAAAGCGCTGTTCGAGCCTGTTGGGGTTCCAGGGAAGGTCATAGTTGACCATGAGGTTACCACGCTGGAGATTTATACCCTCCCCGGCAGCATCTGTGGCCAGCATGATAAGTACCCCTTTATCCTGGGTGAATCGTTCCTGTATTTTTCGTCTTTCTTCCCGTTTGACACCGCCATGAATGATTACAACACCATCTTCGCTGCCCAGGAGCCCAGTAATCCTGTCAAAAAGGTAGTTGAGGGTATCTTTGTGTTCAGTAAAGATGATAAGTTTGCGACGCTCCCCGAATCGATCAATCATATGGGGATTGTCTTGCAGGATATTTGACAGTTCAAGCCATTTACGATCTTCCTCAGCCTGCCTGACAATCCGTGCCTGCTCAACCAGTTCCTTGAGGCTTGCAATCTCCGCTTCCAGCTCAGCAATGGTCAATGCCGCAGTGGCCTGGTCCAGCACTTCATTTTCCAATTCTTCAATTTCCTGATCTGGAGCATCGTCGAGGAAATCTCTGACCTCATCTTCCGTCATGGCCTTGAGGTTGCCAAGCTCAGAAAGTCCTCTTTTTAGAAGTTTAACTTCCTCCATCATGCGCAACAGTTTCGCATGTCGCCTCTTCAATGATTGGAAGATGGCTTCCGGAGATGATGCCAGGCGGCGCTGCAGGATGGTAAGTGCAAAACCAACCATTCCTTTTCTTTTGCTGTCAAGGTTCTGAGCCCGGTTCATCTCGTTACGGACATAGTCAGTAACCGAAGTGTAAAGTGCTGCCTCCAGCGGAGAGAGCTGGTAATTAACGGTATAGGCTCGCCTCTCCGGGAATAGAGGAGTTGCATCAAATTTAAGGAGTTCCTCTTTGATCATGCGTCGCATCAGATCGGAAGTAACAACCTGGTGTGTTCCGTCACGATATTTGCCGTAAAAACGATCAGAATCGAGTAGAGCAAGAAAGGTTTGGAAGTCTTCTTCTTTTCCGTTGTGCGGGGTTGCAGTCATCAACAGGAAATGCCGGGATATGCTGCCAAGCATTTCGCCAAGCTGATATCGCTTGGTTTTTTTGAGTTTGTTTCCAAACCAGGAAGCTGACATCTTATGGGCCTCATCCACTACAACGAGATCCCAATCACTGTTTTGGAGTTTTGCCTGGAGATCTTCTGCCCGGGCGAGCTGGTCTATTCGGGCAATAAGATGATTTTTTTCTTCAAATGGGTTTCCCGAACGAGTGGCCTCTACCATTTCCCTGGAAAATATTTCGTAGGCAAGCCCAAACTTTTGATCCAGCTCATCCTGCAACTGTTCTACGAGGTTGCCAGGAGCAACGATCAGACAACGTTTTAAGTCTCCTCTGACCATAAGCTCTCTGATGAGTAATCCGGCCATGATCGTTTTCCCAGCTCCGGGGTCATCGGCCAAGAGAAAACGAAGGGGTTGCCTGGGCAGCATGGATTCATAAACAGCAGTGATCTGATGGGGCAACGGTTCAACGGTAGATGTATGTACCGCCATTAAGGGATCGAAGAGATGGGCAAGATGAATACGATGTGCCTCGGCAGCCAGCTTGAAATCCGCACCGTTACCATCAAAACTCCATGGACTGCCTTTTTCTACGAATGAAAGAGATTGCTCATCGGAGCGAAACAGCATTCGTTCGCCAATTGAGCCACTGTTCTCTTTGTAATAGATGGTGAGAGCATCGTCTCCTATTGGTTCGACGGAAACTATTTTAACCGATTGTCCGAGGATAAGGCCGTTTAGAACGGAACCTTTTTTAATATCTTGGAGTTGTACCATTGGTTGTTTTCTATTCTCTCTAAGTTATATGGAAAAATGGCGGTGGCCCCCAAAAACTGGACAATATGGTAAGCTATAAGTCAGACCAAATTCAGGATGATCTGACAATGGGAAAAAAACGCAAAACACACAGTCCACAACTCAAGGCAAAGGTCGCTTTAGCCGCCATTCAAAACGACGAAACAATGTCTCAGATCGCCAGCTGATTCGGTGTCCATCCTACCATGGTTTCCAACTGGAAACGACAAATGCTCGAAGGTGCCGTCGACATCTTTGACAAGAGCAACAAATCCAGAAAACAGGCAGAA
>PDWJ01005750.1_pt1 | contig 17631 bp, 12 predicted proteins | sample 1430881 | NCBI WGS metagenome assembly PDWJ01 (sample SAMN01162460, study PRJNA174530) | Oral metagenome, whole genome shotgun sequencing project. | biome: Marine environment; feature: Marine mammal; material: Swab sample of the gingival sulcus; isolation source: swab sample of gingival sulcus...
CGGTCCTTGCAATAGGGGATTTATAGGTGCAAAATCTGCAAAAATGATGAAGCGTGCAAAAGCGATTGAAAAACGCCATCATTTAGCAATTGAACAAAAGTCTAAATTATTAAAAAATATCGAGCGAACGTTTCCCCTTAAGTTTTTAGCACTAAAGCATCGTAAAACGGTGTTGGTTGAGGCAGAAAATGTCGTATGCTACTACGATAAACCACTACATAGCGGCACAAGTTTTACAATTAAACAAGGCGATAGATTGGGGCTGTTGGGCGCCAATGGCAGTGGTAAGTCGAGCTTGCTAAAGGCAATTATTGGAAAATATATAGAAAATTTACAAGTGGACGGCAAATTAAAAGTGGCTAGCGATTTGATTGTTTCTTACGTTTCGCAAGATATTTTACAATTAAAGGGCAGTATAACTTCATTTTTAGAGGATGCTTCAATCGACCGCGCGTTTTTCAATTCGTTATTACAAAAATTGAATTTTGATTATGAACAAACTGGCAAACAAATTGAAAATTATAGCGATGGACAAAAGAAAAAATTGCTGATTGCGCGCAGCTTAGCGCAACCGGCGCACCTCTATATTTGGGACGAGCCGCTCAATCATATTGACATCTATGCGCGCCTCCAAATCGAGCAGGCGATATTGAGCAGCGAACCGACGATGTTATTCGTCGAGCACGATGCAAGTTTTGTCGAAAAAATTTCAACTGCTAAGATTTGCTTGTAGGAATCAGTAAAGTGTCATGATTTTATAGCTTATTGACCTTAAAAAACTGTAATTCGCGGTTTTTTCATGTTATAATGACTAGCGAGATATTAAAAAACGATAGATGGGAGTAATACGCCTATGCGGCAAAAGAACATTAGAAATTTTAGCATTATTGCACATATCGATCACGGCAAGTCGACTTTGGCGGATCGTTTAATTGAAAAGACCGGTCTGTTGACTGACCGCGAAATGAAAGAACAAGTGCTCGACAGCATGGAACTGGAACGCGAGCGCGGCATTACTATTAAGTTGCAGTCATCGCGCTTAATCTACAAAGCAGAGGACGGCGAAGAGTATATACTAAATCTAATCGACACGCCCGGTCACGTCGACTTTACCTACGAGGTGTCGCGCAGCTTAAAGGCCTGCGAGGGCGCCGTCTTAGTCGTCGATGCCACGCAGGGCGTCGAGGCGCAGACGCTCGCCAATGTCTACTTGGCAATCGATCAGGACTTGGAGATTATTCCGGTGCTCAACAAAATCGATTTGGCGAGTGCCCGACCGCAAGAGGTGATTCACGAAATAGAAGATTTCGTCGGCATACTGGCGGAGGACGCACCACTCATCTCGGCGAAGAACGGGCTCAATATCGACCAAGTGTTAGAGGCGATTGTCAAACTGGTACCGCCGCCCAGTGGTGATGCTGCAGCGCCTTTAAAGGCGTTGATATTTGATTCCTATTACGATTCCTACAAGGGTGCTGTCGCCTATATCAGGGTCTTTGACGGCACTGTTAAAAAGGGCGACCTGATTACGATGATGTCCAATAACGCCTCTTATGAAGTCGTCGAAGTGGGGATCTTTACGCCCGGCATGACGCCGACCGAGCAACTCAGCGCCGGCGACGTCGGCTATTTGACTGCCAGTATCAAAGAAGTTAAAAACTGTTCGGTGGGCGACACCATTACCTTTAAAGACAATCCCACGGCGGAGCCGCTCGAAGGCTATAAGCCGGCGACGCCAATGGTCTATTGTGGTATTTACCCAGCAGACGGGCAGGACTACAATGCGATTCGTGACGCCTTAGAGAAATTGCAATTAAATGACGCCGCGCTGTCCTTTGAGCCGGAGACGTCGGTTGCATTGGGCTTTGGTTTCCGCTGCGGATTTTTGGGACTGTTGCACATGGAAGTCATACAGGAGAGATTGGACCGCGAGTTCGACCTCGACTTGATTTCGACTGCGCCGAGTGTCATCTACCGCGTCACCAAAACAGACGGCACGGTCGTGATGGTGCAAAACCCGTCTAATTTACCGCCGCTCGGCGAAATAGACACGATGGAAGAACCGATTGTGACCTGCGATATCATGGTGCCTAAGGACTACGTCGGCGCCGTGATGGAAATTTGTCAGAATCGCCGCGGCGATATGATAAAAATGGATTATTTAGACGACATGCGCGTGCAATTACACTATGAAATGCCGCTCAACGAAGTCATTTACGACTTCTTCGACGCCTTAAAGTCGAAGACGCGCGGCTACGGTTCGCTCGACTACAGCTTTAAGGAATACCGCGTTTCCGACTTGGTGCGCATGGATATCTTACTCAATAAAGAATTAATCGACGCCTTTTCGCTAATCGTACACGAATCGACCGCCTATATGCGCGGCCGCAAGATTTGCGAGCGACTCAAAGAGGAAATACCGCGCCAAATGTTTGCAATTCCGATACAGGCGGCAATCGGCACTAAAATCATCGCCCGCGAGACGATTAGCGCCCTGCGCAAAGACGTACTTGCCAAGTGTTATGGCGGCGATATTAGCCGTAAGAAAAAACTGCTCGAAAAGCAAAAAGAGGGTAAGAAGCGGATGCGTCAAATGGGTACTGTCGACGTGCCACAGCACGCTTTCTTGGCGGTGCTGAAGTACGACGATAGCAAATAAACCCTCAGGCTGTTGAAAATGCCCGATTTCTTTGTTGCTCGTATAATTTTACGTGCGCCTTGAACTTAAACAGTTACGCGCAATTGATTTGTATTGTGTGGCAATTATCGTGAGCGCTGATGTCGTTCCGCATTATTTGGTTCACTAGGAATACTTTGAAAGCGATGATTGTACATAGAATTGAAACGAAAGCACTGCGCTTATATCGACGGGAGGTATTATTCTTTTAGACGGCAGCGCTGCGCTAGAAACTACCGTTACAAAGAACAATACCTCCCGCCGCGCTTAGCACTTTCTGACAATTCACGATAGCTTGTTATCTAGCTGAGCAGCTTAGCACGACAGGCGTATTGGTACTTTAAAATTGCGCTGCACTTGACGAGTAGGGGCGTATCAAATGATTTTCGGAGCGCGTTGCGTAAAAGCCACACGAGGTGGCTTTAGCGAGGCTTTGCAGGAGGGAACTACGCAGCGTTAGCATAAGCGCTTCGATAAATTTAAGTGTTTTTAAGTATTTGGTTTTAAAGGTTTTGATTTCCACTTTCTACTGATTTTAGCGCTTTTCTCGACCAACAGACTAACGGTGCACATTTGTAGACGCTTTCTAGCAGCATATATGCTTAACTACAAAAAAAGGAATTTTTGCCTATTTTTAAGTCAAAAAAAAGGTAAAAATTCCTTTTTTTTGACTTAAGGATATTTTTTTGATATATTTAAAGTGATCATATGCCAGTTTTATTGCCAATATTAGGTAATTCGTAACTGTTCAGTCGAATGGCACTGCATTGTGTCATCTCGATGTTACCGGAATTATTCGGACGCGAACTCATGAGCGGTGTTTACGAAGTAAACACAATTACATAACGCTAGTGAAGTGGAGCGATTTCGATTTTAAAACCCGAGATTTCTCGATTACGGCTCCGCCTTCACTCGAAATGACAGTTCAACTGAACAGTTACGGCGATTCTAGCATTAGCTGTATTTTAATTGCGATGAGAAAAAAGTTAATTTGAGATAGATTGAGGTGTTGATATGAAGCGGAATATTAGCAATGTGCTATTGGATTGGAAGCATAGTTCTAAGCGTTTGCCGATGTTGTTGCTCGGCGCCGAGTTTGGCAAATGTTTTCGAGCAAGATTTGAATCCAACTCGCATAGTGTCTGAGCTGGAACTCTATTTTGCAAAGAAAATTAATAGTGCAACTGACATTATACTTTTTGATGAAGTGCAGCGCGTACCGAAGTGCGTGACGGCATTAAAGTATTTTGCAGAACAATTGCCGCAGTACCACATTATTTGCGCCGGCAGTTTATTGGGCGTTATGCTCAATCGAACAACTTTTTCTTTTCCGGTTGGCAAAGTTGCATTTAATTATATGTTTCCACTGTCCTTTGACGAGTTTTTAAGGGCGCTCAATTTGGACGCGCTGGTCACGAAAATTGAAGAATGTTTTCAGGACGATTCAGTTATGCCGCCTGCCGTTCACGATAGACTGCTGAGTTTGTATAAAGACTATTTGTGCGTTGGCGGCATGCCCTTAGTTGTCTTAGATTATGTGGAAAAGGACGGCGATCTCGTTCAATTTGAACGCGCCATTCACAGCAATATCGTCAACGCCTACATTGCAGATATGGGCAAGTACTGCAAGTCGACCGATACGGTTAAAATACAGGCGATATACAAGAGTATTCCGGAACAACTGGCTAGAGAAAATAAAAAATTTAAGTACAGTACGGTGAAGAAGGGCGCAAAGGCGAGCCACTTTGAAGCCGCAATAGAATGGTTGATTATGAGTCGCATTCAAATTATTTGCAACGCTACAGAAACGGCGAAATTGCCATTGAAGGCATATGCAAATAGCAGTGCGTTTAAAATGTATCTCAGTGATATTGGCTTGCTAAACAGTTTAGCCAACATGCCGTGATAGTGCCGATAGAAGTAAAAGCTAAGTCGAGTAGTCGTTCGCGCAGCTTTAATGCTTACATAGACAAATATCATCCATCGCTGGCAATTCGCCTATCGCAAAAGAACTTTGGACGCGCCGGCGTCATTAAAGCCGTGCCGCTTTACGCAGCGTTTTGCATATAGTCTAATATCATTTTAAATGCTAATTTCAGCTTTACTATTCCCCTTCGCAATTAAGAATAATTATCAATCGCGTTATGAAAAAATTCACTTTATTTTCTGCTATTAATGTTAATTATTTTGTATTTATGGTACAATTGAAAATGGAGGAGGGAGTATAATGAACAATCAAAACAAAGGCGAGCTAACGACTGTACTCGACATGGCGGACGTCCGTCCAATCATCGAAAAGTACAGGCAGCAAAAGGGCAGTTTAATCAGTATTTTACAGGCGGTTCAGGAATTATACAATTACATACCACAAGAGGCGGTTATGCTCATTGCAGGCGAATTGGGCATTAAACCCGCCAAAATCATGGGCGTGGTGACGTTTTATACGCAATTTAGAACGGAGCCGATTGGCAAGCACTTAATCATGCTCTGTCAGGGCACCGCCTGCCACGTCAACGGCGCCGCCGACATCGAGGCGGCAATCGTCGACACTTTGGGAATAAAGGACGGCGAGACGACTGAAGATGGGTTATTTACATTGATGAACGTGGCGTGTTTGGGCTGTTGCAGTTTATCACCGGTAATGATGATAGGCGACGATACTTACGGTAAGCTGACGCCGAAGAGCACGCGCGATATATTGAATCAAATAAGAAAAAGCGAGGGGGCATAAGCATGAAAATTCTTGTGGGAGAGGGAAGTTGTGGCTTAGCTGCCGGCGCCGGTAAAGTACACGCGCTGTTGGAAGATAAGCTGGCAACAGTCGACAAGCCGATTTCTTTGCAGACGACGGGCTGCGTCGGCATGTGTTATTTAGAACCGATAGTTGAAATATATGACGACGACGGCAGACACGCGACCTATGTCAACGTCGACGAGAAAAAACTAGACGCCATCGTCGAACAGCACATCATCGGCAATAAAATATGCGATGATGCAATTATATCTGAAGAAGACACCGCAGCCGTTGCCAAGCAGAATAAAATCGTCTTGGCGAACTGCGGCATTATCAATCCCGAAAAAATAGAGGATGCCCTTGAAAGGGGCGCATATCAGGCGGCGCGCGACTGCGTACTCAACAAGACGCCTGAAGAAGTCATTGAACAAATTAAAATATCAGGGCTGCGCGGACGCGGCGGCGCCGGTTTCCCGACTTGGTTTAAGTGGAATGCCGCACTGCAATCCGAGTCGACGCCCAAGTACTTCGTCTGCAATGCCGACGAGGGCGACCCGGGTGCCTTTATGGACCGCAGCGTACTGGAAGGCGATCCACACGCCTTAATCGAAGGCATGATTATCGGCGGCTATGCGATTGGCGCCGAATACGGCGTGGTTTACGTGCGCGCCGAGTATCCATTGGCGATTAAGCGCCTCGAAAACGCCATCGCCCAAGCCGAGCAAATGGGCTATCTCGGCGAACGCATTTTCGGCAGCGACAGCTTTGGCTTTAAACTAAGAATAAAAGCGGGCGCCGGCGCATTTGTCTGCGGTGAAGAGACGGCTTTAATCGCCTCACTAGAGGGCGAACGCGGCATGCCGCGCCTCAAGCCGCCGTTTCCGGCACAGCGCGGCTATTGGCAACAGCCGACCAATATCAACAACGTCGAAACCTTGGCGAACGTGCCATGGATACTGCGCAATGGCGGACAGGCATTTGCCGACTTTGGCACCGAAGAGAGCGCCGGTACAAAAGTATTTGCCCTCACCGGAAAAGTCAAAAAGGGCGGTTTAGTCGAGGTGCCGATGGGCATGACGATTCGCGAAATCATCTTTGACATCGGCGGCGGCATTCGCGATGACAAAAAAATTAAAGCGGTGCAAATGGGTGGACCGTCCGGCGGCTGTATTCCGGAACACCTACTCGATACGCCGGTAGAATACGCGGCAATCGTCAAGACCGGTGCCATCATGGGTTCCGGCGGCATGGTCGTCATGGACGAGACGACCTGCATGGTCGACATGGCGAGATTCTTCTTGGACTTTACTGCCAAGGAGTCCTGCGGCAAGTGCATTCATTGTCGCATCGGCACCAAGCGAATGCTGGAAATCTTGAACAGAATTACCGCCGGCGAAGGGCGCGAGGGCGACATTGAGCTACTCGAAGATTTGGGTCAGCGCATTAAAGAGGGATCGCTCTGCGGTCTCGGTCAAACGGCGCCAAATCCGGTACTCAGCACAATACGTTACTTTAGACATGAATACGAAGATCACATCAACAATCACAAGTGTACGGCAAAACAGTGTAAGCCTTTGTTGACGTATGAAATCAACGAGAAGTGCGTCGGCTGTACGGCGTGTCGACGCGGTTGCCCGGTCGAGGCGATCAGCGGCGACCCCAAAGCGCCGCATAGCATCGACCAAGATTTATGTATTAAATGCGGTAAGTGTGTGACGGCATGTCGTTTCAGCGCCATCGATATTCATTAGGAGAGTACAATGATTAAGCTAAATATAAACGGGCGAGAGCTCAGCGGTGAAAAGGGTAAGACAATACTGCAGATCGCCATGGAAAACGGTATTGAAATACCGAATATGTGTTACGATAAGAGATTAGATATTTACGGTGCCTGCGGACTGTGTGTCGTCGAAATCGAGGGCAGCCCCAAATTGGCGCGCGCCTGCGCGACGGTAGCAGCCGACGGCATGGTCATTAACACCAAGAGCGAGCGCGTCGTCGCATCGCGCAAAATCGCCTTAGAGCTGTTGATGAGCGATCACGCCGGCGACTGTAAAGCGCCTTGTATGTTGGCGTGTCCGGGCAATACCGACTGTCAGGGTTACGTCGGACTGATCGCCAACGGCATGTTTGACGAGGCGATTAAGACGATTAAAGATCAGTTGCCGATGCCGGCGTGTATCGGCAGGGTCTGTCCGCACCCCTGCGAAACGGTTTGTCGCCGTCAATTGGTCGAAGACCCGATTGCAATTGCGCAGTTGAAGTACTTTGCCGCCGACCGCGACTTAAAGAAAGAAAACCCCTATATGCCCGAAATAAAACCTGACTCCGGCAAGAAAGTTGCCATTGTCGGCGGTGGTCCGGGTGGACTTTCTATGTCGTTTTTCCTAAGACAGCACGGTCACGCCATTACCGTTTACGACATGATGCCGCAAATGGGCGGCATGCTGCGCTACGGCATACCGGAGTACCGCCTGCCGAAGACAATCGTCGATCAAGAAGTTGCCATATTTGAAAAAATGGGCGTCGTCATGGTCAACAATAAGCGCATGGGCGTAGACTTTACGCTCGACCAATTGCGTGCCGAAAACGACGTCGTCATCTTGGCGACGGGCGCATGGAAGAGCTCGCCGCTGCGCTGTAAGGGCGAGGAATTAGACGGCGTCATCGGCGGTATTGAATTTTTAGAAAAAGTCAGCTTACACCAAGACAGCGGCATTGGCGCGCGCGTCGCCGTCGTCGGCGGCGGCAACACGGCGATGGACGCCGTGCGCACCGCAGTTCGTTTGGGAGCTAAAGAAGTCTACAATATTTATAGAAGGACAAAAGAAGAGATGCCCGCCGAGGAAATTGAAATTTTAGAGGCAGAAGAAGAGGGCGTCATCTTTAAAAACTTGGTAAATCCAATTGAAATTATCGGAGAAGACGGCAAAGTTAAGGAAATGTTGTTGCAAAAGATGGCGTTGGGTGAACCGGATGCCAGCGGCAGAAGGAGACCGATTCCAATCGAAGGCGAAACCGAGATTTTGCCGATCGATACAGTTATCTCGGCGATTGGTCAAAAATTGGACAGCGCCGGTCACGACGGCATCGCATTGACCGATTGGGGAACGATTGCCGCCGATCAGCACAGCTTTATGACGAATATCGAAGGCGTCTTTGCGCTGGGCGACGCGACCAACGACGGCGCTTCGATTGCGATTGCAGCAATCGGTGACGCCAAGCGTGCCTCGGCGGTTATTCAGAGCTATATTGAGGGCAAAATAAAGCCGTACTATGCACCATTTTTCTCGATTAACAACAACATTACAGAAGCTAATTTTGTAGATAAAGCCTGTCAGTCGCGCGCTAAAATGCCGCATCTGGCACCGCAGGACAGAAATACCAACTTTAAAGAAGTCAACCTCGGCTTTTCGGTAGAAACTGCCATGAAAGAGGGCGAGCGCTGTTTGGAATGCGGTTGTCTCGACGTCTACGAATGCGATTTAATTAGGTATTCGCGCGATTACAATATCAAGCCGGAACCTATTGAAGGCGAGCGTCACTATCGCAGTGTCGATAAGCCACACCCCTTTATTAAAATTGACCAAGATAAATGTATTCTCTGCGGACAGTGCGTCAGAACCTGTGACGAAGTACTCGGCATCGGCGCGTTGGGCTTAGTCGATCGCGGCTTCGACAGCATGATGTCGCCGGCGTTTGACTTGCCATTGACTGAAACGGATTGTATTTCCTGTGGTCAGTGCGTCAGCGTCTGCCCGACGGGTGCCCTACAAGAGCGCCTGACGATGGGCGTCAAATCGATTCCGCTGCCAATTGAGCGCCACGAGACGATTTGTGATAAGTGCAGCGTCGGCTGTCACGTCAACATCAATACCAAGGCGGGCAGTATTGTGCGCGTTGAGTCGATCGACGACAGCGAAATCGACAATGGACAACTCTGCGTGCGCGGTCGTTTTGGGCACAACCTAAAAGATAAACAAGTGATTACAGAGCCGCTCGTCAAGCGGGGCGGCGAACACGTTGCAGTTAGCTGGCAAGAGGCGCTTGCGACAATTGGTGACGTTTTAAAAAACGCCGCCCCCGAAAAAGTTGCCATCGTCAGCGCGGCAAATTATACTAATGAAGACTATGCGGCGATTGACTACTTTGCCAAGAACATCGTGAATACGACTTTGGTCGGTTCGCTGTCGGCAGTGCAGACGCCGCTCAAGAGATTATTGGCAGTCAACGGCTCGACCTGCGGCTATGGCGATTTACTTGGCACAGATCACATTTTGATGATCGGCACCGATTTAATGTCCGACTATGCCGTTTTGGGCATGCGCATCAGACGCGCCATGAAAAACGGCACGACATTACACGTATTGGATTGCGCTGAGACCAAAGCGGCGCAGTGGGCAACACACCACGTGACATGTGCTAAAAAGACGACGATGGCGCAGCTCTTAAAAGCGGTTGCCGAAAAGACAAATCACTTTGCCGAGTTGCCGGCTGCGACGCAAGCGGCGCTCGCTGACATTGCGGTGTCGCCCGATATCGAAATCTTGGCGGACAGCTATGTCAACGTGCCCAACGCAGTCATCTTATTTGACGGTTCTACGCTGGCTGAGGAGTCTGTTGAAATCATCGCCGCCTTGGCGCTTATGACAAAGCATATCGGCAAAGCCAACAACGGCATCGTCGAATTGACGCGCGGCTCAAACACCAGGGGCATGCGCGATGTCGGATTGTTGACTTACGATGCCGTCGCGCCTAAGTTAAATGGGCAAGCGCTCGATGTCCTGTTGTCGTTTGGCGAAGATATCAGTCAAGTCGACTGTTCGAAAGTCGCCTTTACGGTTGCTCAGAACAAGTATTACAGCGCTGCGATGGAAGCGGCAGACGTCATTTTACCGGCGCAGTCGTTTGAGTACTTTACGGGTACATTTAGCAACGCCGAAGGTAAAGTTCAGCAGCTTAAAGCGGCGTTGGACGATTGCACGGCGCTTTCAATAGAACAGATAATCGAGCATTTGGCGACCGCCTTTGGCAAAGCGCTCAATGTCGACTTGGATTTGGCTAGTCTCAGTGGCGCCAATGGCATCGATGTTGCGCAATTAGCGGAATCGCTCAAGGGCATTTCGACGAGTCATATTGACCAGCCGATTAAAGCGCCGCGACATTTGGCTGACTTAATCGATAAACTGGATGAGAACTTGAGAAGTAGAGAAATACTCTAGTTGGGGTAACTGTTCAGTCGAAAAGTATAACATGGTGTCATCTCGACCGAAGTGCGTAGCGCGTAGTGGAGAGATCTCGCATTTAAAACCCGAGATTTCTCGATTGCGGCTTCGCCTACACTCGAAATGACAGCTTAACTTAACAGTTACTAGTGAGGAGAATAAATGTTATTTAATGATTATCAGTACACCAGACCGGACATGACGGCAGTTAAAGCGCAGTTTGACGCGCTTTTAGACGCCTTTAAAGCTGCTCCGAGTGCAGCTGAGCAGAGCCGTTTGCTGGCAGATATCAACCAATTGCGCAACGACGTAGAGACGATGTTTAAATTGGTGCAAATTAGATACTCGATTGACACGACTGATAAATTTTATGAAGTGGAAAACGATTACGTAGACGAAACTATGCCCCTTTACGAGGGCATGGTTTCTGAGTATTACAAAGCTTTAGTTGCTTCGCCCTATCGCAAAGCGCTTGAAGTCGAGTGGGGATCACAGCTATTTGCCTTGGCGGAGTGTCAATTAAAGACCTTCAGCCCGGCAGTTTTAGAATTGCTAAAGAAAGAGAACAAGCTCTGTAGTGAGTATCGCAAGCTCACTTCTAGCGCAGAGGTAATCTTTAGGGATAAAAGCTATAATCTACAGCAAATGGCGCCCTTTATGCAGTCGCCCGATCGCGAATTTCGGCGCGAGGCACAGCTCAGTTATACCAAGTTTTTCGAGGATAACGAGGCGCAAATCGATCGCATCTACGACGAATTGGTAAAACTGCGCACGGCAATTGCCCAAAAGTTGGGCTTTGACTCCTTTGTCGAGCTGGGCTATGCCAGATTGGGTCGCGTCGATTACGATGCGGCGCTGGTAGCGGGCTATCGCAAGCAAGTTTTAGAGGCGCTCGTGCCGCTGGCAACGCAGTTTAAAGAACAGCAGAAAAGTCGCCTCGGCGTCGATCGACTGATGTATTACGATGAACCGCTCAACTTTTTAAGCGGTAATCCGACGCCCAAGGGCAGTGCCGAACAGCTAGTTGACACGGCGCAGCAGATGTACCGCGAGATGTCGCCGCAAACCGGTGAATTCTTCGACTATATGAAAGATAACGCACTACTCGATTTGCTCGCTAAAAAGGGTAAGTCGGCGGGCGGTTATTGCGAGTTTATCAACAATTATAAATCGCCCTTTATCTTTGCCAACTTCAACGGCACGTCGGACGACGTCGACACCTTGACGCACGAAGCCGGTCACGCCTTTCAGGTGTATAGCAGCAGAAATTACGAACTTCCAGAGTATATTTGGCCGACACTAGAGGCGTGCGAAATACATTCGATGAGCATGGAGTTTTTGGCGTGGCCTTGGATGGAGAGCTTCTTCAAAGAAGATACCGCCAAATACAAGTACAATCACTTGGCGGGCGCAATTGAATTCGTTCCCTACGGCGTGGTCGTAGACGAATTCCAGCACTACGTCTACCAAAATCCGGATATTAGCCCCGAACAGCGCCGGGCGCAGTGGCGCGCTATCGAGCAAAAGTATTTGCCGCAGCGCGATTATGAAGGTAACGACTTTTTAGAGCGCGGTGGCTTTTGGTTTAGACAAAGTCATATTTTTTTCAATCCGTTTTACTATATCGATTACACTTTGGCGCAGATATCGGCACTGGAATTTTGGCATAAAGCGCAGTGCGATCGAGCGGTGGCGTGGCAGGATTACTTGCGACTGTGTCAAGCGGGCGGTTCGCAGTCTTATTTAAAATTACTTGAACTCGCCAACTTAAAAAATCCCTTTGTCGATGGAACCATTAAAAAGGTTGTGGAACCGGTCGAGCAATGGCTCAGTGAAACCGAAACGCCGAAGTAATCCGAAAAAGTCAAAAATATCGAACATTCTGCATATTTAAGGATGAATATTTTCGTGTTTTATGTTATAATTGAGAGGATATATCAACACGAAAAGGAGGTCGACTTGGAAAATATTAAGTATCAAAAAAATGATCATATTGGATTGGTTACGTTCAATAGACCGAAGGCTTTTAATGCGCTTAATATTGCTACGCTAAAAGAACTCGATGAGCTGTTGAATAAAATCAAAGCGGATGATGACGTCTACGTCGTCGTCTTTACTGGCGAGGACAAGGCGTTCATCGCCGGCGCCGACATCGCCGAAATGCAGGCGATGACACTGGCAGAGGGCAAGGCGTTTGCCGAACTCGGACAGTACGTATTCGATAAACTACAAAAAATGGAGCAGATTACAATTGCCGCCATCAACGGATTTGCCTTGGGCGGCGGTATGGAATTGGCGATGTCATGTGACTTGCGCCTTGCCGTGCCGCGCGCTAAAATGGGTCAACCGGAGGTCTCGCTGGGCATTACGCCCGGGTTTGCCGGCACGCAGCGCCTACCGCGCTTAGTCGGACCGACCAAGGCAAAAGAATTGATTTTTACCGGCGATGTAATTGTGGCGGAAGAGGCGTTAAACATCGGTTTAATCAATAAAATTGCCGACGACGTCGTCGCCGAAGCCATGGCAATGGCGGCTAAAATACTCAAGCAGGCACCAATTGCAGTAAAATATGCGAAGCAAGCCATCGACAAGGGATTGGAGAGTTCTTTCCAGACCGGACAATCGATCGAAGCGCAACTATTCGGTATGTGTTTTGCGAGTAAAGATCAAAAAGAGGGCATGCGCGCATTTTTGAATAAGGAACAGGCTAAGTTTATTAACGAATAAGGAGTGAACAAATGAAAAAAGTTGCTGTTATCGGTTCTGGTACAATGGGAAGTGGCATCGTACAGATTTTTGCGCAGAGCGGTTTTGAAGTCACGCTTAAGAGTTCCAGAGAGAGTTCTTTGGAAAAGGCAGTTAAAACGCTCGACAAGTCGCTTTCTCGACTAGTTAAAAAAGAAAAAATGACTGAAGATCAAAAAGCTGAAGTGATGGCGCGTGTAACTTACACGACAGATTTTAATAGCTTAAAAGACTGCGACCTCGTCATTGAGGCAACTGTTGAAAATATGGATATTAAAAAGGAAGTCTTTGCTGAACTCGACCGCGTCGTCAAGCCGGAAGGCATTTTAGCTACCAATACGTCTTCACTTTCAATTACAGAAATTGCCGCTTCGACGAGTCGTCCGGATAAAGTAATCGGCATGCACTTCTTCAACCCGGTTCCGATGATGAAACTAATCGAAATCATCAAGGGCATCGCGACATCTGACGAGACGTTTAAAGCCGTCTTCGACGCCACTTCTGCAGTCGGCAAAGAGCCCGTACAAGTAGAAGAAGCGCCCGGCTTTGTCGTCAACCGCGTTTTGATACCGATGATCAACGAGGCAGTTGGCATTTTGGCAGACGGCGTCGCCAGTGCAGAAGATATCGACAAGGCGATGAAACTCGGCGCCAACCACCCAATTGGACCATTGGCTTTGGCTGACTTAATCGGCAACGACGTCAATCTCGCGATTATGGAAGTGCTCTATAAAGAGTTTGGCGATTCAAAATACAGACCGCATCCGCTACTCAGAAAAATGGTTCGTGCCGGCTTATTGGGCAGAAAGAGCGGCGAGGGTTTCTATAAATACTAAACCCGAACATTTAACAAATTGTCATATTCTTTAATCTAGTTGCCATTTTGGCAAATATATGGTAAAGTATTCAAAGTGAATCCCGATTTCAAGAATTGTTTTTATTCACGAAGTCGGGAATCCTTTTGTTTAATTTTGTCAATAAATTAACATTAGGAAGTCAGGTAACGGCGCAATGATTAGATGAACTCGGTTGCGCCAAGTAACTAAGGAGGAGTAAATGTCGTTTTTATTCACAAAAGAAGATGTCATGATGCGAGATCTCTTCACTGCATTTGCGGAAAATGAAGTAAAGCCACTTGAAGAGAGTACGGTGGTCAAGGCGGTACATACTTACAGTATGCCAACGCAGTAGAAACACTTGCTACTGCATGTGCGACAACTTCTATTATCGTCTCTGCACACACGTCATTATGTGCGTCGCCGATTTATGAATTCGGTAACAAAGTACAAAAAGAAAAGTATTTAACGCCACTCTGTAAAGGTGAAAAAATCGGAGCTTTCGGTTTAACTGAGCCAAATGCCGGTACAGATGCGGCAGCACAGCAAACTACGGCTGTATTAGAGGGCGATCACTATATTTTAAATGGTAACAAAGTATTTATTACAAATGCCGGCTACGCTGATATTTATGTAATTTTCGCGATGACTGATCGTTCAAAGGGCACAAAGGGTTTAAGTGCTTTCATCGTCGAGTCTGATTTCGAAGGATTCTCAGTTGGTAAAAAAGAGAAAAAACTCGGCATCAGAGGTTCTGCTACTTGTGAGTTGATCATGGAAAACTGTAAAGTCCCGAAAGAAAACTTACTCGGTAGAGAAGGCAAGGGCTTTAGCATTGCAATGAGAACGTTGGACGGCGGTCGTATCGGCGTTGCCGCTCAGGCACTCGGTATTGCGCAAGGCGCTTACAACGAAGCGGTCAACTACGTTAAAGAGCGCAAGCAGTTTGGCAAAACGCTTTCTAAGTTCCAAAACACGCAGTTTACAATTGCCGACATGAAGACGAGAATTGAAGCAGCTAGATTGCTCGTATACGGTGCAGCTGTTAAAAAAGACAATAAGGACGCTTATTCGCAGGATTCTGCAATGGCTAAATTATTTGCTGCTGAGACGGCTATGGAAGTTACGACAAAAGCTGTACAATTACACGGTGGTTACGGTTACACTAGAGACTATCCGGTTGAACGCATGATGCGCGACGCCAAGATCACTGAGATCTACGAAGGCACGAGCGAAGTTCAAAGAATTGTAATCGCGTTTAAAGAACTTAAATAGAGGAGGCGAACATGAAAATAGTAGTATGTATTAAGCAGGTGCCGGATACGAACGAAGTGCGCCTCGATCCAGAAAAGGGTACGCTCATCAGAGAAGGTGTACCGAGCATTATCAACCCGGACGACAAGGCGGGTCTCGAAGCTGCATTGACACTTAAAGATAAGTACGGTGCACACATTACAGTATTGACAATGGGTCCGGCTCAAGCAAAAATGGCTTTACAAGAAGCTTACGCTATGGGTGCTGACCGCGTAATCTTGTTAACTGACAGAGTTTTTGCCGGTTCTGATACATTGGCAACTTCTACTGCTTTAGCAGGTGCACTTAGAAAATTAGATTACGATCTCATCATTACAGGTCGTCAGGCCATCGACGGCGATACCGCACAGGTTGGTCCGCAGATTGCTGAACACCTCGGTTTACCGCAGATTTCTTACGTTGTTGACTACGACCACCGCGAAGATCACGCTGTCGTTAAGCGCGCGTTTGAAGACGGTCACCAAATGATTAAGGTTAAATATCCTTGTTTGATTACGACGCTTTCTGAACTCAATAAGCCGAGATATATGAGCGTAGCCGGTATTATCGATGCGCACAGAGTACTCGAAGTCGAAGAGTGGAACTTTGATTCAATTACGGCAGACATCGAAAAATTGGGTCTTAAGGGTTCGCCGACAAAAGTTAAGAAGTCCTTCACGAAGAGCGTTAAAGGCGCTGGCGTAAAAGTTGAAGGTACGCCTGAAGAACTGGCAGCGGCTATCGTTGACAAGTTAAAAGAAAAGCATATCGTATAGTATAGGAGGAACAGATGGAACTTAATGATTACAGAGGCGTGTTTGTATTCGTAGAACAACGCGAAAATGAAATTCAAAATGTTTCCCTTGAGTTAATTGGTAAAGCTACTCAATTAGCTGGTGAACTCGATACGACAGTCACAGCAGTGCTCTTGGGACACGATCATAAAAATCATGGTGAATTATTAGTATCTTACGGTGCTGATAAAGTTATCTTAGTAGATGATAAGAAGTTAGAAGTTTTCAGAACTGAACCCTATACACAAGCTTTGACAAAGATCATCAACGACAAGAGACCGGAAATCGTATTATTTACTTCACTTGAAATCGGCGAAGAGCGCGCACTCTTGATGACGCGTCCGGCATTCGGCGGTAACATCATGGCTACAATCGTATCGCCGAACCACAGACCGCAAATGTCTACAGTTCGCCCCGGCGTTATGGCTAAACTCGAAAGAGATGAAAGCCGTACGGGTCAAATTGAAAAGTATAACATGGAATTTGAAGAGAACAATTGCTACGTCGAAGTATTGTCTTTCGTAAAAGAAAAGAAAGAAACTGTCGACATTCAAGACGCCGACATCCTCATTTCAGGTGGTCGCGGTATGGGCTCAAAAGAGAACTTATACCTCTTGCACAACTTGGCAGACGCCATTGGCGGTACAGTATCATCTTCACGTGCTGCAGTTGACGCCGGTTGGATGGATCACGATTTACAAGTTGGTCAAACTGGTAAGACAGTTCGCCCGAACTTATACTTCGCATGTGGTATCTCCGGCGCTATTCAGCACTTAGCTGGTATGGAAGAGTCTGAATTGATCATCGCCGTCAACAAAGACGCCGATGCGCCGATTTTCGAAGTCGCAGACCTCGGTATCGTCGGTGACGTCAACAAAGTTTTACCGCTCGTCACTGAGCAAATCAAGAAGATTAACGAGTCTAAGCACATCGAAGGTTAATCGAAAATAAAAAATATTAGAAAACCATTAGGGCGCTCATATTTGAGCGCCTTTTTCTATAAACTGTGTTATAATAAGAATGGAATATGTTTTGTCATCTCGACTGGAGCACGTAGTGCGAAATGGAGAGATCTCGCTTTTGACTTTGCTTTCCGCAATTGAAACGGTTCTTAGATACCCGAAGATACGGGCGGCGAAGCCGTGATTGCGCAGCAATTATTGTGAGTAGCTGATGTCGTTCCGCATTATTTGGGTTCACTAGGAATAAGGGGAAGTGATAACTGCGTATAGAATTGAAACGAAAGCACTGCGCTTATATCGACGGCAGGTATTATTCTTTTAGGTGGCAGCGCTACGCTAGAAACTACCACTACAAAGAACAATAC
>PDWJ01002808.1_pt1 | contig 17629 bp, 11 predicted proteins | sample 1430881 | NCBI WGS metagenome assembly PDWJ01 (sample SAMN01162460, study PRJNA174530) | Oral metagenome, whole genome shotgun sequencing project. | biome: Marine environment; feature: Marine mammal; material: Swab sample of the gingival sulcus; isolation source: swab sample of gingival sulcus...
ATTGATTTCCTGAGCAACATATTACGGTTTTAATAGACCAGAGCCTAAAACATAATGTGTTAGGCCCTGGTGTAATTTAGATATTTCAAATACTATTTAATTACCTCAATATCATTTTTTCTTGTAAGATATTATCATTAGCAACTAGTTGTAGGAAATATATTCCCTTCGGATAACCACTAAGGTCAATTGTTAATTGATCAACTCCTGATTTCACAGAAGATACAGGAATTGATTGTCCTTGAATAGTTGAAATGAACAATTGAGATGCTTCCGTAAGCCCTGGGTAAACAATGTTAAATCTACCGTTAGATGGATTTGGGTAAATAGATAGCCCCTCCTCGATTGGTGTGGAAGTAGCATCTTCAATATTCCACTCCGCATTCGGGTCATCACTATTTTCTAAATTTTTGAAGCTGTTTCCAGGGTGATTACACGCATGTATGAATCCGTGAAATTCCGATCCAGACACGGAACTAAAACCAGGTGATAATTGAATGAAATTTCCAGCGCGATAGGTAACATCTTTCGTGCTTGGTACATTTGCAACTGAAGTGATGTTATTTTCCGCTTCGAAGAAATAACTTGAATGATTAATAGAACTAAAATTCAAATCATAATCATCAGGGCATTGAAACGGATGCTCCCAAACACCTCGCCCATATAAACCAATTCGAATCTGATTAATGGAATAATTGGGTTCTACATCCATTGTACCAATATGCGGGAGTCCTGTTCCTATTTTTACCCATCCAGATTGGTTGTTGAAATCATCAGGATCTTCTGGATTAGTGGCGTTGAAAGCAGCTTTTCGCTTATTGTTAGTATAGTACATACCAAAATCTGTAGCAAAATAGATGCCTCCATCGCTTCCTCTCTCGTAAATCAGGGCGTCCTTCCCAGAGTAGGTGTTAGGTAAATTCATAGTTAAGTCCTCACACGGGTATGTTCCATCACAGTCAAAACCACAGAAGGAGGGAGCAGGGAATAAACTTAAATCTGAATAGTCCATTTTTACAATAAACATATCATTAGTTGTAGAACAACCAGAAGGGAAAATATTCCGTGCGCTATATGCCAAATAGATGATATTTGAATTGTGCTCGTCGATATCAATTCCGGAAATCCATCCATCGTATGTTGTACGAGGGACAGGCAGTTCTTCCCAAACTACATTATTTGGGTTTGGCTCGTTGGCATTTTTAGTTCTGAATAGTGCGTAAAACCAATTATCCGTTCGGAATGCTACATATAACTCGTCTGAGTTGTACGGATTGGCCTTTATAATTCGAATCATGGCTGGACCGTTAGGGTTAGAAAAATAGGTAGGGAAATCATTTTGGAAATCGGAAATTGGAACATCAGCAGTAACCCCGTTATCAAGCGATCGAACTACTTCGACACTTGTCCCATTCATTCCAGATCGGTAAATGTAACCCTTATGAAATTCATTTAGAGCTCCTTCCGACCACCATTGAGAGGTTAAACCATCACCAGAGAAATCGTTGCTACTGGTTGCTGTTGTTCCAGTAGTGGTTTTGTTCCAACTTCCTTGTTGACTGCTTATGTACATATAATCGGGGTCGTCTTTATACATTAACGAACGCGTTCCATCTCCCCCTTTTACATGGTGCCAAGTAGGATTCCATGGAACCGTAGAATACGGCGTGTGAGTGAGGTAACTTCCAACATGGAATACCGACATAATCATATGATCAGGAACTTCGTAAGATGTTGATATTGCATCAACATTTGCGACCCCTAAACCATTACTCATATCCGTCCATGACACTCCTATGTTGTAGGATACATTTATTCCTCCATCATTACAAACCCAAAGTTCATTTTGATCGGAGGGACTAAAGTAGAAATCTCGCATATCTCCATGTTCAGCCCCTATGTCGATTCCTGATACATAGGATGCACTAGCGATGTCATAAATCGCAAGGCTGGCAGAACCTGATAAACAATTAATATTTATCAAAGGAGAACTCAAGGCAATATATTGTGCCTGAACTTGATCTACAGCGAAGGCATGTCCTCCTCCAAATGTTTCATTTACATTATTAGGAATCACTACGCTCCAAGTACCTCCAGTTTGACTGAAAACCTTTACATGACCATTTGTAGCAGTATCATAAGCGCCGCTTTGCATTTGAATTAAACTCCATACTTTATCTTCATCGGCTTTACTTACTTCTACTGTTAAGTGTTTGATGTTAGAACTATACCCTGAAGTTTGGCCTAATACTTCTGTCCAGGTGTTTCCATCGTCTAACGACTGCATGACTCTCCATTCAGTAGCAGTATTAGGTGTCGGTTGAGAATCCTCGCCATAGAAGCAAGCTGTCATGTACATTCTGGTTCCCCCACCTGACAATGACAAAATCTCAAAATCGTAAATGGTTATTTCATTTGGATCAAATGTAAAGCCTGGGTTTAATGTTGTTACAGAGCTTGGTATACTGATTGGAATATTTGCGAAAGTAGGAGAAGAACTATTGGGGTTCTGTGATCTCCATAATCCCTGATCTGTAGCTAAAAACAAATCATAATCGAAGTTTGCATTCTGATTAGGATTAAACATGATTTTTCCAATACCGATAGTTGAGTTACCGAACGTGGTGTGGTTGGCAATTTTATTCCAACTGGCAGTACTTCCTCCTTTTCGATAAAGTCCACCAATCTCACGAATTGGTCCTGAATAGCTGGCACTTGTTCCTCGAACTTTTCCTCCACCAGAAACACCACTGTTGATTGGGTCCCTGCTGGCACCAAACCAAATGTAACCGTTTGTGGGATGGAACACGGCAGATTGAATACTTGATCTTTCCCATTGAGTGTCCGTTCCAGAATTTACCCAGTCATTTCCTCCATTGCTACTAAAAAACAATCCGCCTTCATTTGATCCAACAAGCATTAACTGAGGATTATTTTGATAAACATCCATAAAATGAACGGGGCCAACACCACAATCGTTGTGGGAAGTTTCAATTTCTACCCATGAATCCTGATTGGTTGATTTGGCTTCAGCAGTTGGAGGCTTAAAGTCCTTATAATATTCAGCCAAAGCTTGATGATAAACATCAAAGTCACCATGGCCAGCTAATCGGGCTTCCCAAAAACGAAACCATTTTTGAAATCTACTGTACTCATTTCCTTCATGATAGAATATGCTGTCCGGCGTGAAGACCTTAATACTATCAAAGTATTCATCCCATTGCGCCTTTATTTCGTAGAGATCCCCAGATGGATACTCGTTTTCAGGCGGAGCTTGTCCAAAGGAGATGTAACTCACAAATGTGAGCATTACTAATGCTATTTTTTTCATAATACTACTTTTTAGCAATTTTACTTCTCTAAAAGACCCTTCATTTTTTCCTTGAGCTGATCGTTTTCCTTCTTTAAATCAATGACGTAAAGCGTTAATTCTTCAATTTTCTGAAGTAGAATTGCATCCATTTCTCCAAGATTGATTCCTCCAGCCTCAATTTCTGCAGCGGATGGCACATTTGGCAAGTGACTATTCTGACTAATGAAAGACTCAACATCTTCAAGGTTCATGAGTCCGTAGTTCTCTGTAAATACAAAGTCTGGCCAGTTGGATTGTAGTTTGACAAATATTTCTTCTGCTACCATATTTCCAGCTACTGCGAATTTGTAACCTTTTGAGTCGTTTGTGCCCACACTGACGTTTCCGTTGTTCGCAATAAATAATCTGAAATTGCCGTAAGGAGCATTAACGGCTCCGAACGGATTCCAAAAATTTAAGCCATCTGTATGTGCTTCGATACCCCATTCACCATAAGCTGCACCACTTCCGTTTCCAAATAAAAGAGATGAGCCAGCTCCGTTAATGAGTGTGAATCCATTGAGTTTGGTGTCAATATCCGAACCATTAACATCGGCAACTTCAAAACTCGATGATGGTGTAGTAGTGGCAATTCCTACCTTTCCATAGGTTCCAACTCCACTTCCGGCTCCAACGAATAGAGTAGGTAAGTTACTATTAAAGCCGACCATTAAGGAATTGGAAATATTGTTCTCAAGAGGATAGGTTGTGTTGTAGCCTACTCCAATGGCGAATGCCTTGGTAACGGTTGCTTTAGCATCTGTTCCAATTGCCAAAGTATTTGATCCTGTAGCTTTAGTTCTGGTCCCAATCGACGTGGAGAAACTTGCTGTTGCATCCGAATTGTATCCAAGTCCGATTGAATAACTTCCTGTAACATCTGTATCTCGGCCAAATCCGAACGAGTAGGTCCCTCCAACATTTGCATTGTATCCAAGCCCGACAGAATAGTTTCCTGAAACGTCTGAATTATAGCCTCCGCCAAAGCTGCGAATTCCTGTTACATCACAGTTTGTACCGTAATAACTTCCGTAGGTTCCGGCGTTGTTTCCTCCACCATTATACATGGTAGCAGAGTTTGTTTGAGAAAATGCAGATGGTAAAATGCATAGACTAGATAACACAACAAGGGTGTTTTTTTTGAAAATAGTTTTCATCGTGAATAATGATTATAGGGTTAAATTATTTGTCTTCACCTTTAAATGAAGTCAACCTAAGTTAAACAATGAGTGACGTTTTACGTCGAATAGATTCGAATAATGTTTTGTTATTGTTTAAATCCTACTTTCAGAAGAAGCCATGCTATTTGAGCGTTCCTTACTTCAACTAATTCCGCTTTGAGAGACGCTCCAATTTGGTTGAATGTTGAATTTTGTTTGTGGAGTTAAATGGTGATTTAACACGTGTCGACATGTTTTGGAGGTAGGTTTTGGCTTGAATAGCTAAAAATCACTTAAAGTTGTTTTTTAAAGATTTAATTAACTTAAGATCATATCTCAGACACACTGTTTAAAGACAACAGCTATTGTTAACTCCAACTACTTACAGTGAGCTTCAAATCATGGAGTTAATAACAAAAAAAAGTCACTCAAACCTCGTTCAAGTGACTTTTCAATTTCAAATAATTCAAAAATCGATTAACTCTTTGGATAGATCTTCGCGATCGTATCGGCATGAATTTCCATGATCTTTTTACGTTTCAACTTAAGTGTTGGTGTCAATTCTCCACCTTCTACAGACATTTCTTGTGGAAGAAGCTCTACGCACTTCAATTGCTCCCACTTTCCAAATCCTTTATTGAAGAAATCAACTTCTTTGTTGAGACGTTCTCTTACTTTTTCAGAAGCAATAATCGCCTTGTTTGAGCCATCGCCCAAATCTACTTTTTTACGACTTGCCCATTCTTTCACGAAATCAAAGCTTGGAACAATCAATGCTGATGGGAATTTCTGTCCCTCACCAATTACAATAATTTGCTCGATGAAACGTGACTCTTTGAATTTGTTCTCCATCGCTTGAGGGACAACATATTTTCCACCAGATGTCTTGAAAATTTCTTTCTTTCTGTCAGTGATTTTTAAGAATTTTCCTTCTTGGAATTCACCGATGTCTCCTGTGTGGAACCAACCATCTTTGAGTACTTCTTCCGTTTTTTCTGGAAGTTTGTAGTAGCCCATCATTACGTTAGGACCTTTCACTAAAATTTCTCCATCTTCCGCAATTTTCACCTGTACACCGTCAATTAACGGACCAACAGTTCCAACGCGAATCCCTTTTTGAAAGGAGTTTACCGAACAAACAGGGGATGTTTCTGTCAATCCGTATCCTTCCAAAATTGGAATGTCGGCTGCTAAGAAAATACGCGCTAAACGAGGTTGCAACGCGGCACTTCCAGATGCAATCGCACGTACATTTCCTCCTAAGGCTTCTTGCCATTTTGAGAAGATTAATTTTCGAGCAATTTTCAATTTTACGTTATACATGAAGCTTCGACCCTCCACTTTGTAATCTTCCGCTAGCGCTACCGCCCAGAAGAATAATTTGCGTTTTATTCCAGATAATTCATCTCCCTTCGCCATGATTTTGTCGAATACCTTTTCGATCAAGCGTGGAACAGCTGTAAATACATCTGGTTTTACCTCACGAATGTTGTCTCCAATTGTATCCAACGACTCCGCAAAATGGATTGAAGCACCGATGTACATGTACAAATAATGTAACATGCGCTCGTAGATGTGACAAACAGGCAAAAAGCTCAATACATCCGAGTTCTGATCTGCTGGAATAGGCTCGATACACGACTCAACATTCGAAAGAATGTTTTTGTGCGAAAGCATTACGCCTTTCGGATTTCCAGTTGTTCCTGAAGTATAAATGATTGTTGCTAAATCTTCATGTTTCACCTGATCCATTCGCTGTTGAACCGTTTCTACAGGAATTGACTCGCTATCTTTTTTAATTTCAGACCAATGAACAGCTCCTGGCACATTATCTTCCATCGTGAAAATGTGTTGTAGAGTTGGGATTGAAGATCGAATATTATCGATTTTGCCAAATAGTTCCTCATCTGCAACTACACACAATTTGATTCCTGCATCGTTAAAGATGAACTTGTAATCATTTTCGGAGATGTTCGGGTAAAATGGTACGACAATGGCGCCCGTTTGCTGAATCGCAATATCCATTACGTTCCATTCGTAACGCGTTCCTGAAACCAATCCGATCATGTCGCCAGCTTCAACTCCCAAGGCAATCAAACCGCGAGAAATGGCCATTGCTTCATCGAGAAAATCCTTGGTCGAAACACCTATCCATTTACCATCGGTTTTTGTCACGAACATTTTTTCGTTCGGGTATGCTTTGAGTTGATGTTGTGGCACATCAAATAATCTTTTCGCTTCAATCATATTGTGAGGTTTCTGTGTGAGACGAATTTAACAAAAAAAGCACGAAAAAATGTTCGATGGAATACTCTATATGTTAACTGGGAAGTGTCTTTGGGTAATGCGAGAGTTAAATTTGTATTAAAAGGAGTGAAATAAAGTTATGTTGGTGTAACATTATTAGGTCTTCAATTGTTTTAACTGCTGAGATCTGAACAGATTTGAAAAGAAAAGAGTACAATATCGTTGTAAAAGAGCAAGCTGGAAATCTATACGGCTACGCAATTCGCTTCCTTAGAAATGAAGACGACGCAAAGGATATTGTGCAGGATGTCTTTGAAAAACTTTGGTTGAACAGGAATAAAGTAGAATTCGCGAAAGCCAAGTCTTGGATGTTCACAACGGCCCACAATGCAATGATCAACTTTGCAACTCGAAAGGGGCGTGTGAAATTAACGGATGAAATGGCAGAATTTGATTCTTCTGGTAAATCGCAAACGAGCTTGTTCGAATCACAACAAGTGGTGGATAGAGCGGTGAGCATTTTACCTCCGATTCAAAAAAGTGTGATTTTGTTGCGTGACCTTGAAGGGTATTCGTACAAAGAAATTGCAGATATTTTGAATCTTTCTGATTCACAAGTAAAAGTTTATCTATTCAGAGCTCGAAAGAAAATTAAAAAGCAGTTAAAAGGATTGTTTGAACTAGTATGAGTAAGCCTTCATTTTCAAATATCGACCTATGGTTGTTCGAGCTTGCCGAGGGAAATCTTTCGCCTCAGCAAATTGAGCAATTGGAGCTTTTCTTGCTCAACCATCCTGAGTTGGATGTGGAACGTGATGTTTGGGAAATGGCCAAAGTCGATAAGCAGGAAATAGTATATCCACACACAGCAGATTTACAAAAGAAACGTCGTCCAGTGGGTGCAATTGTACTTTTTGGAGCGTTGGCGGTGTTATTGAGCACAGGTTTGTACGTAACATTAGATACGGACAGCAAAGCGTTTACAGCGGAAGATAGTTCGCAGCAAGATGCTCAAGTAAAGGCGGAGGTAATGAATCAGTTGCACGCGCTTCAGGAAAATTCTGGTGATCACGAGCTATATAAAGCATTAATGAATCAGTTTGCGTTGACCTATGCAGACAAAAATCAATCTTCTTCTTCGAACGAAATGTTGTACTCTCAGTTGATGCCAACTGCAGTTCAACCAAATGGATACAGTTCATTTACGAACAATTCATCAAATAGCACTCAATCTCGTATCAACCGATCAGCTAGTAACGCATCGAATGGTGTAAGCCAAGGTCAAGGGAATTTGGAAGCAGGACTGGATAACGCGCAAGTGTACAATGGTCAGCAAACGAATGATGTCGCGCTGCAGACTTCTGTTGCTTCCACGATGGTGGAAGCGGGAGTTTCTAATGAAAATGGAACAGAAAGTGTGACGAATCCAATAGATTTGAGTTATGCTGATGGAGTGAACGAGGAGAGAGGAAATAACGAACAGACAGAAGCGGACTTGGATCCAATTGCACGTCCATCTGATTTGAAAGATTTTGAGAACCGTGCATGGAGAGATCGAAAAACGATTTCATTCAACAATGCCGTAGCTTCATCTAGAGAAAGTAATATATCATTTAAAGAACGTTTCAAGAAGTTCTCAAGATCGTTGGAACGAATGATGAACTCACCAATTGCCCTGAAGAATTCACGTGATCCGCATTACCATGTTCCTGGAATGACAGCAAATGACATCAATTTTAGTTCTGCCGGTACATTGATTTCAACACGCGTTCAAACATTGTCGAGATTGCAGTGGCCGAATAAAGCGAACGAGCAGCTTCGAAATCAAGTTTCAATCGATGGTTATGCGTATGGTATACGCGGAGGTTGGGGAATGCAATTGAACCACAATTATTATAAAGATGGTGGAATTCAGTCGGCGCAAGCGGCATTCACGTACTCTCCGAAAATATCTGTTTCGAATTGGTTCTCCATTGAGCCTTCAGTTCGAGTGAAAATTGGTCATAAACAGTTGAAATATGAGCAAATGGGTGATGATCAAGCTGTAGAGATAGATCGAGGAAATGCCTACGATTTCTACGCGAATGGTGCATCTCCAATTGGGCGCAACTTGTGGTACAAAGATCTTGGATTAGGCGTGTTGGTAAACACAAAATGGTTCTTCGCGGGAGTTCAGGCTGATAACCTTTTCAAGCACAAGGATAATATCTACGATGCAAACTGGAATAATCCGCATAGAGCAAGCAATCACCTGGTAGCAACTATCGGAACGGATTGGGTTTCTCGAAATAAGAAAACGAGTTTCTCACCTTACTTGGTTTACCAAAATAATGATGAACTTTCTGAGATGTGGGCAGGAGCGAACTTCTCCTACAACTGGTTCAATATTGGTGTAGCAGCATCAAACAACATGGAGCCAGCTGCATCCATCGGAATGACATTTGACAATTTTAGTTTGCATTACAATGCAGATTACTCACAGAGCACGATGCTCGGAGAAAAGGCGCTTTCGCATCAATTGACGATTCGATTTTTAGCGAAGCAAAAAAATTATAGCAATCAATTATTTAAACGATAAAGCATGAAGTATTTTTTGAGTTTAGTGGTAATTGGATTTATGGGAACGGGCGCATTTGCACAGGACCTTGAGTTTACTCAGTTCTATTCAAACCCAATCTATCTAAATCCAGCCCTTGCCGGTTCTGACGGCTGTCCAAGGTTCGCTATGAATTATCGGAATCAATGGCCATCATTGTCTGGTTCCTATGTTTCATATGCGGCAGCATACGATCAGTACTTTAAGAACATCAATGGGGGATTTGGCGTATTGGCAGTGCACGATGTGCAAGCACAAACAATTAGTTCGTCGCAGCTCGGAGTTATGTACTCGTATCACTTGAAGTTGAATCGAAAATGGTCCATGAACTTTGGTGCGAAGGCAAATTACTGGGTTAAAACATTGGATTGGGATAAACTTACTTTTGGAGATATGATTGATCCGCGTCGTGGTTTTATTTACGCAACAGGTGATGTGCCACGCGGAGGAACTAAAGGATTTTTCGATGCGACTGCAGGAACCGTTTTGTTTAACAAAGTATTCAATATTGGATTTACTGCCCACCACCTGAATCGTCCAAACGAATCGATGATCATTGGAGATTCGCGCTTACCGATGCGATTCACAGCGCATACTTCAGCGTATATTGCATTGGGACAGAAATCACAGTACAGCAATCAAACGGCGATTATGCCTTCGGTAATTTACTCGTATCAAAATGGATTCCAGCAATTGAACATTGGTACCTACGTGAAGTACGGTGCGTTTACGGCAGGAGCGTGGTTCAGAAATCGAGATGCCTTCATCTTAACAATGGGAATCAGAACAGAGAAATTCAAAATTGGATATAGCTACGATGTAACGGTTTCGAAATTGAATAATGGTGTGTCAGGAGGTTCGCATGAAATCTCGTTAGGATTGAACTTGAACTGTAAAGATAAGCCACTTTCTTTCCGAACTATTTCTTGTCCATCGTTCTAAAAAATAATTGATTGTTTCAACTTCCTTTTCTGGTTTGGTAAGTTGAACTAGTTTGATAAAAGGTTCGCCGAGGGGTGAGCCTTTTGTTTTTTTAGGTACTTTTCACCCAAGAGTGAGCTAAGTAAAAGCCTGGACTGAGCGGAGTCGAAGTCCCAGTCCCAGTCTTTGAATAGTTGATAAGAGCTTATCCCTGAAACAAGAACACTTCAGAAAATCTGAACATTTAAAAATCGAACTGTCGCCTATAATCTACTCCACCGTATACACTTTCTCTCCAGCGATAAAAACGGTATTGGCAAAATTGTTTTTGAATGTTGGACGTTGCACAATCGCCTCGTTGAAAATCACGATAGTGGCATCTTTCCCTTCTTCAATCGTCCCCAATTTATTCTCTTGAAATGCTCCCAACGCAGCCCAAATCGTCATGCCTTTTAAACAATCGTCCAAAGAAATTGCTTCTTCCGGTAAGAAACCTTCAATGGGATAGTTTTCCGTTGTTTTTCTGTTCGTTGCAGAATGAATGGTTCGGAAAGGATCGGTATACTCAACTGGAAAATCAGTTCCGATGATCAATGCACCGCAGCGTTCCAAAATGGTTTTGTACGCGTATGATCCATGCATGCGCTCTTCTCCCAATCGCTTCACAGCCCAACGTTGATCTGTTGTGGCATGCGTAGGCTGAACACTCGCCATGGCACCACAGCTTTCGAGTAGATCGAAGTCATTTGGATCGATATGTTGAGCATGCTCGATGCGCCACCTGAAATCAGGATTTCGTTTGTAGGCATCGCCATAAATTTCAAAGAGAATCCGATTGGTTGAGTCGCCAATGGCATGGGTGTTCATTTGATAACCGATACGCTCACAGAAATCTGCAATGCGTTTGATTTCATTGACAGGCGTGGTCAAATGTCCAAAGTGTCCGTGTCGATCCGAATACTCTTCCTTCATGAATGCACCGCGACTTCCAACGGCTCCATCACCATAAACTTTAAAACTTCGGATGTACAAGTTTTTGTTCTCGTAAATTCCATTCTTTTCGGCAAAAGCCATGTTTTCCTCATCAGGAAGAAGCATTCCGTAGATGTTCAGCTTGAGTGTTCCATCATCTACCCATTTTTCAATGATTTTTCGATCACGAGAAGATAGTCCAGCATCATGAACGCCTGTAATTCCGTAACTGAACAATTCGTTTTGAATGCCTTTCATGGTTTTGGTCAATTCCTTTTTCGGATATGCTGGCATCATATCGTAAATGGGCTTCATGGCATTATCGATAATCATTCCTGTAGGCGTCCCATCCTCATGATATAAAAAGTGTCCTCCCAAGTACTTTTCAGGAGCTGCATTCACTGTTTCAATTACATTTGATAGCTTTAGCAAGGTATCGTTCACCAACATTGAATGACCATCAATTCGAACCAAAGCAACTGGAACATCTGGAAAAACAGAATCCAATATCGCATTTGTTGGCAACTCATTTCCTTCGTCCCACAGTGATTGATCCCATCCTGCACCGATGATGAATTTACGTTTGTGCTTCGCTTGGTATTTTTTGATGCGCATGATCATTTCCTGATACGATTCACAACCGAAGAGATTTACACCAAGTTGCATCCGTGCGTACGACAACAAATGTCCGTGTCCATCCGTCAATCCTGGATAAACTTCTTTCAATCCTGCATCGATGTATTCATCAGCGCTGTATTTATTCAAAATTTGACGTTCGGCACCTAATTCAACAATTTTTCCATCCTTGATCGCCACTGCTTCAAACATATCGTCACTTTCATTCATGGTGTGAATGCGCGCGTTGTGGATCACTAAATCAACCGATTCGCCTTTCATGCAAGATTGGAGAAGGAGTGTGAGTAGGAGCAAAGAAGAAAATAGGTATTTCATTGAGTTGAATTTGAGGTAAAAATAGTTCTTTTCGATTTTCTGACCGTCTGATTTTCCGATTTGCTGATCTTCCAATTTTTCGAGGGTGCTCAGTCCTCGGGTTTTTATTTAGGAGTTACACTTTTGTAACCAATTCTAGATCGTGTATCACCAAACGTCGGACAATCGGATAATCTAACAATCGAACAATCGGATCATCCAATCATCCAACAATCTCAAAAAAACAATCAACCAACGCTATGCCTACCTGATATGGAATTACTAACTTTGAACCTCAATAAATTTTACAAATGGAAACACCAAAAACGTATGAGCCGCAACAGGCGGAAGAGAAGTGGTATGAGCATTGGATGGAAAAAGGTTATTTTCATTCAGAACCGGATGAGCGCGAAGCTTATACGGTCGTCATTCCTCCTCCTAACGTAACAGGTGTTTTGCACATGGGACACATGTTGAACAATACGATTCAGGATGTGTTGGTGCGACGTGCGCGTATGCAGGGAAAAAATGCATGTTGGGTTCCAGGAACGGATCACGCATCGATTGCTACGGAAGCGAAAGTAGTGCATAAATTGCGCGCAGAGGGAATCAAGAAGTCAGATTTGACACGTGATGAATTCTTGGCGCATGCATTCGAATGGAAAGACAAGCACGGAGGAATCATTTTGGAGCAATTGAAAAAGCTCGGAGCTTCTTGTGATTGGGAACGCACGAGCTTCACGATGGACCCGCAGTACTCGGAATCGGTATTGGATGTATTCATCGATTTATACAAGAAGGGAAAGATTTACCGTGGATTGCGCATGGTGAACTGGGACCCTGAGGCGTTGACAGCGCTTTCGGATGAAGAGGTAATGCACAAAGAAGTGAACTCGAAGTTGTTCTACGTTCGCTATAAAATTGCAGGATCGGAAGACGATTGGTTAACGATTGCCACAACGCGTCCAGAGACAATTTTGGGAGATTCAGCGATCTGTATTCACCCAGAAGATGAGCGTTTCAAGCATTTGCATGGAAAACAAGCGATTGTGCCGATTGCCAACCGTACCATTCCAATTATATTGGATGAATACGTAGAAATGGAATTCGGAACGGGATGTTTGAAAGTAACGCCTGCACACGATACCAACGATTACGAGCTCGGTAAAAAGCACAATTTGGAAACGATTGACATTTTGAATGCCAACGGAACCATCAACGAAAAAGGACTTCACTACGAAGGACAAGATCGTTTTGAAGCACGTAAGTCGATTGAGAAAGAGTTGTACGACAAAGGATATTTGGTGAAAACCGAAGATCACATCAATAAAGTTGGATTCTCGGAGCGAACGAATGCGGCAATTGAGCCTCGTTTGTCATTGCAGTGGTTTGTAGACATGAAAGAGTTGTCTGCACCAGCTTTGGAGAACGTAATGAATGGAAACATTCAGTTCCACCCAGAGAAATTCAAGAATACGTACCGTCACTGGATGGAAAACATCAAAGATTGGTGTATTTCTCGCCAATTGTGGTGGGGGCATCAAATTCCAGCGTGGTATTACGGCGAAGGAATGGAAGATTTCGTTGTTGCTAAAACGGAAGAAGAAGCATTGGCTTTGGCCAACGAAAAAGCAGGACGTGCAATCTCAAAAGATGAATTGAAACGCGACGAAGATGTACTTGATACGTGGTTCTCGAGCTGGTTGTGGCCCATTTCGGTTTTCGATGGTTTGACCAATCCTGAAAACGAAGAAATCAAGTATTACTACCCAACGAATGATTTGGTGACAGCACCAGAAATCATGTTCTTCTGGGTAGCGCGAATGATTATCGCAGGGTACGAATACATGGATGAGATTCCGTTCAAGAATGTATACTACACAGGAATTGTACGCGATAAGCTCGGGCGCAAGATGTCAAAATCGCTCGGAAACTCACCTGATCCAATTGAATTGATCAACAAATACGGAGCAGACGGTGTTCGTATGGGCGTATTGATTTCGTCTCCAGCTGGAAACGACTTACCGTTCGACAGTTCGCAATGTGAGCAAGGACGTAACTTCTCGAATAAACTATGGAATGCTTTCCGCTTGGTGGATTCATGGGAAGTAAACAACGATTTGGAGCAACCAGAATCATCGATTCGTGCCATTGAGTGGTTCGAAGCGCGATTCAATCAAGAGTTGGCGAACATCAACGAATTGTTCGATAAATTCAAGATTTCGGAAGCCCTCATGTCGATTTACAAATTGGCATGGACGGATTTCTGCTCGTGGTATTTGGAAATGGTGAAGCCTGGTTATCAGCACCCAATTGATGCGAAAACTTTGGAAGCAACGAAAGATTTCTTCGAGAACATCTTGAAAGTATTGCAACCATACATGCCATTTATCGCTGAAGAATTGTGGCATTTGTTGCGCGAACGCGATGGACAAGATATCATCGTGGCTAGTTGGCCAGAGGTGAAGGAAGTGAATATGGATTCGTTGTCGCAATTTGCGCTGGTAGAGGAAGTGATCACAAACATCCGTAACATCCGCAAGAAAAACAACATTGCCAACAAGGTGAAATTGGAACTCTTCGTGAAGAAGAACAAGGACTTGAATACGCGTTTCGATTCAGTAATCGTGAAAATGGGGAACTTGTCGCACTTGGATTACACGGAAGAGAAAATCGCGAACTCGAATACGTTTGTAGTAGATCAAAATGAGTACTTCGTGCCATTCGGAGATTCCATCGATGTGGAAGCTGAAAAGGAGAAGTTGACGAAAGAACTCGACTACACAAAAGGATTCTTGCAATCGGTTCAACGAAAGCTTCAAAACGAAAAATTTGTGAGTGGAGCACCTGAGCAAGTTGTTGCCATGGAACGCAAGAAGGAAGCGGATGCATTGGGAACAATTGCCGTTCTTGAGGAGAAGTTGGCAAGTTTATAATTTTCAAATAGAAAGATGTCAAACGACCAACTACTTGATACCGAAGTAAGAAACGTGGAGAATACAATGGAGACTTTTACGTTTCCTTTGCAGTTTGAGTTTAAGATTACTTCAATAGCAAACGATTTCAGAGCAACGGATGCGACGGGGAAAAACTTGGGTTACGTCCGTCAGAAGATGTTTAAGTTCAAGGAAGCGATTTCTGTTTTTTCAGACGAGTCGAAGCGTGATGTTTTGTATAAAATTGATGCCGATCGCGTGATCGATTTCAACGCTAACTATGCATTTACGGATGCAGGAGGTAAGCATCTTGGTCGTGTGGGAAGAAGAGGGGCGAAGTCGATTCTGAAGGCGCATTACGAAGTGTTCGACACGAACGAGGAAAAGGAATTTCTCATTCAAGAAGAGAATCCATGGTCAAAATTCTTTGATGCATTGCTCGGAGAAGTACCAGTTCTTGGAGTGTTTACAGGCTATTTTTTCAATCCAAAGTACATTGTTACACGAGGAGATGGAACGCAAGTCGCTCGTTTGTCGAAGGAAAAGTCATTTTTTGGACGCCGATTCAAGTTGGATCAACTATCGGACATGCAAAAAGGCGAAGATGAGCGTTTATTGCTAGGGTTGATGATGATGTCCTTGTTGGAACGTCGACGCGGCTAATAGGTTGGCAAGAGATAGAAACTAGAGGATCTTTCGGTTACGGAAGGTCCTTTTTTTGTGCGGGTTAGGTTCAGCAATTTCTTTGATTTTTTTCTTTTAATCGATGTGAAACTCCACTTTGTTGGAAAATCAATTGAGTTGTGCTAGCGAAGCATTGCAACTACTTCGCAGCAAATCTTATCTGTCATTGTTTCTAGTATTGTCTTCGAACGTTAAGTGGTAAGAAACTATACTTTCCGTTTGGGGAAGCATTGCAACTACTTTGCAGCGGAGACGATTTACACTATTAGCTGTAGATTTTTAATCCTTTATAGTCAAAGCGATCAATTTTATCGTCTGCTAATTCATGGTTTATTTCTTCATTTCCATTCGTAAAGGCAACAACCGTCATTCCTGCATTTTTTGCCGCTAACATTCCTGTGTAAGAGTCTTCAATCACAATACAGTCTTTCGGATTTATATTTAATTTTTTTGCTGTTTTTAAATATATCGCGGGATCTGGCTTGCCCTTTTCTTCAAACTCAGCGGATGAAATAGTGTCGAACAAATGCGCAATGTCTAATTTGCGTAGAACAGTTGGTATTATTCTGCTAGGGGAATTTGTCGCTAATCCAATTTTGTAATTGTCAGCTTTCAATTTTTCAATAAAGTCCTTTACTCCACTTATTTGACACTCTTCCGATTCAATGAGTTCAATAACTTTTGATATAACGGACTGTTCAACCGTATCTAAGTCTTGATCTTTCCATGGGCTTTTATCGTACCAAAACTTAGTCACATCGGAAGTTGTCATAGATTTTGTTATTTCGGAGTGCTCTTCAGTGACTTCAACACCTAAAGAAGTGAAAACTTCGTATTCCGCTTGCTTCCAAAGATTCTCAGAATCAACTATAACCCCATCCATGTCAAAAATGACAGCTTTCATGTTTATTGTCTGTTTTTATTACTATTCATTTACATCTAACAGGCGACCTCTTTTTTACATTCCGCAGGTTATAGAACGATTGGAAGGTAGACTTTCGTGCGGCCTCTCGAATATAACACTTCTAAGGCATGAAAGCGTAACCTATGTTAGGTGTATCATTTTATTCGAAAACTCCATTCTCGAAGTCCATATTTTCATGTAGGATTCTGATGACATCAATTTCTTCCGTAGAGATCAAATAGTAAAATATTATGTGCTTTCCAGATTTTAGACCGAACAAGTTTTCACTTATTTGTTTGTACACTTTTCCGACTTCTGGATTCTTACCGATTTCTTCACAGGAAAATTTGAGCATCGAGTAATATTTGTCAGCTTGATTCTCTGACCATTTTTCGAGGGTGTAGATCCATATTTTATTTATATCATCAATGGCCTTTTGTCTGAGGGTAACTTTAGCCATTTTTTGATCTTTCAGCTTTTAATTTTTTAAGATGCGCATCGAAATCAAAATTTTCCACTCGTGGGCTATTCATCCCTTCTTCAATTGCATTTCGCAGTGCAATAGCCTTACTTTCTTCGTTTTCTAGAAGCCGCAAACCTGCCCTTACGACTTCACTGACATTTTTATAACGACCAGTAGATATTTGTGATCTCACAAATTGGTCAAAATAATTGCCAAGAGAAATTGAGGTGTTCTTCATTATTAATTTTTCAGTCAAGATACCAAAAATTGGTAAATAGTCCAAATATCTGAAAAAGGTTATGACATTCATTGCAGCAATTCGAAGAACTCGAGAAGCTATTTTTCGAGCGTTGGTTTCATTACCCATAACGGCAGTCTGTCTAAAAACCTTCAAAACAGACCATTTTTTGCTTAAATATACACGATTTCGGCTCTTGAAAGAGGTATTTTCAGAAAAACGATTA
>PDWJ01002809.1_pt1 | contig 17623 bp, 14 predicted proteins | sample 1430881 | NCBI WGS metagenome assembly PDWJ01 (sample SAMN01162460, study PRJNA174530) | Oral metagenome, whole genome shotgun sequencing project. | biome: Marine environment; feature: Marine mammal; material: Swab sample of the gingival sulcus; isolation source: swab sample of gingival sulcus...
TGTAAAGAATGGTATAGTAAATACACTTTCCTTCATATGAGCAAACTTAGCTACACTAGATACAGGAACAAATAATGATATAAATCTACCAAACCAGTGTCCATAAGGAGTAGATGCTCCCCAACCATATTTTGTAACATACATTAGCACAATATATCCTAATGATAATAAAATGATACCAGTATTTAGACACCATGGTCTAACGAATAATTTATGATATAGAGTTTCATTCTCTGGAGCATTATCAAGTTGATAACGAAGAGTTTGAGTCTCTTCAAAAGGTATAGCAGTATAAGTGCCATCTCTTTTTCTTTTCTTCTCATATAGCACTGATAGATAATATACTATAGCTGCTAGTATTGCTGTAAAGACAACCGCTCCTACTAATCCACCAAATCCATCCCATTTAAATAGATCAGGCAAGTATACACCATTCATTTTTTCAGATGATTTAACTAATGATTTTCTAATCAAAGGTGATGTCCTTTGAAGTGGAAATCCAACGAAAACGCCAAGTCCAAAGAAAATCAAAGTAACAAATGCACGCGGAAGTCCAGTAACTATGTCAGTTAAAACTCCTGATGCACAACACATTGAAAATGACATACCAATACCAAATAAAAGTCCACCTATTACTAGACCTAAATTTATAGGGTTTATCCACAAATAGTATTTTACGTTGCTATTCAAAGCAAACAGAATTGCGGTAAGTGCTGCACTTAATACAAACATTATCATTAAGGCTCTCATAAGCTTCGTAGAACCACTTCTATAAGCTCTGTTTACACTACCAGCAAATCCCATAAAGCTTCTTGTGAGCACATATCCAAAGAACAAACCCATAACAAGTCTAAAGAAAAGCATGTTGTTCTTTAGCATAGTAGCACCCATAGCTAATATAATTGCTAGAAATATAAAGCCCATATAATATTCAGTTTTTTTCATTATTCCTCCTATAATTTCAAACATCCTGTTGAAGAGTATTATAGTTTATAGAGCCGCTTTTGTAAAGTGAAATTACATAAATCTAAGCTTTTATGGCACTGTATCCCTTCGACTTGACTAAACAAAAACTAGTTAGTATTATAGTTATATCTTACTATTATATTTATTTGACTAGTTTTTTAATGGAGATATTATCTATGTTATATCAAAAAAAAGACATATTAAAAGAATCTATATTTAGTTACATTATTTCTTATTCTAAATGTGAGGAGTTCCCTTACAATAAAAATCTAGCACCAACAAATTATGTGCTTAGTTATAGCGATGGTATTGAAATTAATTTTTACAATCTAGATAATATTTATGTATATATAATAGGATATGCTATTGATTCATACAATGAACATAAAACACAAGATATACCTAAGATGATTGCCAGTGAATACAAAAAGGGAATAGAACAATCATACAATTATTGTAATAGGTTAGCTGGCAAATATATAGTTCTGCTCTTTGATTCAAATAATAGATACATATGGGGAGATGCTACAAACAGCCTAACTATTAACTATAATTTTAGCAAAGGTGTTGTGATATCTTCAATTGCTAAAATGGTAGCTGAGTATTCAAGTGATCAGGAAGATCCAAAACACTTGGATATTAGACTAAACTCTACTCTTTCTCAGCCAATGCCTAGTGATATAACAATATACAATTCAGTTTATTCATTGCTACCAAATCATTATCTGGATATAAGTAATAGAAAAACAGTTAGAGTTAATGTCAGCAATGGAGTTTGTAAAAACAGTAAATATTCAGAGAGTCACATTTTAGAAAAACAATTTGAACTTATAGACAGTATTACTAAGCAGTACGCTAAGGATTATGAATGTGTTTGCCCTCTTACTGCGGGTTATGATAGCAGAGCGGTTTATTCATTTTTACTAAGAGTTAAAGAGGATATTGAGACATATACGTTCTTCCACAATGGCTTTACAATGGAAACACCGGATGTCAAAATACCAAAACAAATTAGGAGAAATTTAAATCATAAATTAGTTAATGATATTGAAGCAACGGAAGAATACTACAATGCAATAACTTCTTTAAACGGTAAAACTACATTTAGGAGGACAGTAGACCTTGCATATACCTATAACTCTATATATAAAGGGAAAACACTTATTAACGGTAATATATTAGATCAAGTAGGAAAGTCCCTTATAGGCAATTCACTGCACTCGGTATTTGCCACTCCAAGTTTTTTCGTGTGTAAAATTCATAACAAGTCTAAGCATGTAAAACCAGAGATAAAAAAATGGATTGATACAATTGGTGAAGAAGATAGACCATTTATTTACGATTTATTTGCAATAGAGAATAGATTAGGAAGATGGGCTGCTCAGACAGATCAAGTTTATAATTTATGTGGCATAAACAGTATGAATATATTTAACTGTAAAGATCTGATTTTTCTTTGGATGTCATTAGATAGAAAAAAAAGAAAAAATAAGATACTATATAAATATATATACGAAAAGAACCTAGATAGCTACATTAATGATATTCCTATAAATGGTAGTAGAATAATGGAGTATATTAAAACCAATGTTTTTACATTTTATATAGGAACATATCTAAAGCAAGTATTAAAACGCTGACAAAAGGGGTTTTTATGAAAAAAGAAATCAAAGTAATACATGTGGGTTACTTTCATAGATTTGATGATGTTAGGATACTAAGAAAAGAATGTGTTTCTTTAGTTAAATCAGGTTATGATGTAACTTTTGTTACATCTAATAGAAACGGTACTTTTGATGAGAAGGAACTATTAGGTGTAAAAATAAAAGTTATCCCTCTAGAAGGTAAAAGATTTATAAGATACTTTTCATATAAAAGAAAACTACTGGATTTTTTACTTAAAGCTGATGCTGATATATATCATGTGCATGAAGCTAACCTTATTAGTGTAGCCCTTAAACTTATAAAACGTGGGAAAAAAGTAATATACGATTTACATGAAGATAATCCAAGTCTTTTTTATACAACTGCCACAATAGCATATGGTAGGTTGGCAGGGTATATTGCTAAGAAATATATGTCTTATAGAGAAACAAAGCTTATTAAGCGTTCTAGTCATATATTTCATGTGTCAGATTTACTGGATGAACGTTTACACAGCATGGGGGTAACAAATTGTACTGGTATATTTAATTATCCTATTATTGAAGAATCGGTTGTAAAAAGTAATAAAAAGAATCAAATTTGCTATATAGGTGGAATTTCTGAACAGAGAGGAATTACTAACCTAGTAAAAGCTATGGAATATTTAGACTGTGAACTCAAGATTGCGGGGAAAGTCTCTAGCGGTTATCTCAATGAATTATCGAAACTACCTGGATTTGAAAAAACAGAATTTTTGGGGCTATTAGATAAAGATGGGGTTATAAAATTATTATCTGAGAGTTTACTTGGAATGTGCACTTTAAAGTATACTAGGAATCATTACCACAGTATGCCTGTAAAGCTGTTTGAATACATGAATGCATCAATTCCTGTAGTATCCTCAAATTTTCCAGTGATGAAAAATATTGTTGAAAGTAGCAATTGTGGGGTCTGTGTTGATCCAGATTCTATTGAAGATATTACTTCAGGCATTTCAAAGCTTTTAAAGGATGATTCGCTTAGAATAAAAATGGGACAAAATGGTTTTGAAGCTGTACAGACAAAATATAATTGGAACATTGAAGAAAAAAAATTAATAAGTGTATATGATAATCTAATTAAAGAATAAAGGCTTATATCCTATAAGTAGGAAGTAAGCCTTAAATTTTACTTATATATTGTAATATTATTTTTATTATCATACATAATAATCTGACTTTCTTTTATGTTGAAGTCATCACTTATTAGTTGTAAATATATTTTTCCATCTTTTATGATAAAATCATATATTTTATCTTTATTTTTTAAATACAAGTATTTAGCTTCATCTAACTTACTATCTATGGTGATACTTGTAATCTTATCATTTGTAACTGTAATAATTAAATCTCCAAGTGTCTTCTCTATAGTATTATTCACTTTTAGACTAGATAAAACAGGATTGAATTCGGCATTTTTCATCTTAGCTTTGCTATAGTATTTATCTATAAGAGTATACTCAGCAGTTTCAAATATTACCACGTCTGGTTGAAATATATTGAAGTAATAGTTAAAATCTGCAACATTTTGATAATCATGTACTGCTACAAGCTCTTTAAACGCATTGGTTGTAAACTTATAACCCATACTATTCATATAACTACCTTGAAAGATCAAAGCGCGTATATCGTTATCAGCTTCTTCGTTTTTCGTATACGCAAAGTATCTAAATCGATCATTTACTTTTACATATTTTCTATAGGTGTTGGTTAGATATTTAGCTTTTACTTTTGGCTCAAATATTGGCTCATACTCATGGATTGCAAAATTTGAAGCCGGTAGGCTAGTATTTAGTTTTTGCTCAACTTTGTATTCGCTTAAATCATGTGGTTTCACATTAATATTCATGCTATTTAGTTTTTTGAGTAAATTGTTAACACCATAATAAGCGCCTAGGTCATTCCAGTGTCCAGCATTGTACTTAATGTTAAAAACCTTCTCACCCTTATCTGCTTTTTCTTTAATTATTATCGAGTTATCAATATAGTTAATGTTTCGTTTATCAAGCTCTTCTAAGAGTTTGTCCTTCCATATATTATTGTAATTAATACCAGCTTTGAGCTTATCCGGATAAATTGATGTTTTAGCTGGATTGAATACGAATAAAAATGGAACTCCTCTTTCATCACAGTAATCCTGTATTTTTTTCACTAAGTTTGCATACTCTATATGGTAATCACTAAATTCATTAATTTTCTTTGTTTTAAAGAATACATAACCGTCTTTTCCGTACTCATAAAGTGGATGTATCATTTCATGAAATACATTATCATGGAATGATGTGTATATAGATATCGCTTGACTCCTAAAACCAAGTCTGTCAGAAACATATTTTCTAACGTTTTTTATGTCTTTGACTACTGAATTAATAGATGTTAACTTTCTATTATCTATTTCTGATACAACATCTTCCCTTCTATCAAAAAATATTATAGGAAGGGCAATGATTATCCAAAATATTATAATAAAGAATAAATTTGTCTTTTTCATTTATCCCTCCTTAGTACTGAAAATATATAAATGGACTATAATTAGAATTATAAATGCCCAAAATAGCCAGTATGAAAATTATGATAATTATAGTTTGCTTTAGTATAAATAATGCCTTTGAGTTATCATTTATCTTAATGAACCTAAATATAAACGAACCTATAGTTGCAATTATCATAAATATAAGCAGTTTAGTTGACATAAAATAATCGAAAGTAAATATAATGTTTTTATGTTTGATAAGGCCAAACATTGTATATATAAATGATTTAATCTCTGATAGGCTGCGAAGACTAAATGGTAGCCAGCTTATATTTATTATAAATACAATAACAATCCATTTTACTAAAGAAGGTATTTTCTTGTATATCTTGCTCTTAAATAAGAATAGCTTCTCTATAATAACTAGCAATCCATGAGCAATACCCCATAGTATATAGTGGTAACCAGCTCCATGCCAAATACCTGTTAGCAAAAACACAGTAAATATGTTTACAAACAAGCGCTTATCACTTACTCTACTTCCACCCATAGGGACGTATACATACTCTCTAAACCAACTACCTAAAGAAATATGCCATCTCCTCCAGAACTCGCTAATTGAGGTTGAAGAATATGGATAATTAAAGTTAGCTTTAAAGTCATAACCTAGTAGATTTGAGATTCCTATTGCTATATCAGAGTATCCAGAGAAATCGTAGTAAATTCTTAGTGTATATAGGATGGTGAATAGCCATGCTGTTGGTGCATCAATTCCACTTGAAAATATTCTTACAATAAAGTCCGTTTTAACGGCAAAGAAATCAGCGATAAGAACTTTTTTTGCAAAACCTATCATGATTCTATTTAAGCCCTTAAGATATATTTCAGAGTCAACTTTCTTATTTTTTATTTCAAAATTTTTCCATAGAACTACTGGACCAGAAATAACTTTAGGGAAAAATGATAGATATAAGAAAACTTCAAGAAAGCTCCCACTATCTTTATCTCCTCTATATACATCTACAATGTATGATATAGCTGAAAAGGTAATAAATGAAATTCCTAGTGGAATCATAAACTTACCATATCCGCTTATTTTTGTGCCTAAAATACTATTTAATACATTTATAGTAAATGCACTGTATTTATAGAAATATAGTATTGCTAAAGGTATTATAATTATAATAGCTAGATAGACTTTCTTTTTATCTTTGTTCTTTAGATAGGTTACCACCTTACCTAATAAGTACACTAACACTATGTATATGACTAAGAAGAATACCAGCTTAAAACTAGATGATGCGTAGAAGGCTAAACTAAATAAAATCCATAAAACAACCTTTGGCTGCAATTTGTTAATAAATCTATTTTTATCCAGAAAATCTGCTATTCGGTTTGATATCATAAATAGCGGAAAGACAAAGAATAAAAAGAACTGGGTTGTAAAATTCAAAATATTTTCCTTTCTATTAACTAGTTAAAAAGTCTTTTATAGCATCGGCAACTTCTTTTATTTCATCATCTTGCATATATGGATGAATTGGGAGTGATAACACTGTTTCAGAGAGAAGCTTAGAGATAGTGCAGTCTTGATACTCATCTATTCCTAAAAATGCTTCTTGTGTATGCATTGGTTTTGGATAGTATACATTAGTTGGTATATTTTTAGTTTTTAAATATTTTTGTAATTCATCGCGTTCATTTTTACTCTTTAATCTAATAGTATACTGAGCCCAACTTGAGTAAAAGCCTTTTTTTACTACTGGGCATACAACATATTTAGATAATGACTCCGTGTACTTTTGAGCCACTAAGTTAACATTTGTAAGTTCGTATTCTTTAAATATTTTAAGTTTTTCAAGTAAGACTGCAGCTTGAATTGTATCTAACCTTGAGTTCCAACCGATTCTAACATTATCATACTTGAATGTGCCCTTACCATGTACTGCAATCGATCTTAATATATCATTGTAGTTGTCATCATCTGTAAAAATAGCGCCACCGTCTCCATAACAGCCTAACGGTTTAGCAGGGAAGAAAGAAGTGGTTGATATATCACCCAGAGAGCAAGCTCTCTGACCTTTATAACTTCCTCCAAAACCTTGAGCGCCGTCTTCTATTATTTTAAGTTGATACTTATCAGCTATTTTCTTTATTTCATCAAAGTCTCCTGGTTGGCCAAATAAGTCAACATATATGATTGCTCTTGGCGTTAGTTTTCCTTTTTTAATTACAGACTCAATAGCTTCTTCCAGTTTATTCGGGTCCATATTGTATGTGTCAATCTCAACATCAACAAATACTGGCGTAGCTCCAATAAACGGGATGACTTCGCCTGTAGCAAAAAAAGTAAAATCTGGAATAAAGATAGCATCTGTTTTTTCTGTATATCCCCACATCATTAGTGGCATTGTCAAAGCGTCAGTGCCGTTTGCACATGTTATGCAATGTTTTACTCCAACATATTCAGCTAGTTTTTTTTCTAGTTCTCTTACTTCATCCCCAGAAATAAAAGCTGCCCTTGACATTACATTTGTAATAGCTTGATCGACATCCTTTTTAATTTTCCTATATTGCGTTTTTAAATCTCTAAATTCCATAGTTGCCTCTCAGTATCTATTTTCTTACAAGTTGTTCATTTTCTACAGTATAAGTCCTACCACAATCAACACAAACTAGATCCTTTGGTAGCACTTGTCCGCATTTACATGCCCATCCAATTTGTTTAGCAGGTACGCCAACCATAAGTGCGTGAGGTTTTACATCTTTTGTAACAACAGCTCCCGAACCAATAAAGCAATATTCTCCTAATTCATTACCACATATTATAGTTGCATTAGCACCAATAGAAGCGCCCCTGCGAACTAGAGTTTTTTCTAATCCATTTCTCCCCTTAGGGAACTCTGCTCTTGGAGTTAAATCATTAGTAAAAACACAAGATGGACCACAAAAAGCATAGTCTTCTATTTCAACTTTTTCGCATATATTGACATTATTTTGTATTTTGACTCCATTACCAATTATAACATCACTACCTATATTTACATTTTGTCCGAGAGTGCATTTTTTTCCTATTCTAGCGCCTGACTGCACATGGCAAAAATACCAAATCTTAGTGCCTTCACCAATTTTTACATCATCATCAATATAACTACTCTCATGCATATAATAATTTTTCATAATATCTCCTTAGATTTTTCTTTTCACTTAAATAAATACCATAGCACTATTTTTTAATTCGTATAAGTTGTTCATTTTCTAAAGTGTAAGTTCTACTACAATCAATACAAACTAGGTCTTTTGGTAGCGTTTGTCCGCATTTACACGCCCATCCAATCTGCTTGGCAGGTGCGCCGAACATTATGGCGTGGGGTTTCACATCCTTTGTAACAATAGAACCTGGCCCAATTAAGCAATACTCTCCAAGTTCAGTATTACATACAATAGTTGCATTAGCACAAATAGAAGCACCCCTGCGAACTAGAGTTTTTTTAAATCCAACAGATCCCTTTGGAAACTCTGAACGTGGAGTTAAATCATTAGTAAAAGTACAAGATGGTCCACAGAAGACATAGTCTTCTAATATAATACCGTCACCTAAATTAATGTTGTCTTGTACATTACAGCCATCTCCAACGATGCTATTTCTACCTACACTAACATTTTGTCCAAACACGCAGTTTTTTCCTATTCTGGCACCAGATTGTAGATGGCAAAAATACCATATCTTAGTGCCTTCTCCGATTTCTACATCGTCGTCAATATAACTACTTTCGTGAATATAATATTTTTCCATATTTTCTCCTTTTATACTTTGTTAAATCCAAATATTAAAAATCTTATTATCCAAGCAATTGTAACTGGAAGCATTATATATTTTAATAAAAATATGACATACTTGCTAACATCAAAATTTGTTAACTTAAAGAATAACATTTGCACTGTTATTATGTATAGTATCCCAAGTGAAGAAGATATAATTAAAAAAGTTATAAGGCTCAGTTGCACATATATGTTAACAATCCAAAATAGAATTGTTAAAATCAAAAATGATAATGACAGGTAGAAAACATAAATGTTTTTACCTATTATAACTAGTGCGCCTGAAAGACATTTACTAAGAAAAGTAAAAAGATAGTAAACGCTGAGAATAGAAGTAAAAGTTCCAACCATTCTCCACTTATTTCCAAGGAAAATTGTAAATATTTCTTCTCCAAAGACAATTGCAATCATTATTGGTATGATTACTATCTTTATATTTGTTTTTATAATGTTGAATGAAAACGTTCCTATATCAAGTCCTTTATTATATCTATCTGAAGCTTCTTGAAAGTATACCCTATTAACTGACCCTGCTACAAGACCCACTGGAAGAGATATAAGCCTTAGCGACATGGAATAAATTCCAAGTATTGACAAGCTAAAGAGTCTATTTACCATTTGTGAGTTTAGCTGTACTATTAGAGTGCTTATAAGGTTAGATGGCATTTGATATATTGGAAATCGTTTATATTTCCTAAGCAATTTTTTGTAGCCATATTTTGTTGTATCTACCTTAACAAATATATTTTCGTGGTAATTGAGGTATATAATGCTAACGACAAATGATAAAACACTACCAAAGGTATAACCTATAAACCCAAAGCCCATTATACCTAAAAGCAGACTAATAGATACATTTGCAATTGCAGTAATTATAGCGTTCCAGAATAATACTTTATATTTTTTCTTTCTATTCACATAGGAATAGGAAATTGAACTAAACGACATCGTTACTATGTAGAGGTAAATAATTGATATAAAAACTAGATATGGAGTTCCCTTAACATCTATAATAGTAATCCAAGGTCTTATTATCCAAATAATAAATAAGATTAATGCCGATATAATTGCAATAGATAGTCTAACAAGCTTAGATAATGCAATTGCTTCTTCATCTTCTTTTGGCAACAAGAACACTGTCATCATTCCCAGACAAGAAAGTGCCAAAACAGAATTTCCAATATTAACAAGAAGCGTATAATTACCGAAATCCTGTGGTAAATATATTCTTCCAAGTATTGGTGTTGCTAAAAAAGTAATTATTTGCGCTATAAGTACCCCTGATGAAAGGGTCAGTACATTCTTTAAAAAAGAATTTTGATTTATAAAATTTAGCAGTTTATCTTTATAATTCATTTTATCACTCATTTAATAGTTTCTTTGACCGAATAAATATAATATAGCCGATTAAAAGTCCAAACGAACTAGAAGTCAGATATGAGCCAGATACCATCAATTGACCAACTGAATATGACACCACGGCAATAAACAGTACAGTGTAAAGGTTATTATTGCTTTTACGTATTCTAAAACCAGTATTAAAAACTATATAGGTTAAATATATTAGTATTACTCCACCTAAAAGGACGCCAAATTGAAATAGTATCTCAAGTATTATATTGTGAGGGTAATAGCCAAACATTTTACTCTTATCAGCTATATTAAAGTGTTTAGTAATGTAATACCTGTCATTGTAAATTCCCTTATAACTAAATGGGTGCTTGGCAATCTCATCCAAAACAAAGCCATAATACTTTTCTCTTCCTGAGAGTCTGATTTTTAGTTCACCTTTTCCTGTAATTGAGTTGTATATATTAATAGTATCTTCTTTTAATGCTTTAATGCTCCTTGAGTTTTTAATAACACCATCAAAGGCAAATCCGAGTAATATAATAACGATTAATGAAATTGCTATTATTGCTGTCAACTTAAGTAAGGTCTTTCTTTTTATATCATAGAATAGTGGTATTAATACCAACGATATTATAATACATAGAATTATTCCCCTTGATCCTGCTATTAAGTTTATACCAAAGTTAAAGAAAAAGAACAGAATACAATCACGTCTTTTCTTTGTTATCCCAAGGATAAGTGATATTATCAATAGAAGAGTCATACTATAAGAGTAACTCATACTATAAAGTTTAGTCATATTGAATATAAATAACTGAGTTACAGAATATATAGTACCCAAAATAAAATATAGTTTTAAGTATTTAACTAAAGGCTTTAAGTCATTCATTGCAGAAAAGAACAGTATGTAAACAATTACCTGTATAAAAGTATAAAAAGCCAGTTTATTAGCAATAGCTAAAATCTCATTTTGAAGTAAAATACTAACTAACATAAGCAATGAGTAGATTGATAGCACTATAAAAAGGCGCTTCTTTAAAGCATCTCTATTAAAGAACAGGAATGTTAGAATAATGGAAACCATCAAAAATAGATTAGTATATTTAGTTATTGTGCTCGTGATTCCAACTCCTAATAGTTTTAATATATTTGTTTCTATGCCAATAATAATTGGTAGATTAATATAAAGAGCCAGTAATAAATTTTTTCTTTGTTCATTCATATCCTTATACTTCCTTAAACTCTCCTATCATATTAATACTAGAGAACTTCTCTAAAGGCAATTGCACTGGTTTAGACTCCTTTTGACTCTTGTATATTGCCAAAACTAGTTCCAAAGCCTCTTTACCCGCCTTTGCATCAACATATGGGTATCTATCATTTTTAATTGAGTCTATAACATCTTCAAAGAGTCTAGTATGACCATTGCCGTAAACATTGCTTGTAACTTCCTTAAGATTTTTCATTTCTTCATCTTCTTCAGTTTCATCTTTAAAGTCCCACACCTCAATATTGTTTGTAGATTTTCCACCTATTTTAACAGTTCCATTCTCACCAAAGACGTAAAGCGTTTCCTCTAGGTTTTTAGGGTAGACATTTGTAGTACCCTCGATTGTAGCAATAGCACCATTATCAAATTTCACAACTGCCATACCTATGTCTTCAGCCTCTAAGTAGTCATGGAATTGTTGTCTTGTTTGGCCATATACTTCATTTATTTCACCACCAAACATCCATCTAAGCAAATCTATGCCATGTATGCATTGGTTCATTAGTGCGCCACCATCTTCACGCCACGTTCCTCTCCAAGGTGCTTGTTTATAATACTCAATATTTCTATTCCATCTTACATGTATTGAGCCATGTGATAGTTTTCCAAATCTTCCATTATCTATTGCTTCTCTTAATTTCTGAATAGCAATATTAAATCTATTTTGATGGCATGCGCTTACCTTTACGTTTTTTTGTTTTGATCTCTCAATGATTTCATTGGCATCTTCTATACTCATAGCCATTGGTTTTTCTATTATTACATTTACTTTTTTATCAATACAGTGTAAAGCTATCTCTGCGTGACTTCCACTCTCAGTTGCAATACTAACTAGATCAAGCTCTTCTTTTTCTATCATTTCCTTATAATCTTTATATTTTTTTATATTATTAATGTTATCTATATCTGTTTTTTCAAGTATTTCATCCATTTTAGATTCCACTATATCGCATACTGCAACTATCTCAAGTTTATTGTTAATAGCTGCGTTTATGTGATTTTTAGAAATTCTTCCACATCCAATCAATGCATATTTCATTATTAAGTCTCCTAATCATCTATAATAATTCTATATTATCTCTTACCTTTATTTTTTCCATTGCGTTTTTAGTATCAAATATAGCCTTAGAGTTCCTTTGAATCATATCATAATCTAAAGTAGTGTGGTTTGTTGTAATAACTACTAGGTCATAGTTTGACATAACATCAGGATTTATTTCATTTATTCCTTTATATTCTTTACCGCCCTGTACATACTTATTGATATGAGGATCATAAAAGTCTGTTTCAGCACCGTATTTCTTAAGCAGAGCTATAACATCTAAAGCTGGGCTCTCTCTATAATCATCAATATCTGATTTATATGCAATACCTAAGACAAGTATTTTTGAACCATTTATTGACTTTTTATGCTTGTTTAATATTTTTGATGCTCTCTCAACACAGTATTCAGGCATTTTGTCGTTAATCATCATCGATGCTTCAATCATAGATGTGTGGAAACCATACTCTCTTGCTTTCCAACTTAAATAGTATGGGTCTAGCGGTATACAGTGTCCACCCAGACCAGGACCTGGATAAAACGCTTGAAAGCCATATGGTTTAGTTTTTGCAGCTTCTATAACCTCCCATACACTTATATTCATTTTATCGCATAGTATGGCCAGTTCATTTATCAAACCGATGTTAATGTTTCTATATGTATTTTCTAGTATTTTTTCCATTTCTGCTACAGCAGGTGATGTAACTTCGTGAACATCGCTGTCTAGAACAGTTCTGTACATTTGAGCTATCACTTCAGTAGCGTCTTTTCCTATTGCGCCTACAACTTTTGGTGTATTTTTAGTGTTATAAAATTTATTTCCTGGATCAACTCTTTCTGGTGAAAAGCCTAAGTAAAAGTCTTCTCCACATATTAGTCCTGAACCTTCCTCCAAAATAGGTTTTAGTAGCTCTTCGGTAGTACCAGGGTAGGTAGTTGATTCTAGGACTACCATAGAACCTCTTTTTAGATATTTTGATATTTCCCTAGTTGAGTTTGTAACGTAACTTACATCTGGTTGTTGATGAGAATCCAAAGGCGTTGGTACGCATATTGCTATAAAGTCTACATCTTTAACAAAAGAGAAATCGGTTGTTGCAGATAGCATACCATTTTCAACGAGAACTTTTAAGTCTTCATCAACCACATCTCCAATATAGTTTTCGCCATTGTTCACAGATTCAACTTTCTTTTTTTGAACATCAAAACCGATGGTTTTAAAGCCGGCTTTTGCTTTCTCAACAGAAAGCGGAAGACCAACATAGCCCAAACCAACAACACCAACAACTATTTCTTTATTTAATATCTTTTTTAATAAATTCTCTTTTATACTCATATTATTCTCCGCATTTTTATCTAAAAGAAGTCTGAAAACTTTTTAGCTAGCTTTTCATATGTAAAATTATTTAACACAACCTCTTTTGCTCTATTTTTAAGTATTGATTTTTCTTTATCATCCATACTTTTTATTTTATTAATTGAATCAATTATTCCATGTACATCTTCAGAGTCAACCGTGTATCCAACATTATATTCTTCAACCACCGTTTTCTTTGCTGTAAAAGAAAAAACAATTGGGACACCCGCCATCATACTATCAAACATTTTATTTAAACTAATTCCAAATCTATAAAGAGGTGAATCATGTCCTCCCATAAACGAACAATCAAAATACTTGAGCAGATTTGGTATTGCTTTCTTATTAATTGAGTTGAAGAAATGTACGTTCTTTAAGTTCCTTTTCTTTGCTTTTTCAATTAGAGAAACTTTTTCAACACCATCTCCAAAGAGAACAAATGCAATGTTGTCATCACCTATGTCTGTAGCTACGTCAAGTAGCACATCTAGAGCATTTGATAATGCATGCCCACCAAAATATCCTACAATGAACTTGTTCTTCTTTATACTGATTAACTCATCTTTTATATCGCTTGGTAGAGGTAGTGAATCATTCCACTCCTCTAGTGATACTCCGTTTTGAATATTTACAAATTTTTCCGGTTTAAGTCCATGCTTAACCATGTAATCCTTTGCGTTAGAGAGAATAGAAACTAAGGTATCACAGTTTCTGTATGCCGAGTTCTCAGCAATTTGAAGTAGAATTACAAATGGGTTGTACTTTGACATTCCACCGATTTCATAGAGTGTAGATGGCCACATGTCATGTACCTCGTGGATTAGTTTTGCATGAGCAAGTTTTGCTAATCGCTGTCCAGCATATGTATCTAGAGGATATGTTGATGATGTTATAACAACATTTGGATTTATCTTTTTAACGATTTTTTTTGCATTGAATATAAGCTTTCCTACAAAGCTGAACATAGTAAGTGCCCTTTTTATACCATTGCCATTGTATTTATTGGTTTTAACCCAATGATAGTGGATACCATCGACAATTTCCTCATCAAAATCATTTTCAATCACAGGGTTAATATGTCTTAAGTGAGAAAAATCCGCTGCAATAATATGTACATCATAACCTAGTTTAATCCACTCTTTTGCAAGGTAGTATGGTCTAAACTCCATCCCAATATTTGCTCCACCTGCATAGTGATTGATTAATAGTATAGTCTTTTTTTCTCTGTTACTCATTTTATAACCGCCAAAACTGTATTGAATAGTATTTTTATATCCTCCATTATAGAAAAATGTTTGATACTATTTAAGTTTATATTCATTTTTTTAGGTAATATCTCTTTTATATATATTTCATCAACGCTTTTACCATCTTTTATTCCAGCATCTATAATCTTGTCTTCATCTTTAAACAAGATACTAGCAGTTGATGTAACACCTGCAGACATTAAAAGAGTAGCTTTCATTTCTGGTGTATACTCAGCTGTGTATTTTGGAACCTCTGGTCTAGTACCCACAAAACTCATATCACCAACGAGTATATTTAATAATTGTGGAAGTTCATCTAGTCGGTACTTTCTTAACTTTTCACCAAGTTTAGTTATTCTGCTATCATTTAATAATGTTATCTGAGAGTCACTCGTACTATCATTTATTGTCATTGTTCTATACTTATATATTTTAAATTCTCTTCCATATTTAGTTATTCTTGCTTGTTTAAATATTATTGGTCCTCTGCTATCAAGTTTTATCATAATTGCAATAATTATCATAACGGGTAGAAGCACAATAATAAGAATAAACGACATCAAAAAATCAAGTGCCCTTTTGATATATAACGCAAGAAGTTTTCCTCTTAAAACTTCGTAATACTCCCTTGTTTTCTCATTTTTAACTTCTTCTGGTAAATCTTCCCATTTTTTTAACATATATTTGAATCCTACTTTTCATATTTTTTTACAATTTCAATGTATTTTTTTATTATATAATCAACATCCTCGTCACTTAGTTTAGTATGAAGAGGTAGTGTTATTTCATTCTTATAGTGTTCATAAGCATTAGGAAAATCAGCTATATCAAATCCTAAATTTCTATAAGCACTCATCATTGGCAGAGGTTTATAATGAACGTTCGAAGATATTCCCTCTTTCGCGAGTTCAACTATGATTTCATTTCGCTCTGTCTCAGTTATTCTATCTATTCTTGTGATATAAAGATGCCTTGATGATTCATAAAGAGCATCAGAGTGTTTTAGTGGATAAATATTTGAGCCTTTAAAAGCTTTATCGTATTTATCGGCAATATTTTTTCTCTTCTCTAACAAGCCTTTGTATCTGTTAAGCTGTGCAAGGCCAAGACTTGCCATTATATCCGTCATATTGTTTTTGTACCATGGACCAACGATATCATATTCCCATGAACCAAGCTTCATTTTAGCTAATGCGTCTTTAGACTGTCCATGTAAACTATATAGCTGTGCTTTTTTATATATTTCATCATCTTCTACGGTTTTTAACTTTCTCCAAACAAAAGCGCCACCTTCTGCCGTTGTCAGATTTTTAACTGCATGAAAAGAAAAAGAAGAGAAGTCTGCAATATTGCCAGACATAACGCCTTTTCTTTTTGCACCAAAAGAGTGAGCACTATCAGCAACAATAGCAACTCTTCCGATATCGCTTTGAATTGGATTATTTGGTTTGAATAAATTCTTTTTAGCCTCTACTATTTCAAATAGTTTGTCATAATCACAGGGGATTCCGGCTATGTCTACAGGAATTATCGCCTTTGTTTTTTCATTAATCAAGTCATTTAACAGGTTATAATCCATCTCTATAGAATCTTTCATTGAATCTATCATTACTATCTTTGCGCCAACATGATGTACTGGTGATGCTGAAGCTGTGTAAGTATATGCAGGAACTATAACTTCATCGCCTTCGCCTATACCAAGAATTCTTAACACTGTTTCAAGGCAGGCAGTTGCAGAGTTAAGGCAAACAGCTTTTCTTACACCTATATATGCAGCAATTCTATTTTCTAATTCTTTGGTTTTAGGTCCAGTAGTTATCCATCCACTTTTTAGCGTATCTATAACTTCATTTATTTCATCACCAGTTATATCCGGTGGACTAAACGGTATTTTTCTCAAAATGAATCTCCTTTATTCTTCGTTTGCTTTATGATTAAAAGTTGGAACCATAAGTTTTAGCTTTTCTATAAGTGAGTTAGTATCATTGCTTAACACAATATCTTTGAGTTCCTTTAACTGTTTCTCTATATCTTGATAATCAAAAGTCTCTCGCTCTTCTATAAATATCTTCTCATTATCTGTCTTAGTTGAATTGTTTTTATCTACTAAGAACTCTTCATAGAGCTTTTCTCCTGGTCTTAGACCAATTATATCTATTTTGATTTCTCTATCAATTTCGTTTCCATATAGCCTTATCATATTCTTTGCTAAGTCAATTATTTTTACAGGCTCACCCATATCTAATATAAATATTTCTCCGCCATTCGATTTTGTGGCGCTCTCTAAAACCAGTGAACAAGCTTCAGGGATTGTCATAAAAAATCTTGTTATTTTCTCATCTGTAACAGTTACTGGTCCACCTTTTTCTATCTGCTTTTTAAATATGGGAACCACTGAGCCGTTTGAACCC
>PDWJ01002810.1_pt1 | contig 17617 bp, 10 predicted proteins | sample 1430881 | NCBI WGS metagenome assembly PDWJ01 (sample SAMN01162460, study PRJNA174530) | Oral metagenome, whole genome shotgun sequencing project. | biome: Marine environment; feature: Marine mammal; material: Swab sample of the gingival sulcus; isolation source: swab sample of gingival sulcus...
TTGAGCTTCTTTTCCCATACAAGTTTCCATTGTAGAAATAAACTCCATTAAATCCACAGGTTGAGAATTTCCTATATTAAAGACCTCTGCTTTGGGATTTTTAGTTGGAAGTAAAGTGATACATCTTACTACTCCCTCTACAATATCATCAATATAAGTGAAATCTCGCTGCATATCGCCATTATTAAATACTTTAATAGGCTCATTATTGTTTATTGCATTTGCAAATAACATTGGTGCCATATCTGGCCTTCCCCAAGGACCATAAACCGTAAAAAAGCGCAAACCTGTTGTTGGTAAATCATATAAATGACTGTAAGTATAAGCCATCAACTCATTACTTTTTTTAGTTGCAGCATACAAACTTACAGGATTATCAACTCTATTGTCTTCAGAAAACGGAATTTTAGCATTTGCTCCATAGACCGATGAGCTTGAAGCATATACAAAATGTTTTATTTTATGATGACGACAACACTCCAATAAATTCACAAAACCAACCAAATTAGATTGCACATAAACGTGAGGATTTTCTAAAGAATAACGTACTCCTGCTTGTGCTGCAAAATTTATAACATAGGTAAAATTCTCTTCTTGAAAAAGTTGTTCTAATAATGGCAGATTGGTAATATCCAATTTTAAAAATTTATAATTTTGATATTTATTACTTTGTGTATAGAACAAAACATCAGTACAGGTTTTCACCTCATCTCGACTAATACCCGATTGCTCTAAACGGGCATATTTTAAATCAATATCATAATAATCATTGATATTATCAACACCAACAACCTCGACACCTTTTTGTTTTAATAAAGCCTCTGCTAAATAAAAACCTATAAATCCTGCCGTACCTGTAACAAGTATCTTCATTTATTCACCCTTCCCAATATTATACACATCAAAACCTACATTTTCTAACTGCTCTTTATCGGTAATATTCCTGCCGTCAAAAACAAATGCAGGTTTTAGCATATTGTTATATATTTTTTGCCAATCGTAGGTTTTAAACTCATCCCATTCGGTTAAAACAGCAACTGCATGTGCTTGTTCAATTGCCTTATAAGGAGTTTTATGCACCTTTACCAATTGTTTAATTTCTTCCATACTCATAGCTTCTCCTTGAGCCACATATATCCCGACCCTATGCGTCTGCAAATATTCTAAGTCTGCATATATCTGTTCTGCTGTAACTTTAGGATCATATACATGTATTTCAGCTCTATCCTGCAACAATTCATCTGCCACATACATTGCTGCTGTTTCACGGGTATCATTGGTATCTTTTTTAAAGGCCCATCCTAAAAAAGCTATTTTCTTACCCGATACCGTATTAAAAAGCGTATCGATAATATTTTTTGCAAAACGGTGTTTTTGATAATCGTTCATTTTTACCACCTGCTGCCAATACTCGGCAACTTCAGGCAAATTAAAATGACGGCACAAATACACTAAATTTAAAATATCTTTTTGAAAACAAGAACCACCAAAACCAACAGAAGCTTTTAGAAATTTAGCCCCGATACGGCTGTCCATACCAATTGCTTTTGCTACCTCATCGACATCAGCACCTGTTTTTTCACATAGGGCAGAAATTGCATTTATGGAAGATACCCGCTGCGCCAAAAATGCATTAGCTGTCAGTTTCGATAATTCAGACGACCAGACTCTTGTGGTAATAATATTTTCGCGGGGCACCCAATTACTATAAACTTCTACCAAACTTTCTATAGCATCTAATCCGGCTTTATCGAGAGTGCCTCCTATCAAAACTCTATCAGGTGCATGCAAATCTTTTATAGCTGTGCCTTCGGCCAAAAACTCGGGATTTGACAACACCTGGAAATTCACTCCATTTCCGGTAGAATCTAAAATAGTGCGAATTGCCTGTGCTGTACGAACAGGGAGCGTAGATTTTTCAACCACAATTTTATCATTTTTTGCCACACAAGCAATCTGACGGGCACATAATTCCACAAATTTTAAATCAGCAGCCATTCCTTTTCCAACCCCGTAAGTTTTAGTAGGTGTATTTACCGACATAAAAATCATTTCAGCTTCAGCAATAGCTTTATCCACATCGGTAGAAAAGAAAAGATTACGTCCGCGAGCTTCAGCAACCACTTCTGCTAATCCGGGTTCATAAACAGGTAACTTATCTAAATCAGCATCATTCCAGTCGGCAATACGCTGCTCGTTTATATCTACCACTGTAACATTAATATGCGGACACTTTTGTGCAATTACCGCCATTGTTGGTCCCCCAACATACCCTGCTCCTATACAGCAAATATTTTTTATCGTCTTTTTAGTCATAATTTGTGTTGTTTTCAAACTCCGGCACAGTTCTTTTTTATTACCTTAAAGAATGCGCCGGATTATAATTTAACGTATATAATTTTTCTGCTTTTATATTCTCTTAGTTTCAAATTATTTTTAAGTTATGTAACCATAAAAAATAGCTTTAACACACTTTTTCGTTCAATATTTTTCTGCCGAAGAACAAAATCAGCTACAACTGAAACTTCTCCATAATTTTTTTTTGCTTTTCACAAAATTCTCGCAAATATAAAGTTTAAAAGAAGGAAAACAGTTGTTTTTTTTATTATTTTTAATTATATTATCTCTTATTAAATATTATAAATTTTAAATCTTATTTATAAAGATATTTTCCTATCTTAAAAAACACCCTCCTGTTTTGAGACTTCCTTTAAATTCTATTTTATTATTATCTTATTAATCGTTCTTTAAACAAAACAACTATTGTGTAACCAATTTTCCCGATTCGCATCGAATAACACGTGCAGGAAATCGTTCCAACAAATCATATTGATGAGTTGCCATTATCACTGTTTTACCATTTTTACTAATATCAACCAGCAACTGCACCAACTCGTCAGAAGTTTCGGGATCAAGGTTTCCTGTGGGCTCATCAGCAAGAATAATATCGGGCGAATTTAATAACGCACGTGCAATAACAACACGCTGCTGCTCTCCTCCAGAAAGTTGATGCGGCATTTTATAACCCTTATTATCCATTTTAACCTTGTGCAATACCTCTTCAATACGCTTTTCTATTCCCACCTTGTTTTTCCATCCGGTAGCTTTCAGAACAAACTCCAGATTATCGTGTACCGTTCTATCGGTAAGTAATTGAAAATCCTGAAAAACAATACCTATTTTTCTTCGCAAAAAGGGAACCTGCCTTCGTTTTATCTCCGGCAGATAATTTCCTGCAACCATGGCTCCTCCTTTTTTCAGCGGTAAATCAGCATATAATGTTTTCAACAAGCTCGATTTACCACTCCCTACTTTCCCTATTAAATAGATAAATTCACCACGATTTATGGATAAATTCACATCTGATAAAACGACATTATCTCCCTGATAAATAGTAGCATTGGTTAAATCCACAATTCTTTCTTCTGCCATAACTTTAGGTTTTAATTTCTCAGATAAACGACAAAATTAAAAAAATAAATAACACTTCGTTAAATAAAAAATAAAGAATTACCCATAGAGAAGTAGAAATTATGCCGCATACAATGATAAATAACTATAAAGCAAGACATAAAAAAAATGCACATTACAGATTTTCAATGTAGTATGTAAAACCCAAACCAATACTAAGTTTATTGGCAATTAACTGATTTCTTTCTGTTAAATTATCTTATTTATTGTTTTTGATAATTAAACCTTAAAATATCGGCTTCATTTACACGACCTTCATTACTAATAAACATAGTGCCGTCAGGGGCAAAACAAATCCCTTCGGGTTGATTAAAATTTGTACGTTTTAATTTTACAATTGCAAGAATATCACCCTGCGGATTTAACACCAACAACATTTTGCCTACCGATGCCAATACATATAAATTCCCGGTAATGGGATGTATTGCAACCGCCGATGGTTGGAAAGTCGCACTTCCTTTTTCAGGATTCACCTTTTCTAATATTCCAGATGATATTTTATCATAATCAGAAAAAGATAATATTTCGCCTATCCGCTTTTGACTTATCAGATAAGCAGGATCCTCACTCAATTGATAAGTATCTAAACTAAAACGATAGATTGCTCTATTTCCTTTATACTTTTTCTTTTTAGCTGGTTTTCCTTTACAAGCGACCAACAACGAATTGTTAACTTTATCATACCCCAGACCTTCGGTATCATTACTCGGTTTTAATTTCGTTTTATAGAGCTTTACTTTTATGTCTGGGCTTTTAAAATCCTTTACCTCATAAATATCTCCATTGGAACGCAAAACATACAAAATACTATCGATCCATTCAATTCCTTCATAATCGCCGGCTTTTGCAAATGAATATACGCCAGCTATTTCGCCGCTTTTTATATTGAAATCGAAAACAACACCCTCCTCATCGTTTACGCATAGCAAAGAGGAAGAGGAACGATATGTCAACCCCGAAATTTCTTGCAAACGGGGAGCTAATTTGTAACAATAATCAGGTTTTAAAATATCATAAGGAAACTGTCCATAGTCCTCTGAAAGATAAATAAACTGCTCTTTCGACGAATTACAAGCGACACCAATCAGTAATATAATACACAACAATACTACTCTTTTTATTTTTCTGATTTCAAGCATATCAATTTTTTAATTCGATTTATTACAATAGCGTTTAATTACATTGTAGGCATCTAATAACCCCAATTCACCGGCTTTACTCAAATCTTCGTAGGCTAAATTATTGTTATGAAGAAATAGATATACCAGTCCCCGGTTATAATAAGCTTCTTTAAAATTGGGATCCAACTGTATTGCCCAGTCATAATCAACAATAGCTTTTTTGAATTTTTTCGATTTGGCATAGGCATTACCACGGTTATAAATGGCAAACGCAAACTTATCGTTTAGCTGTATGGCTTTAGTATAATCTTTTATGGCACTTGTGTAATCAACAATAGTCTCGCTTTTATACTGTTTATCATTATTTTTCAGACTAATTACCGACTTACTTCCGCTGTCAATCGACTGGATATAATCTGTCATTGCCATTAGTGCATTTGCCCGATTAAAATACGCCAAAAATAATTTATTATCTTTTTTTATGGCTTTGGTAAAATCGTTAATGGCATTGTTGTATTTTTTATCGGTTAAATGAAAAGTCCCCCTGCTAAAATAACCATAAGCCTCTGATTGCTGTATTATTTTATCGGCTCGTTTTATTTGGCGGTTTACCACATCTTTGGGGTAACGATAATGATTTTTCGAAATATAAAATGCAGGGTCATAATTTTGTTGCTGATTGTACTGCATAATAGTCGGTTCGTAATATTCCACTCTTCCGGCACGCAAACTATCGATACTCAAAGGTGCTACATGAAAGTTCTTTTCCAATTCGACACGTACCAATTTATCCTGAACACGCCCTTTTATAATCTCTTTGGTAAACGATTGACGAGAACGCAGATCAATCAACTTTTTAAAATTTTCGGTGGTATCCACCAAAGCAGACATTTTCCCACCCGAATTTTTCATCTGCTTATATTTATTGATGATAACCAAAGCTTGATTGCGGTCTTTTAAAGCCTCTTTAGGTTGATTTAATTGCTGTTTTACTGCCGAACGAGCAAGGTAGGCTTTTGCAAAATCGGGATAAATACGAATTGCTTTACTAAAGTCGTTGATAGCTCCGTAATAATCGCCAATATCCATTTTTATATATCCCCGGTTAAAATAAATCAACATATTGTCGGGATTCATTTCTAATACCATATTCAAATCGTTGATGGCAGAATTGTTATCGCCAATTTCTGATTTTAACAAAGCCCGATTGTAATAAGCATAAGCATTATTGGGGTCAATTTCCAAAACCTGATTGTAATCATTCATTGTGGCTTTTAAATTCTTCAATTCATGGTTTGCCAATGCCCGTCCCATAATTATACGAGTATTTTTAGGCTCTATTTTTAGCGCTCTATTATAATCTTCAATGGCAGATTTAAATTGCTTCTGTTTAAAATAAAGATAACCTCTGTTTCCAAAAGCATTGGCAGAAAAATTATTAATTTGAATGGCTTTGTTACAATCATCGATAGCCTCTTTTGTTTTTCCCATATTATCACGCACCAAGGCTCTGTTTAAGAAAGCTCCCATCATATCGGGTTTTTCTTTAATTGCCAGATTGTAATTTTTTTCGGCATCGTTATATTTTTTCAAAGAAGCCAAACTATTAGCCTTCGAAAAATAAATGTCAGCATCGTTTGGTTTCAATTTTAAAGCTTTATTAAAATCGATAAGGGCATCGTTATGTTTTTTTAAAGCCTGATAAGCAACACCGCGATATAGATAGGCAAAAGTATAGTTGGGGTTTAACTCAATGGCTTTATTGTAATCCTCAATGGCTCCGGTGTAATCTTCGAGATGTGATTTTGCCAGCCCCCGAAAAAAATACGGTTCGGGAAGATAGGGTTTTACCCGAATAATATTATTAAACTTTGTGATAGCTTCGGTATAATCATCAAAAAAGATGGCATGTCGTCCTCTATCAAAAATATTATTAGTATTGAGTTGTGCTTGAGAGATATACCCATTTAACATCAATACAATTATTACAATTATTTTACGAAACATACGCTCACTACTTATAAATCAAATATTTTTCTCGAATAATTTTAAAATCATCTAACCCTTTTTGCCAGCTTTTTCTAATTTCTTTTTCTGTTAATCCAGCCTCTATCTGCTTTTGCAATTGATTATTTCCCGCTAATTTTACAAAAAAAGAATTAAAAAAAGGCGTTTTATTCTTTAATTGCCGGTAAGTAGTTATTAAAAACGATAAATCTAATTTTTTGTTGTTTCTGAATTCCGTTTCCTGGATATTTCTAAAATCTTTGCCGTAGCATCTTACTCCTTTAAATTTGGGATGCTTACTTGCTCCTGCAATACTTCGGGGCGTAAAGCTAAAGTCTCCTTTTGGCAGTTTTGGATGTCCAAAACATTGAAAAGGGAAATTGGTTCCTCTTCCGCAACTAACTACAGTTCCTTCAAAAAAGCACAACGAAGGATACAATGTTACAGCCAAAGAGTTAGGCAGATTGGGCGATGGTTTAACAGGCATTTTATAGTTGTCGTTTCTGTTCCAACCAACAATAGGAATGACTTTTAATCTACATTGCACACCATTTTTTAACCACTTCTCCCCGTTTATCATTTGAGCATATTCTCCAATAGTCATGCCATAAACAACCGGAACCGGATGCATTCCTACAAACGATTTATATTTTGGTTGTAAAACAGCACCATCTACAAAATAGCAATTGGGATTCGGCCGATCGAGAACAATCAACGGAATATGCTGTTCGGCACACGCCTCCATTACATAATGCAGGGTAGAAATATAGGTGTAAAAACGTACGCCCACATCCTGCAAATCGAATACCATTAAATCAATATCTTTTAAATCGGCTACCGTAGGTTTTTTATGTTTTCCATACAACGATACAATGGGAATACCTGTTTTAGCATCTTTTCCATCGGCAATTTTTTCTCCGGCATCAGCTTTTCCTCTAAAACCATGCTCCGGACTAAATATTTTTTTGATATCAATAGCATTTGCTAATAAGAAATCCACTAAATGCTCCTTGTTTTTTGCGATAGAAGACGGATTCCCCACAACTCCTACTTTTCTATTTTTGAGTAGGTATATATATGCTTTACTATTTTCAGCTCCGGGAATTATTTTGGGCGGATATTTCTGGGCACACGAATAATTTATCAAGACAGAAAAAAAGAGGATAAGTACAAATCTGATATTTTGCATGATGTATTTTGGTTGGTTGAATGGCAAAAATACAAAAAAACGCAAAAAACTCCTATGATTTACAATAATTAGCCTCCGAAAATTAGAAATCCAAAATACTGTAACCATTTCAATAACAAATAAAATTAATATCTTTGTGAAAAAGAAAACGAGAATGTATCACTTCACTGAAAAATATATCAATCCTTTTACCGATTATGGTTTTAAAAAATTATTTGGCGAAGAGCCGAATAAGGGTTTGCTGTTGGATTTTTTAAATGAACTTTTAAAAGAAGAGCAAGGCGAAATTAAAAGTTTGACCTATTTAAAAACTGAACAACTTGGAGTTTCCGAAATCGATAGAAAAGCTATTTTCGATTTATATTGCGAAAATGAACGAGGCGAAAATTTTATTGTAGAATTACAAAAAACGAAGCAAAATTTCTTTAAGGACAAAACGGTTTATTATTCAACTTTTCCCATTCGCAACCAAGCCAAACGTGCCGGCTGGGATTTTAAACTAACTGCAGTTTACACCATTGCTATTTTAGATTTTGTTTTCGATGAAGACAAGAACGAACCCGAAAAATTCAGATATGATGTAAAATTATCGGATATTGACACACATACTGTTTTCTACGATAAATTAACGTTTATCTATTTAGAAATGCCAAAATTCAACAAAACCATTGATGAATTAGAGAATCGTTTCGACAAATGGCTGTTTATATTACGAAATCTGCATAAATTAGATAGGATCCCCAATAAATTGCGAGAAAAAATTTTCGATAAATTATTTGAAACTGCCGAAATAGCAAAGTTTACACCGGAACAAGTTTATCATTATGAAGATAGTTTAAAATATCACCGCGATTTAAAAAATTCATTAGATACCGCCAGAGAAGAAGGAAAAGCAGCGGGAAGAAAAAAAGAAAAAATTGAAATTGCAGAAAAATTATTACCCAACAATATTCCCATTGAAATTATTGTAAAAACAACGGGATTAACCAAAGCAGAAATTAAACGACTAAAATAATTCACTCCATATCTCCATCTCAAAACTATGAACATATTAATAACAGGAAGCAATGGCCAGCTTGGCAGAGAACTGCAGCTGCAAGCTGTTAATTATCCTGAAAATCATTACATTTTCACCGATATTGATACATTAGATATCACAAAACCAAAGGATATTCAGCAATTTCTTAAAGGAAAAAATATCGATTTTATCATCAACTGTGCAGCCTATACTAATGTCGATCAAGCCGAAGAAGATAAAGACGCAGCCAACTTGCTTAATGCAGAAGCTGCAGAATACCTGGCACAAACTGCAAACGAGAACAATATTACCTTACTGCATATCTCTACCGATTATGTATTTTCGGGAACTGCTCAAAAACCTTATAAAGAAACTGATATACCGGAACCAAATACTGCTTACGGAAAATCGAAACTAAAAGGAGAACAGCAGATACAGAAATATTGCAAAAAACATATTATTGTAAGAACTGCATGGTTATATTCGCCTTTCGGCAGAAATTTCTTAAAAACCATGCTGACCCTCGGACAGCAGAAACCAGAATTAGGTGTAGTAGCCGACCAGACAGGAACTCCAACGTATGCTTACGATTTAGCCGATTGCCTTCTAAAAATGATGAAAATAATTCAAAATAATGAGGATGAAACCTTCTACGGAATTTATCATTTCACTAACGAAGGGGTATGCAGCTGGTACGATTTTGCCACAAGAATACAAGCTTTAGCAAAAAACAACTGCATCATTAAACCTCTGAAAAGCAGCGAATTTAAAACAAAAACACCTCGTCCGCAATACAGCGTATTGAATAAATCGAAAATTAAACGTAAATTTGGTCTTGAAATACCCCGTTGGAGTGATAGAGTGGAACATTGTATAAACCGATTTAAAAAATAACAAAATGAAAAACAACGATATTTTAGATAATGTAATTGCAAAAGCAAACACATGGTTAGAAGGTAATTATAACGAAGATATAAAACAGGAAATTCGTTCGATGTTGGAAAGTGACGACAAAACCAATTTAATAGACTCTTTCTACAAAGATCTGGAGTTTGGGACAGGTGGTTTACGCGGAAAAATGGGAGCTGGAACCAATCGTATGAATATATACACCGTAGGAGCAGCAACACAAGGCCTGGCAAATTATCTGAATAAAGTTTTTAATGATAAAGAACAGATTTCGGTATGTATCGGTTACGATTGTCGTAACAACAGTACTCTGTTTGCCAATACGGTTGCCAATATCTTCTCGGCAAACGGAATAAAGGCATATATATTTGAAGATTTACGTCCGACACCGGAAATGTCGTATGCAATCCGTCAATTGGGTTGCCAATCAGGCGTAATCATTACTGCATCACACAATCCAAAAGAATATAACGGATACAAAGCCTATTGGGATGATGGTTCACAATTGGTACCACCACACGATAAAAATGTGATTAATGAGGTAAAAGCGGTAAAGGTCGATGATATTAAATTTAAAGGAAATCCCGATTTAATAGAGGTGTTAGGTGCTGATATGGACAAACGATACTTAGACACAGTAAAAACGCTATGTTTATCTCCCGAAGCCATTAAAAATCAAAAAGATTTAAAAATTGTATTTACTCCATTACACGGAACTACCGTAAAAATGGTACCTGATTCGTTAGCAAATTTCGGCTTCGAGAATGTGATTCATATTCCGGAGCAAGATGTGGTTGACGGAAACTTCCCTACCGTTTGGTCCGCAAATCCCGAAGAGCCTGATGCTTTAAAAATGGCTGTAGAAAAAGCCGAAGCGGTAAACGCCGATTTAGTAATGGCTTGCGATCCCGATGGAGATAGAATAGGTATTTCTGTAAAGAACGATAAAGGCGAATGGGAAATCATCAATGGAAACCAAACTGCACTACTGTTCAATTATTATTTGATTACACGTCGCCGGGAATTAGGCTTACTTAGCGGAAACGATTATGTGGTAAAAACCATTGTAACCACCGAATTGTTTAAAGATGTGGCAGAAAAAAATAATGTAACCTGTTTCGATGCCTACACCGGTTTCAAATGGATTGCCGATGTTATGCGTAAAAATGCAGATAAAAATTATTTGGGCGGAGGCGAAGAATCATTCGGCTATATGCCCGGTGATTTTACCCGTGATAAAGACGCTGTATCAGCTTGCAGCGTAATGGCAGAAATTGCAGCCTGGGCAAAAGACCAGGGTAAAAATTTGTTCGATATATTAAAAGATATCTATTTAGAGTACGGATATTCCAAAGAAAAAATGATTTACATTGTACGTGAAGGTATGCAAGGCTCACAAGAGATTGCACAAATGATGCATGATTACCGCTTTAATACTCCAAAAACAATTAACGGATCGAATGTAATTCTGGTAAAAGATTACAGTACACTTAAATCTACAAACCCTATTACCGGAGAAGTTACACCTATTCATTTCGATACCACTTCTGATGTATTGCAATTTTATTTGGAAGACGGCACAAAAATATCGGTTCGTCCGTCGGGAACAGAACCAAAAATTAAGTTCTATTTCGAGGTGCGCGAACCTTTAAATCATCTGGGAGAATTTTATGCTGTAACTAAAAAAGCAAATGACAAAATAAATGCTATCATCACTGATTTAAGATTGAAATAAAACATCAAAATGTAAAATATATCACATCTTTATAGTAAAAAACAAAAAAACATTCTATTTTTGTGCGCAGATTGGCAGTTGTGCAGTCATTTTATTTTAATTGCACACTGCTTTTTTTTAGTATCTAAAATTGAAGCAATAAGACAAACTGTGTTTTCATTATTGATTAATTAAAAGTTTATAAAAAATTTTTCAATAAAATAAAAAACTATAAAAACCTAGATATAAACAGATTGATATAACATATCAATAAGTAATCTCAATTTATAGCTAACATTTTAAAACCTATTTTCTTTTTTTGCGTTAAAAGCATAGAAATAAATTAACACTATGGACAAAAGAAAAACTATCCTCTCTGTTGATGATTCACCAATCAACAACAAGCTGTTAGAAGCTTTTTTAAAACGAGAGCATAATATACAATCTAAGGAAAGCGGCGAGGAAGCATTAGCTTGGTTAGAAAATAATACTCCCGATGTTATTCTTTTGGATATTATGATGCCCGAAATGGACGGTATTGAAATGCTTTCTCTTTTAAAAGCTGATGCCAGGTTAAAAGACATTCCCGTGATAATGGTAACAGCTAAAACCGAGATGGATAGTATTAAAACATCCTTAAATTTAGGTGCTCAGGACTATGTAAAAAAGCCGATTGACTTTACCGAGTTGCAAGCAAAAATAGCCGTTGCATTTAAAATAAACGAACAAAAAAAAGACATCTCAAAATACAAAACCTATTACAATATTCATGAAGGGATGTTGCATGCTGAACGTATTCAACGCTCTATTTTACCTGATAAAGATACCTTTAAAAAGATATTTTCAAAGGCCTTTATTATTAATTTACCCAAACATATTGTAGGAGGTGATTTCTATTGGCTACATAAGCATCTTGATAAAATTCATATTGGTGTTTTCGACTGTACCGGTCATGGTGTTCCTGCAGCAATGCTTGCCGTAATAGGGCAAATGGAATTGTATAATATATCTCAAAACACGCCGGATATAGATACAGAAAATTTATTCGCCTTGCTAAGCAATAAATTCACCAATTTCTTGAATAAATCAGGAGATACCTACACCCAATACGAAGGCATGGACGCAAGTTATTGTACCATTTTCCCTACCGAAGACAGAATGGATTATGTATTGGCAAAACGTACATTTATATTAGTACGCACAAACAATAATCCTCTAGTGGTAAACGGAGTTCCTGTCGATGCAACCGGATCATTAAATAACTACCATATTTATATATTATCAGGCAACCGTTGTTCCATTGGTAAAGAGTCGAAATTTTTTAACTTTAAAATGAATAGTTTAGAATTGGAACTCGGAGACAGAATATATCTGTTTTCTGATGGTATTACTGACCAACTGGGGGGGGAAGAGTTAAAGCGTTTAAAAAGAAAAGAATTTGTCGATATCATATTAGGTATACAAGAAAAATCAATGAATCAACAAAAAGCTGCAATCTTTAATTGGTTTGAAAAATGGAAAGGTGAGAACGAACAAACCGATGATGTTATTTTGGTTGGATTTGAATACGATAAAGATATGAAGATGTAAAAACAATTTGCTTAGTAGCCAATCAATCCTATCCAAAACATTTTCTATCATAAAAAAGATTAACTTAACTTCCATATAATACAACTCTCAGCTTATTAGAAGAATTAACAATTCACTTTTGTCCTTACCGGACAGACTTCACCCTTTTGTCTTGACACAAAAGGCTCAAAAAGTCAAGACTACACAATCTCCTGCGACCCATTTATACAATTAACAATGCAGAATTAATAATTAACAATATTTATTACTAATTGAAAAAGCCCCGCATCTATTGTGATGTCCCCCAAAGGTACTTTGAAGGTTAGTTAATAAATTAACTTCTTTTTTTATGACAAAAAAGATTTACCTATTTATTGGGAAATCGATAGAGTGCTTGAAAATACTATAGATAAAGAAATAATCTATTTTTTTTAGCGGATACTAAATAATTTTAATTCAAATTACAACTATCTTGTCAGACTAACTTTAATATTATATTGAAGAAAATATCCACCAAGTATCTTATAAAAACAGACTACTACCCCCAAAGACCTCAATGGTCTTATAGAAATTTTATACTTAAATACCTTTAAAGAAAATAAATAGAATAGTTTATTAAAACCCGATAGACCTTTAAGGTCAGGTGAAAAAAAACAGGCAAGCCCCCAAAAGTTATAAAAACTTTTGAGGGCTTTTGATAGAATATTTACAATTGTTAAATTTTCTGCCGATAAATCTGACATACTTTTTTTTAGTTAAACATTGAGTTTTACTCGTTTTTAATACAGCGGACAGAGCAACCACGCGCCCTATTACTGCCGTTATTATTTTCAGCATCAGCCGAAGTAAAATGCAATCTATAAGCAACGTTTGCCACATTCACAGTACTCGACCAATAATACCCACTCGTTCCAATACTATTGAGCATACCATTTTCGTAATTACGAGAACCAGCCATAGGCAGTTTTAACGGCGATGCAAATGCGCCCGAAGCATTATTACTGCCCCAAGACTGCCGCTCAGCTTCCCACTCTTCTTTCGTAGGAATGCGGTAACCTTCAGGACAAGGGTTATTAATTCCATTTACTCCCTGCCATAGGTTATCGTTTTTAGAAAAACGCCAATCGTAAGGCGCACTAGCATTCTTTATAAAATTACTATGCCCTGGTGTATCACCAATACTTTGGCAGTTTGTTTCTCCCGACCCCAATATCTGGTGACCGTCACTTCCTCTTCCCCACTGGTAAAGATGACCATAAGCCTGCTCATCGATACTGCTTTCTGCCGGACTTTTCGCACCTAAATTACGATCCATCCATACCTTTCCTGTAACAGGATTTGTTACTTCTTTTACAAAGGTTTCATTGTCTTTAACATTATTATTATCTTCCGAATTATTTGAATTACTTTGTTCTTTTGAATTCTTTATGCAGCGAACAGAGAAGCCGTTTGATCGGCTTCTGTTTCCATTATCCCCTGCTGAACTAATATTAAAAAACGAAGTATATGCATTAGAACCATTGATAGTGCTTGACCAATATTCTCCCCTATAACCCCCTTTTTCAAATTTACCCGAAAAATAATCGCGTGAACCTGCAACAGTTAGTTTTAAAGGAGATTTAAATGCACCATCACTATTATTACTTCCCCAGGACTGCCGTTCTGCTTCCCACTCTTCTTTGGTTGGTAAACGGAAACCTTCCGGGCAGGGATTATTGGTTCCATCTACGCCCTGCCATAAATTGTTGTTCTGTCCTCTTCTCCAGTCACAAGGCAATCTAGATGTTTTTATAAAACTGCCATGTCCGGGAGTATCGGTATCACTTAAAGCATCTCTATCTGTAACTGAAGAATTACGCTTTTCGTGTCCATCTTTGGCACGTCCCCATTGGTATAAATCACCATAAGCAGAAAAATCATTATAACTTTGTGCCACACGGTTTGCACCAAGATTGCGGTCCATCCATATTTTACCTGTAGCAGGATTTGTTACTTCTTGTACAACAGTTTCATTGTTACCCTGATTATTTTCTTCATTTGAATCTTTAATACAACGGACAGCATTCCCAGAGCTTCTATTAGTAGTATCATCGTCCACATCCCTGTCTCCAAATACTATCCTAACAGGACTGCCTTTATATATCGTACTCGTCCAATAATACCCCGTAGAAGTCCCTATAATAAAACCTCTATTATCTCTATAGCCAGATACGGGCAATTTCAAAAAATAAAAAGCCCCTTCTCTATTTTCCATATTACAGTTTTTCTTCCAATAAAAAGCTTCAGCAGACCATTCTGCCTCTGTAGGAATACGGAAACCTTCAGGACAGGGATTATTTTTACCATTTACTCCCTGCCATAAATTATCGTTTTGAGAAGAACGCCAATCGTAATCTGCTATTATAAATTGACCATGACCGGGAGTATCGCTATTGCTCTGAGTTGTAGTGGTAGAAGAATTTCGTTTTTCATGACCATCTTCAGACCGCCCCCATTGGTATAAATCACCATAAGCTTCTTCATCATTCATACTTATTGCTATTCGATCTGCTCCCAGATTACGGTCCATCCATATTTTTCCGGATCCGGAACTGGTTATTACAGCCTCTTCATCTTCAGATTTCTCTTCATTTTTAATGCAGCGTACCGAATAACCGTAGTCTAAATTATTTTCTCTGTTAACCCCAACACCACTAAAACCTCCAATTACTAAAGCATAAGATTCAGGAGTCAGCGTACTAGTCCAATAATAGCCATAGTGTCCTACACCTAGAAGAGAATTTTTTTTACGATAACCTCCTGCTGTCAACTTTAAATATTCAAATGCTCCTTGTACATTTCCTTTCCCCTGGCTTTTCCAGTAATTTGCCTCTGCCTGCCATTCCGCTTTTGTAGGAACACGAAACCCTTTAGGACAAGGGTTATTTTTACCATTTACCCCTTGCCAAAGTTGCGAATTAGAAGATTTATGCCAATAATAGCTATTAGGATCGTTTATAAATTTATTATGATTAGGGGTATCAGTCTCACTCTGCTTATATGTCATTGGTGAAGTACGCAATTGATGACCGTCTTTAGCACGTCCCCATTGATAAAGATCACCATAAGCTTCTTCATCGGTACTGCTGGATGCAACACGGCCTGCACCCAGATTGCGGTCCATCCATACTTTGCCGGTAGGACTGGTTATTGTGTGGGAAATACCTCCCTCCCAAGTGGGAACTCCTTCTTTAAGTTTTAAGACAGCCCCTTCGTTTACTGATGCTTCTACTTTTACCCATTTGTTTCCGTCCCAATATAACATTTCGCCTGCATGAGTTCCTTTGGGCATTTCTTGTAGGTTATCTAATTTGGTTTTATCTTCTTTACTCATTAAACCGTCTTTACCGGAAGTAGCATTCACCGGCTTATTTTTGATAAATGCATCTGATTCTTCACTGCTTTCGTTCCAGTCGGCTTGTACATTCAGCTCTGCATTTTCGGCAATATGATCTAATTTATCCTTATCTTCTTTACTCATTAAACCTGATTTTTCGGAGGTTGCATTTTCAGGCTTTTCACTTAAATCGTTATAACTTCCTGTTGTTGCAACAGTTTTTAATTTATTCAAGTTTTCGATATGATCTGATGTAATATTTTTTGCCTGACTGGCATTAAAATCGGGGTCAGTCTCTGATAAGGTCGAAGTTGTTAAATAACCGGCATCGTTAGTAAACTGACTTACATTTGTCGGTTTATTAGTTAAACTATTATAATTTCCATCAAATAAAACCGGCTTTCCTGCCAAATCGTTATAATTTCCACTGACTGCTACCTGGTGTAAACCGTTTAATCTATTGGTATTGACAGTAATTTTGCCATTGGCAGTTACAATATCACTTTTATTAGTTGCTATCTCATTTGCATTACTCGTTATCTTACCATTAGCAGTTACAATAGACTGTTCGTTGGCAGTGATTTTGCCATTGGCGGCAGTAATATCCGTTTTATTGGCAGCTATTCCATCGGCATTATCTGAAATCTTACCATTGGCTGTTACAATATCACTTTTATTAGTTGCTATCTCATTTGCATTACTCATTATCTTACCATTAGCAGTTACAATGGACTGTTCGTTGGCAGTGATTTTGCCATTGGCGGCTGTAATATCCGTTTTATTGGCAGCTATTCCATCGGCATTATCTGAAATCTTACCATTGGCAGTGACAATATCACTTTTATTAGTTGCTATCTCATTTGCATTGCTCGTTATCTTACCGTTAGCAGTTACAATGGACTGTTCGTTGGCAGTGATTTTGCCATTGGCAGCAGTAATATCGGTTTTATTGGCAGCTATTCCATCAGCATTATCTGAAATCTTACCATTGGCAGTTACAATATCACTTTTATTAGTTGCTATTGCTTCGGCATTGGTCGTTATCTTACCATTAGCGGTTACAATGGACTGTTCGTTGGCAGTGATTTTGCCATTGGCGGCAGTAATATCCGTTTTATTGGCAGCTATTGCAGCAGCATTATCTGAAATCTTACCATTGGCAGTTACAATATCACTTTTATTAGTTGCTATCTCATTTGCATTACTCGTTATCTTACCGTTAGCAGTTACAATGGACTGTTCG
>PDWJ01002811.1_pt1 | contig 17615 bp, 21 predicted proteins | sample 1430881 | NCBI WGS metagenome assembly PDWJ01 (sample SAMN01162460, study PRJNA174530) | Oral metagenome, whole genome shotgun sequencing project. | biome: Marine environment; feature: Marine mammal; material: Swab sample of the gingival sulcus; isolation source: swab sample of gingival sulcus...
CAAAGGTGCTGACATGATCCATCCTCCCAAACAGGATGAATCACAGATCAGCGGTCATGGGAACCCTTGCGATTCAGGTTTTTGGCCGGACGCTTTAGGTTACGACGATACCTAGGCTGGCGCAGTCTATCAGCCGGAAATCAACTTGGCGATGAAGTTGTCATGGCCCGCAACCGCAGTGCGCATTTCTTCGAGATAGGAATGGCGGTTGTACACCGCTGCAACACCGCTGATCGTACCTGAGCTGTGGTTCAGGAGCTTCTCCGTCACGTGGATCGGGGTGCCTATCCGGGCATGGTTGGTTGCGAACGTCCGGCGAAGGTCGTGCAGGGTGAAGTGGAACAACCCAGTGTCTTTGAGCATCCGCTTTGTGGATTTGCTGAAACCATTGAAGGGTTTGTCGTTGTCCGGCATGCCGAAGACATGACGACTGCCACCTTCGATCCGGTGCAGCAGATCCAGCGCGTGGCGCCCCAAGGGTACAGCATGCTCACGTTTGTTCTTGGTCTTGTCGGCGGGCAGCACAAGACGGTTCTCGTCGATCTCTTGCCACTGAAGATTGGCGATCTCACCTTTGCGCTGGCCGGTGAAGACCAACAGCTGGACAATCTGGGTGAACCGATCGTCGACCGATCGGCAATAGTCCAACAGCACCTTGAGTTCATCATCGGAAAGTACCCGTTCCCGCGAGTGTGCGGGATGAGGACGTTTCAACGCGGCAAGCGGGTTCGTTTCCAGATACTGGTGCCGGACAGCCCAGTTGAAGAACACCTTGAAGGTGGTGAAGGCATAATTCTGGCTCGACGGGCTGTGTGTGTATGTCTCGATAGCCCGGATGATTTTGCCCTGCGAGACATCTGAGATCGGACTGTTGAAGCTGATCGCTTCCAGATAGAGGCGGTACCCTGCTAACGTGGACGCCCGCAAACGGGATGCGCAATCCCGGAGATACTTTTTGACGACAAGGTCGTAGTCGTAGGTTTGACTGGGTGTCGGCTGCTGCGCTTCTGTCGCCAAGAAGACCTTGGCTTGCCGCCGTGCTTCGGCAAGCGATATGTCGGGGTAGCGCCCCAAGGTCTTCAACCTGCGACGCTCGCCGTACATCACCACGTAGGACTTGCTGCGTGTGGAGCATCGCACACCGAACCCGGGGGTCAGCTCGTCCCAATACGTGGTCTGTCCGCTCACAGGTGATGCAAGCTTCTTCACGGCCAGATCGGTGAGGCGCAGCTTCATTTTAGTCTCTTTTTAGTCACATGAATCGCGTGCATTTGGGTGATTTTCTATGGTGTGCTATGTTCACAGAAAATACGTTAGTCCTTTGTTTTATTGCATTTTCTGAGGTGCCATGCAATGCAGTGTTCAGGTGAGAATTTTGACTGTTAATCAATTGGTCGTAGGTTCGATCCCTACCGCCGGAGCCAAACATCTTGCACCTGTCGCCATCGCAATGGGCAAGATGTTGGTTATACCCTCATAAAATCAATACACTACCTGATACTTCCGGTTGAGTTGTCTACCGACAACGACCGACAACATCGCTGACCAGCCGGTCAAAATTCGGTCAAAGCGATGGAGACGGCCATGCCGCACCAGAAGATCACCCAGGCCCTCGTTGATGGCCTGCCCTTTCAGGATTCCGGGACGCACTGGGTCCACGACACCGACCTTGCAGGGTTCAACCTGTCAGTCGGGCGACGCACCAAGACATACTATGCCGCTGGCGAAGCGGGCGGGCGCTTCATCCGCGTGAAGATCGGCCGCGCCGACGTGACCAAGGCGAATGAGGCCCGCGCCGTTGCGCGCGACATTCTGCTGCCCGAAATCCGTCGCGGTGTCGATCCCCGCGCGAAGCAACTCGGAGACGACGACCGCACCTATGCCCGCATCATGGCAGGCATCCGCGAGGCGCGTCCCGAAGACCTTTCCGACCAAGCCGCGCGCCGGATCATCAAGGGCAAGGCGAAGCGCCGCGCCGACGAACTGACGGTCGGTCAGGTCTGGAAGATGTATGAGGAGTACAAGCGCGCGTCGATCCTGGAAGAAAAAGGCCCAGAGAAGGCGCGTCGCGCGGAGCAGCACATTGTCCAGCAATGCCGTTATCTCGGCGGCGCAGAATCCTACGGCAAGGATGGCCCCTACGCGGCCACCCGCGAGTGGCCGGGCGGCTGGTGGGATCGTCCGATCACGACCATCACCCCTGAACTGTGTTCGCAGACATGGCGCAACCTGACCCGCACGCGCGGGCGGCGCACAGCGCAGATGTTCTTCATGGCCGTCCAGGTGCTGTTCAACTACGCGGTTGCCAAGAAGGAGGTGCCCGTCACGGCGCACCCGATGGTAATCGACGCCGCAGGCGACGGGATCGGATTGCCGAAGGGATGGCAGAGCCTGCGCGCGCAGAACGCCGTCGAGCGCATTTCCGATATTCGGGCATGGTGGCGGCAGGTGGACAAGCTAACCGTGATCCCGAAGTCTGCGCTCAAGGTCGCGCTGTTGACCGGGATGCGCCCGAGCGAGGTGCTCGCGATGCGCTGGGACCAAGTGGACCTCGATGCGGGCAAGGTTTGGTTCGGCATGACCAAGACCACCGACTACCGCGAGGTTGCCTTGTCGTCGTGGTCCGTGGCGCAGTTGAAGCGTCTGGAGTCGATGACCGGACGGCAGGAGTTTGTCTTCACCGGCCCGACCGGCGGGCGGCTGACGACGCTGCCGACGATCACGCGCGGCGCGGATCGCTGGACCCCGAAGCAATGCCGAAAGGAGTGGCAAACCGTTGCCGTCGAATTGGGCGTGAGCGACACGCAGCGCCTATCTCAGGTTGGCAAAGGCCTTGGCGGGACGGATGGTCACTATGTCGTCACCCCCGACCTGCGCTCGACGGTCCAGCAGGTCGCGGACGAGATCATGCGGCGAGTTGAGGGTACCGCAACCTGAGCCGTGCCGTCACGGCGTCGGACGAGTAGCTGACCGGGTTGCCGTCCGCGTCGAGATAGAGAAGGTCCACGTTCAACATCGACGCCGCCTGCCGCAGAGAATCCAGGTTGTAGCGGGTGTGGTGTTCAAGGACGAAACCGTGTTCCGAACACGCAGCGGCAACCGCCCTGCCCATCGAGTTCGACTTGCTCGGCAGCAACGTCCCGAGGAAGGTGCAATAGGTGCCGGGTCCCCATGGATCGTCGATGCGCAGTAGGTGCCCGAGCGGTATCCCGTCCCTCTCGACGTATTCCGCCTTCGCCACCTTGCGCCGCTGCTGTGGGCGTAGGCCCGCCTCGGTTTCAGCCGCCTTCAAGCGTTGCTCGAAGATGCGCCGTTCCTCTTCCAGTTCTTCGCGCGCTTGCCTGTCCATCGCTTCCTGTATCACTGCTTCCCGTTCCCGACGTTCGCGGGCGCGTTCGGCCTGAACGCGCGCTGCTGCCATTGCCGCTTCTTCCTGCTGCCGCACAACGGCCAGGTGCTTCCGCCCATGTTCCGCGTCCAGCGTGGGGATGCCGCGCCGCGTCAGGCTGGACACGTCGCGATTGCCGTTCAGAATGTCCCAGATACGGGCGCGCATCCGGTCGGGGTCGAGATCGACGAGCCAGCAGAGGTGCGCCCGACTTTCTGCCCAAGACCCCGTGTCGGCGGTCAGAAAGACGAAGGCGTCCGCACGATCCGTTTCCGGGACGTTGGCCGAGAACAGGTCTGTCACCGCCTTGAGGATCACGGCATTGACCAGGGCGGCGTGGGAGCCTGGAACGAACTGCTCGTCGTCCCATGCCTCGTCTTCGATGGTGGCAAGCGCGTTCATGCCGCCGAGTGTGCCTTGAGCGCGTGGATCACGGGTTCGGGGGCGTCCTCCCAAGAACGCAGCGGCACGACCCGTTTCAGGGCCTGCCGCGCATTGGTCGTCAGGCGCTGGTAATCGCGAGGACTGACCTTGCCCGAGATGATGTAGAGCGCATCGTCGGTTTCGAGATGGTTCGCGCCGGTCAGCGCCACCGGCGGCTCGTTCGCGTCGCCCTCGGGGTCTGCGAACGTGACGGTGGTGCCCAGCACCTCGGCGCAGCGTTTCGCCTCGCGGTATGCGGCGGGATCGCGCCGCTTGTCGAGACCGACGACGGCATCTTCCGGTTTGACGTGTTTCAGGTCCACGCCGAGTTCATCTGCCTTTCGGACGGCTTCTTGGAATGCGCGCGAGTTGGCTTGGGCCTCCTTCGCGTCGATGTAGATGGGTTCTGCCATTGGGTTTCCTTCGTGCAGGTGGCGGGCGCGCTACCATGCCCAGGATCACGCGCCCGCCGTTGGTCGGGTCGCCGCGACGTTGGACCCTTCTCCGGGGACGGTTGAAGATGAATAATCAGGTGCTGAGGTGCTGGACCTGAAACTGCCGGTCAAAGCGCCATCAAAGCGACGTGCCCGAATTGCTAACCGCCCAGGATCGCAGCCGTCCGGGCCTGATAGAAAATCAGTCGCCCCCGAAACTCGCAGAGCGCGTCAGCGAAGGGGGTTCTTGGGGTGTGCCCTATCAGGGTGGGGGCGTGGTGGGAGAACCGCACGCAGCGCCTCGCTCTGGGCGTCAGCGAAACAGGATCAGGGCACCGACGCCCACGGTTGCGGCGACCATCGCAAGTTCGACCCAGGTCAATTGTCGTCCTCCGGGCCTGCGATGGCCGGGATGGCAACGACGTTCGGCAGAACCTCAACGCCCGTTTCCTGCTCGACGACCTGGGCGGCTTCTTCGTAAGTGATGCCGTCGCGCTCCATGACCTCCTGCACGAGGTGGGAGGCGTCGCTCGCCTCGACCTTGACCCCCATGCGGGAGAATGCGCCCAGAATGCGCGTTCGGCTGTGCGGCTGCGGAACTTTCTTGTGCTCGATGGTCGTCGCGGCCAGCTTGGGACGGACGTATTGCGAAACCTCTTTGAACGCGACGAGCGCAAGGTGCTTGTCGCCCTCGTCGTAGGCCTCAGCACCGATCAGCGCCATCATCTCGACCGGGTCGAATTCTGCGTGTCCGGCGTGAAGGTGCATCGCGCGCAACTTGCGGTCGATGCGTTCGGCCAGCTCCTTCTTGTTCTTGTGCGGTTTGCCGAGGCGGGAGGAATATGGGGTGACAGGCATCAGATAGGCCTCCCCGACGTATCGAGAAGGCCCACTGACGATGCACAAGGAGTATCCCGATGGGACTTGCCCATCATCGCATGGCCAGGGCCTGCACGCGACCAGGATTGCGGGTCTTGGTGATTGATCATCATGCCGGAATGCCCCTAGCTATAACTCGGTTATGCCGCTGGCCGGTCGGCTTTGATGGCGTCTTGACCGGGGAACGTGAACGCCACCCGGTTCGACGATGCGGCGGCGGGCAGATCATCCAGAAGGATGCGCCACGGCCAGCCGGGAAGGTCGCAGGCGCGCAGGGAGTCGTTGCCGCCCACGGAGGCGTTGTGCAAGGCGACGAGTTCGTTCCGGGTCGAGGCGTAGACCAGCAGCAGCGTGCCGTCGTCGGCAATCCAGGGGGTCAAACTGTCCTCGCCGGAGGAATAGATGTGCGCCTCGTGACCGGGATCGACCTCCCAGGCATGGGTGTTGGCGAGGAAGAAGTCGGCGTAGGGGTTCGGATGCTTCATGCGGGTGGCACCTCCTTGATGGCTTGCAGGACGCGCTCCATGCTCTCGGTCAGGCAGGCGCGGGACCGGGTGAACTCGTTGCCGCCCAGGATCAGGGTGACGACGTTCGGATCTTCATGACCGAACACCGAGAAGGAAAAGGACCGGTTGTCGTAATCGACGGTTTCGCTCTCGATCACATGGGCGACGGGGCGGTCTTGAAAGGTTTTGACGTGGCGCTTGACCGCGCGCTCAGAAAGCATGGGCGACACCTTCGACCAACGTCCCGGACAGGAGGATGTCCGCGTCTGTTGGCCCCTTGCGCCACTGCGCGGTCAGTTGTCCGCTTGGGTTCCGGGTCACGCGCTTGATGCCAAGGCCTGCACCTTGCAGGATCGCCGTCGCCTCGTCGTCGGTGACGGTCACGGCGTCCGTGGAATCGTTCTCGTTGTAGGCTGGGCGCCCGTGGTTGCGGGGTCGTGTCGTCATGGGGTTGCTCCGTGCTATCGTCGCCATGACGATAAGACCTCGCCCCGGCGCGGTTACACCGCGAAAGCAGGTGGCGAACCGCGAAGTGATGCGCCATCACCCCGAGACGCGTTTCAGCTCAAGCAGTTGGGTAAACGCGGACGCCGTTTTGACCGAATCTTGATTGCTACCTCCGGCGGTTTGGCTGGGATCGACGACCGACGACGGCGGGCATGGGCGAGCAATGCCGTCAGAGCGCGGCGCTGCTTGGGCGCAAGGCGGCGTCTCGCGTTTTTGGGCGTCGTGGTAGGGGTGCGACCGAAAACGCCTTCACGCCCGCGCTCTGCGAGGATGACCAGGGGTCGGTTTCGATAGGCGGTCGCCCTCTGCACAGAGAACCGCGTGTGCCAGGGGCAAAGACGTTGCCACGCGTGCGCTTGCCCAGGATGCGGGTGAACCAGAGTGAGGCGCGCTTTACGTGCGCGCACGCGCGCGAACCGTGGTGATCGTTTCTGGTAGATCATACAGGAACGCCGGTTCCCTGCACGCACCCTGCACGGGTTTTCCCGCAAACCACTGGCATCATTGACGACCCTGCACGTCCTGCACCCTGCAAGGCAACCTCCCACACCGCGCCCCAGGATAATCATCGAGATCACCGATACAGGGTTGATGATTATTCTGCGAACGCGCGCGCACCAGTGCGCACGAATACCGCCGCAGGCCCGCGACCGCGTGATGATTATTCTGCGCACGCGCGCACACGCAGGCGCGCACGAATATCGGCGCAGGGCACCGCCTTCCGCATAACCAAGTTATCAGAATCCACCTCCTTTCCCGGTCGAGCCAACCCGGTGGCGGATCGTATGTTGATCGAAACCACCCAACGGAGACCCGACCATGACCCAACTTGCCGTTGCCTCGCCCGCTGCTTTCGCGCCCAAGGCCCGCCTGACCGGCGCACCGTCTGAACCGTCCTTCGTGGAATGGGCGCTCGGATGCCTGCACCGCATGGGGGCGCTGAACGACCGCGCCAAGGCGAACCGCTGGTTCATGACCGCCGTTGACGACGAGCAGCGCCGCATTGCCATGAGCGCCCTGTTCCCCGGCCAGAACCCCTGGGATCACGCATGACCCCGGTCATCGAGCAAGAGGTGCGCCGCGCCCTCAGAGAGCAAGAACGCCACCTCCCGCGAATCCGCCGGGAGGTTGTCGCGTCACTGGCGGCAGACGACACCGCCGCGACGATCCTGCAACGCACGACTCGCGCCTGTTGTGACGCGGGCCTGCGGATGACGCAGAAGCAATTCTCTGATTTCTTCGCGACGGTGTTTGAGGCGAGGCAGGAGCGGTTCCCGCATCGCTTGATCTTCAACGTCGCCGGTCTCTAGGATTTGTTGCGCTCGATCTTGTCCAGGAGCGCAACTTTCCACTCGTAACCTTCCCATGCCTGCTGCACTTCGCGATCCAGCGCCTTTTCGGCTTCGCTCTTGGGCGGATCAGGTTGCCAACTCTCGACCGTTTCGCAAGAGTAATCCTGACCCGTCCAAGTATAGCGCAACACCACCGGCTGAGCTTCTGTAAAGGTGTCCGGGTGGTAATAGCGGTTGTGAACCGACACGTCCCAGGTGTCGCCTTGGGCAAACTTAGGTGCCATCGCATCGACGAACCCGGAAAGAAGCGCCTGATCGACTATCGCCTGCGCCGCCTCGTAGTCGTCCTCGTCAGGGCTGACCTCGTAGGACAGCTTGCACTCCTGAACGTCAGGCAGGAGCATGTCCACGTCCTGCAATGCGCTCGCCCGTGCCGCGAGTTCGACGAGTTCATCTGAGGTCTTGTTGGTCGCGGCGAAGTCCCGGAGGACAGTGTGCATCCCCTCTGGCGCGCGGCGGCGCTTGGCGGTCTCGATCTGCTTGTAGGGGTTCTGACGCGTTACTCCCGGACTGACCTCGACGAACCGACCGCCTTCTCGATCCAGCAAGGCCCAAGGGTTCTGGGTGTAGTTCAGCGGCAAGCCGTCAACCTCCACCCAATCATCGTAGCCAGGATGCACGACGTCTGCGGCCCACGCCATCTTGAGACGGGCATCCGCCGCGTGCATGTCGCAGACGGCCTTGAGCCGCGCGCGATACTCGTCGAGCAGGCCTTGGGCCTTCACGCGGCGATCCTCGGACAGTGGCCGCTTCCGCATCAGGTTCCAGGTGTTGAGCGGCACATCCGGCTTGAGCGTTTCATGCCACCACGGCAACCCCGTCAATTCCTCGACGGTCTCCGGCGGCGCGCACCATTTCCACGGATCGCGTATTGCCTCGGAATGCAAGGCGTCCAGAGCATCGGTCAATCGGTGGTCGAATTGCTCGCCGCGCAACGCCCGAGAAACCGTGCCGTCATTCACCTTTTCGGTCAGACCGTATTTCTCGCCGTTCTCGTGCAGCCATTCGACAACGCGTTTCACCTGGACGAGGAATTGGCGCAGGTTCTCGCCATCGGCGAATTTTGATTTCTCGCTCACGCCTGCGCCTCCATCCAATCGTCGAGGTCCGCTTTCCGATAGCGCACCATCCGCTTGCCCACGCGTTTAAACGTAGGCCCTTTCCCCTTGAAACGCCAGTCAGCGAGGGTGCTTGCCGACGTGTCGAGGTAGCGAGCAGCCACCTCGGGACTCATCCATTCCGGCCATTCCGGCATCGTGTTCTCCTTTCGCAATCGCCTTCGTTGCGACGTTATTGGACAACCGGCGGTCCTGTCAGCGCGAGAACAAGGTAGAACCTGGAAAAATCAAGGTGCTGACTTCATTCGGGAACCTCGCTAGACAGAAGGCATGACAGTTGACCCGAAGATTCTCGAACTCTGCGAAAAGGTGACGGCGAAACGCTCGCGCACCGTTATCGACCACATCTTGGAACACGGCCAGATCACGACGGAGGAGTTGCAGAGCCTCTATGGCTACGACCATCCACCCCGCGCCGCCCGCGACGTGCGCGAGCAAGGCGTTCCCCTGGACACGATCAAGGTGGTCAGCGAACGCACAGGGCGGCGCATCGGAGCCTATGTCTTCGGTGATCCGGCCAAGATCAAGAAAGGGCGGATCGGCGGGCGCAAGGCCTTCTCGAAACCGTTCAAGGACAAGCTGCTCGCCCACTACGGTTCACGCGAGGCCTTCACCAACGAGGTGCTGGACGGCCGCTACCTACAGATCGACCACCGCATCCCCTATGAGGTCGTGGGCGACGGCGCGCACGACGAGACGAACCCAGACGCCTACATGCTCCTGGACGCATCGAGCCAGCGGGCAAAGTCCTGGTCATGCGAGGCCTGCCACAACTGGCAAGAAGCTCAGGACGAGTCAGTCTGCGCCGCGTGCATGTGGGCCTTCCCCGAGAACTACACCCATATCGCCATGAAGCAGGTGCGCCGCGTTGACGTTCAGTGGCAGGACGACGAGGTGGCGACGTTCGACGCGTTGAAAGCCCAAGCGGACGCAAAGGGCACCACTGTCGCGGCGATTCTCAAAGGCTTAGCGCGATCTGCTGCGGGCCTCGGATGACCTCGTTCACGGGTTCGGCTAGGCCCTCGGACAGGTAGAGGCTCTCGACGGTATCGGCTTTGCGGCCAGATAGGGTCGCCTGTGACGACACCCCGGCGTGCAGTAGCAGGCGCGTCATGCCCAGGTGATCGGGCAGCGGTGGCCCGTATTCTTTGTCTCCGGTCATGCCGTCGTAGGACAACCCGAACGGGATGCCGCGGGCGTTCAAAGAGGCGAGGCCTTCGATCAGCGGTTCCTGCGTCATCTGCTGGTGATACCGCTTGTCCGGTCCGACTGACGTTCCGAGGTAGGGCGGGTCCATGTAGACGAAGTCGTCGGGCGTGGCGTCGGCTGTCGTTTCGAGCCAGTCACCCATACGGTATTCCGTCTTGCCTTTCAGGAGGACCGAGACACCGGCAATCGCCTTGTCCATTTTGTCGGGGTGCATCCCAAGGCGGCGCTTGTCGTGCGACTGTGTGAACCGCCCCGTCTTGTTGAACCGGACGGCGTTCTTCACGCACCGGCAAATCAGGTAGAGAAGGTCCACCGGGTTGCCATCTTCGTTGTAACGGTCGCGAACCCGGTTGAAATACCCGTGGTCGCCTTCCTTCTGCCCCTCCCAGATCGTTCGATACAGGGACGACGTTTCAGTGGGCAACTCAACGATTGCCTGCTGTAGGCGCACGATAGGTTCCAGGCTGTCACCAAGGACGTATCGCTTCGCCACCCCCTTGTGGGCGGCGTAGATCGTCATGGCGGCAGAACCGCAGAACGGTTCATAGAATGTTCCGATCTCACTCGGCAGGTAACGGCCAATGACCGGCGCGAGTTTTCTTTTGCTTCCCTGATACGGAATCGGGTGGGGTAGACGCATATCGTTGATCCTTTTTCGACTTGTAGCGCGCTCGGTCGAAGGACGTAAAGCACAACATTCGGTGCTGGCGGCGTCTCAAACAAACAACAGATAGCGCCTCAATCTCCGGTTGAACAGCGCCAGGGACAGGTCCGATAACTCAGTTATGCCCGGAACGTTTCAGGAACACATCAATGGAGTGACAGACATGACCGCCCTCAACACCCTGACCAAGCCTGCCCTCAACGACATGCTGGCGAGGCCGCTGACCGCCTCCGCGCTCAAGAAGATCGCCAAAGCCGACCTCGTCGCGATGATCGAGGCGCAGCCGCCGAAGTTGACCGCGATGGAGAAGCGCGTCCTCGTCGCCTACCTGGACGCCGGGATCGACGCGAATGGTGCAGAGACCCTGGACGCAATGCTGTCCGACAACATGACCTGGGGCGACGTGCCCGAGATCGCGCAGCGCACGGGCCTGACCCAGAAGCAGGTGCAAGGTGTCGTCGCGTCTCTCTCGAAGAAGGCCCTGCTCGTGATCACGGACGAAGGCGTCAACGGGGAAGGCCCGGTGCAGCAGGTTCTGGCCGACGACGGCATCCGCGTTGCGTTCGACCTGATGGCCGAAGGCATCGAGGCAAAAGCGGAACCCAAGGCCCGCAAGCCGCGTGAACTGCCCGACCGCGTGATGCTCGAACCCGGCAAGCCGGAAGACGTCAAAGCCACGAAGGCAGGCAGCAAGCGGCACCTTATGGCTGAGGCGCTGGCGAAGGGCGCGACCATCGAGGAACTGATGGAAACGCTCGGCTGGAACAAGGACACCGTTTCGTCCGCGCTGCGCACCGACATGGGCGCGCTTGGGCTGGGCGTCGAGCGGAAGGTGGGCAAATACTACCTGCTGATGCCCAAGGGCGTGAAGCGCATCCCGGCGCATGACGCGGACACCACCCGCGCGGACGCGCTCGTGGCGGCGTGCAAATGAGCGTCCGCGTGATCGAACCGGGTTGGCTGTATGTCCTGACCAACCCGGCGATGCCCGGTCTCTGCAAAATCGGCATGACGACCAGGACGCCAGAAGAACGCGCAGCCGACTTGCACGATACGGGGTCGCCCGCGCCCTACGCGGTTGCAGCGGCATGGCCGGTTGACGACGTGCGGGCGGCAGAGCGCGACGCTCACGCGGCACTTGCCCGCTACCGTGTCAGCGATCAGCGCGAGTGGTTCCGCGTGTCTGTGCCCGCAGCCATCGCCGCTCTCGGTCGAGACAAGCAGACGCCTACGCGCCCGTCATGGCTGCGCCGCCTGTGGCGCTTGTTCCGAGGCATCGTCGAAGGCGTCGGGTGGCTGACGCTTCTCCTGCTCGCGGCAACCTGACTACCCCTCATTCAACCAGACCCAAGGCCCGCCACTCGGCGGGCCTTCTGATTCCAGAACGGAGTATCCCATGACGTGGTTCGTCAACATGCAGGACACGTTCCTGTCCGGCTGGGGCGAGGCGAGAAACGGTCGCGCCCTCTACTGCATCCGTTGCACCTCCTACTCTCAGGCCCTCCAGATCGCCGCACGAGCGCGCACGCGGTCAGAGATGAAGCGCGTTGCCGTGTCATCCCGCCCACGCCGGATGCGTCCCGGCGATCAGCGCACCATCCGCGACGTGTCCGATCTTGGCGAGGTGTGGACAGGATGAAACACCAGACCTTCGAACAGATCGACGAAGCCGCCCAGTGGGCGGCTTCTTCCGTCACGGAGCACCTGTCTGCCCGGTCGATCAAAGAACCTTGGGTTGGCGCGTTGCTGATCGTCGTGGCGGCGTTGCCGCTGATCTATCCGCCCCTCGCATGGGCGCTCGTGCCCTGCTTCTTAGCGGTCCTCATGTTGCGCGTCGGCGCACTGATCCCGTGGCGGGACGTGCCGTCGCCCGAACCCAAACGCTGGCCGTCCCTGACGATCCTACTGCCCGTCTACCGCGAGCCGTCGGTGATTGCAGAACTCGCCCGCGCGATGCGCGCGCTCGACTACCCGTCGCCCGAGATCGTGCTGCTTGTCGAGGAAGACGACCAGGAGACACGCGCGGCGCTCGACTTCTGGCCGTATCGCGTCCTCGTCGTCCCGGATGGCAAGCCGCGCACGAAGCCGCGCGCCGTTAACTACGGCCTCCTGCATACCAGGGGCGAGGTTGTCGTGGTGTTCGATGCGGAGGACCGCCCTGCACCGGACCAGCCCAAGCGCGCCGTTGCCCGGCTTCTGGCTGACCCTCGGTGCGCCGTCGTCCAGGGCGTGCTTGCATGTGATCACGCCGGGCCTTTGGTCACGCGGCTATGGGCGCTCGAGTATGCCGTCTTATTCCGGGGTGTGCTGCCGTTTCTGTCCGGGATGCGGGTGCCATTCCTGCTTGGCGGCACGACGCAGTATCTGCGCCGCGATGCGCTCATGGAGGTCGGCGCGTTCGATGCCCACAACGTCACCGAGGACGCGGACCTTGCAGTTAGGCTGGCCGGTGCAGGTTACACATCGTCGGTCGTTCTGTCCGTCACGGGCGAGGAAGCGCCGGTATCAGTCACCGCATGGGTGAAGCAACGATCCAGGTGGATGAAGGGGTTCTGCCAGACGACATTGGTTCACGGCATCCTGCCTCGCGCGCCGCGCCTGCGTGATCGGATTGCCCTCGCTGTCCAGTTGCCCGTTCAGTTGATCTGCATCGCGTCCCACCCGGTGGGCATGGCCGTCGCCGCGAACGATCCTCACGGCCCGCTCGCCGTCATGCTGCTCTCGGGATACGCCCTGAGCGTCGCTGTTTTCGCCGTTGCGGCACGCCGTGCCGGTCGCCCCATGCGTGACGCGCTCGCGCTACCCGCCTATTCCTTCCTGCACGCCATCGCTCTCGGCATCGCCGTGGTCGAGTTGGTGGTCGCGCCGTCGCACTGGGCCAAGACGGACCACGGTCTTGTCGATCCCAGAGCGCGTCAGCGCGTCGCTACGGGCGGTTGACGCGTGCGCCTTGCGCTCACCCCTGACGCCCCCGAGACGGGCGCACAGGCCCGGTTTCGCTGCGTCTCTCGTCGATCTCGTCGGGCAACCCCAGGGGCGACGATCATGATCACCACGAGAATGATCAAAAAAAAACCTCGTTTAGTGGCCGGCCAGACCACAGGTTGACCAGCCGACCTGAAGTGTAAAAATTCCTTGACCGGCCTAGATGTAGACGCTAGGTGTTGCGGGCAGAGTCACGCACACAACTAATCCTTGACTCCGTTTCCGTTCTGTTCCACCGTTCTAGGTGAGCAGATTCGGAGACCTATATGGCACATCACACTGACGACTTCCTGATCACCGACCCGGAGAAGCAACCGGGTGTTGTACTTGAGGTAGAGGCGGGCGCTCGCCCAATCCAACTCCTTGAGCCATACGCCGCCGATCACGACGTGCATTGCGCGTTCTGCAAGCAGAAGCAGTTGCACAAGAACGGCTACCTTGCGCTGCTTGAGGACGGTCGCCGCGCCCTCTGCGGTCACGTCTGTGCGGAAGAATATTTCGACAAAGCGACTGTCAGTTCACTGGATCGGAAGCGCGATCAGTTGGCAGGTGCCCGGATCAAGCGGCAGCAGGCGGCTGCGATAATCGGCAAGGCCGCAGACCTTTTGCCGATTATCGACAACGACATTGCCCCGAACGAGTGGGAAGCGGAAGCAGCTATGTCTTCGCTCGGCCATTTCATCCCGACTGCGGTCAGGGAGCAGATCAAAGGTAGCGACGTGCAAGGCGTTGCCTATCTCGGTCAGCCATGCCGCGCCTTCGGTGATGCGCGAGGTGGAATCGCCTGTATCGTCGGTAAGGCAGATGGTGTCACCGAGCGCGAGGCCGAGAAGCTGATGGAAAAGCGGGTGGCTGTGATCGAACGGATTGAGCATGGCACGCACTACCTGCAAGAGGCCGTCGCCTTCTTCCAGCCCGACAACCTACAGCGGTTCCGAGTATGGATGCTCGCGAACCAGAACCTGCACAAGGTGCGAGGCATCAATGTCACGAAGCGGCACCTGACGATCACGGCGCAGGAAGGCACGGATTGGATGGGCGACCCTTGGACGAAACGCTACCAACTTGACCTTCCCGAGATCGAAGCGCCGGAGCTTCTCGCGATCATGGCGACGCTTGGGTGGTGACCGCGTAGCGCGGCGTATAACTCGGTTATCGCCCGCTGCCCTACGTGCCCAGGGGCACGACGCAGAACACCGCCTTAGCGCCGCGCTCTGCGCGTCTCTCGCGGTGCTGCCTGGGTGATCGCAGGGGCATCGACGACGAGCACCGCGACAATCGAGGTTAAACTGGGATTCCTTCCGAACCATCGTCGTCGTCCCGCCCGAAGGGCGCCTTGCCATCGTCGTCCTCGACCGGCACCTTCGGGTTCTCGTCGGGCGGTTGGTTGACCTCATCCCGCATACTCTGCGGAACCTGTAGGCCGTACTTGATGGCATCGAGGATCAGCTTGGTTCGCTTGAGGTTCTGCTTTGCCCTTGCCTTTTCAGGTAGCGCGCTTGTCGCGGAGCTGAAAAGCACCCCGTGATCCTCGGCCTCAAGCAGTGCCTTGAACTCCTTCTGGACCCGCTTGCGCTTCCTATACTCAGGATTGTTGCTTGGTACGTTCGTGTTTCTCATAGGCGAACCTTCTCACCTGGCAGGCAAGTTGGCAAGGGAATCAAGGGTATCGCCTTCGCGCCCAAAGGTGCCTGATCGTTTAAACGGTGGGCAGAAGGGCGTTGTTTGACAATTTCAGCCCGGTCACATAGCGGTCAAAGCAACCCGGAAACCTCCACTAACCGCTTGAGCGTAGGCGCATCCGGCGGTGCCTGTTAATCAATTGGTCGTAGGTTCGATCCCTACCGCCGGAGCCATAAAAAGCCATCCAGGTCAGTGACTTAGAGGGTTTTTCTTTTCCAAGACTTTCTCGCGTAAGGCTGAAAAGTAGGGCTCACGTAAGGCTCGACGCAGTGCGCTCGCTCGCCCTATGGGAGAAATATTTCAACAGACACCTTGAACAGACCACGAACAGTGCACACTATGCTGTGGTCGCGCACGCAATTGGTTCGAGGGATAGGGGCATGAAGCTCAAGACGGTTAGGATAGATCACTTCAAACACGTGCTGGACTCAACTGAGGTTGCGATCCAGCCCGACATCACCTGCCTTGTCGGCAAGAACGAGAGCGGCAAGACCGCCTTCCTTGAAGCACTGCGGCGACTCAAGCCTGCTCAGGGCGGAGTTAAATTCTGCATTGGCAAGCATTACCCGGCTTGGCTTGAGAAGATGCATAAGCGGCAGGGCAAGAACCTTGAACAGTCGCGGCCAATCCAGACGGTATTCGAGTTGGAGGATGACGACATGGCGGCGGTCAGCGCCGTCTTTGGCGAGGGCATTCTGACTTCCAACGTGTTCAGCCTGAGCCGACGCTACAGCAACTACTACACCCACGGGTTTGAGGCAGACGAGGCCGTTGCGGTCGCCAACGCGGTCGCCAAGATTGACCTGCCCAAGAAGGTCGCAGCGGTTGCCGAAGGAGCAAAGACATTTGCCGCGCTCACCACGGCGATTGCTACGACTGCCGAAGAGAACGGCGAGGATCAGCAGATTCAAACGGCCTGCTCTGCGTTGAAGGAGGCAGTGGCAGAGCTGCTGCCAGAAGAGACGAGCTTCACTTCCCGGGTCTGGCAGCTCCTGTTTGCGCGTGTCCCTCGGTTCTTCTTCTACTCTGACTACAGCCGCCTTCCCGGCAAAGTGCGCATCCGCGAACTCCTTGAAGCTGATCCCGAGACCTTGGACGAAAACGATCAGACAGCCCTATCCCTGCTGCAACTGGCTGGCAGTGATCAGGAGTATCTGCTGGACCCGGACTATGAAACACGCAGGCGCGAGCTTGAAAACGTGGCAAACGCCATCTCTCAGGGCGTGCTTCAATACTGGACGACGAACACTGACCTCCGCGTCCTGATCGACATTTCACAGGAGACCGAGCAGCGGAAAAACGGGCAACATGCCGTCCATGACGAAATGCACGTGAGGATGTATGACAACCGGCATATGCTCTCGTTGCCTTTCGATGAGCGGTCATCAGGGTTCCAGTGGTTCTTCTCCTTCCTGACTGCCTTCTCGCGTTACGAGCATGACGACACACCGGTCATCATCCTGCTTGACGAGCCTGCCCTCGGGCTCCACGCCAAGGCCCAAAAAGACTTTCTGCGCTTCATTGAAGAACGGCTGTCGAAGCGCTGTCAGGTGATCTATACCACGCACTCCCCCTTCATGATCCAGCCTGACCACCTTGAGCGGGCGCGGCTGGTTGAGGACAAGGGCCGTGAAACCGGCTCCATCACAACTTCGGACGTGCTGACGACCGACAGCGATACGCTGTTCCCGTTGCAGGCCGCGCTCGGCTACGACATTGCCCAACACCTCTTCATTGCCAATGACAACCTCGTGGTTGAGGGGCCGTCAGACTTCCTCTTCATGCAGGCCATCTCGGAGCGACTGATTGAGGATGGGCGCGAGGGGCTCGACAAGCGCTGGTCGATCTTGCCGCTGGGAGGTGCTGACGTGATCCCGGCCTTTGTCGCGCTGTTGGGCAACCACCTTGATGTTACGGTCGTCGTGGATTCTTGCAAGGAGGGCCACCAGAAGCTGACGGCCCTCGCCAAGGCTGGTTTCCTCGGGGAGAAGCGAATCATAACCATCGGTGAGGTTGCCGACCGGAAGATGGCTGACATTGAGGACCTCTTCGCCAAAGACGATTATGTGGCGCTCTACAACGCTGCGTTCGGCAAGAAGATCAAGGCAGCGGACCTCAAGGGCACCGACCCAATTGTGCGACGGATCGCCCGCAATGAGGGTGTGGACCGCTATGACCACAATGCCCCGGCGGAGGTTCTGCTGCGTGAACGCGCCAAGCGGGTTGCAGCTCTCTCGGATGAAACGCTGGACGCCTTCGAGGCGCTTTTCAAGCGCATCAACGGGACGCTGGCCTAGCCGAGAGCAGACGGCGACATTCAATCGATCTGAACCGCCCCGGGTTTACCGGAGAGTTTCTGGTTCAATAGTTAAGCCGCATTTTCTGCGGCGCTCAAGTTCTCGTGGAAATTCTCCTCTGCGTCTCGTGGCGTGACGTAGCCGATGGCGCTGTGCAGGCGTTCTGTGTT
>PDWJ01002812.1_pt1 | contig 17614 bp, 10 predicted proteins | sample 1430881 | NCBI WGS metagenome assembly PDWJ01 (sample SAMN01162460, study PRJNA174530) | Oral metagenome, whole genome shotgun sequencing project. | biome: Marine environment; feature: Marine mammal; material: Swab sample of the gingival sulcus; isolation source: swab sample of gingival sulcus...
AAAAATTAATGAAAAATAAACGATAAATTTTGACACGCGACTTGTTAAATTATTGAAAACTTTTTTCGATCGAGACACACTTATGTGGACACTGCCATGTTACTCAAACTCCCGGTAATGATGCTAACGGGATAAAAAACAATTCTATCTAAAAGTGATAAATTTAATGCTTCAACACTTAACCCACATTTCGGGACTTTTGGAAAAGTCTCGAAATTCCATCTTGGAGAAGAGGCTGTAGGGAGATTGATTTTTTCGAGAACATTAACAACTTACAAATTTAATTAGATGGAATTATTTTCGACGTTTGAATATGCTTGTCAGTGCAATTTTCGGCGTTTAAGCAAATAGGGGAGGAGAATGTCTTTATAGCCCGAATTTATATCTGCCGAAACAAAATCAATTTTGTATTGCGCACATTTCAATTTCAATTCGTCAATAAATTTTTGGGATGATTGTGTGTAAAATTCTCGCACCTCGTTGGGGTTGATTTTCAGCACTTCACCGCTCTCCATATCAACAAATTTATAAGGTCGATTTTGAAACTCAAAAGCAGTTTCCAAAACCTTGTCGGTAACATGAAACAGGATTACTTCGTGCTTGTTATGTTTAAAGTGCTGCAAAGCAGAAAAGAGTTTGTCGGGATGCTCTGAGCCGAACATATCGCTGAAAATAATCACCAAAGAGCGTTTGTGTATTTGCTCGGAAATTAAGTGAAGCATTTCCGCCGACCGCGTTTTTTTGTTTAAGCTCTGTTTTTCGGTCAGCAATCGGTTTAACCGGGCAAACAAAAAGCGATTATGCGTAGCGGACATTTTTGCTTGCGAGTGGAGTTCTATTTCGTCGGAAAAAAAACTTAAACCTACGGCATCTCTTTGCTTTTTAAACAAATAAATTAAAGCCGCTGCCGCACGTATCGAAAATTCAAGTTTGCTCTGCTTATTTTTGCTTTTATAGGGGAAAAGCATTGAAGAAGAGTTGTCGATAATAATGCGGCATCGTAAATTTGTTTCTTCTTCGTATCTTTTAACAAAGAGCTTATCTGTTTTTCCGTAGAGCTTCCAATCGATATTTTTAATCGGTTCGCCGGCATTATATAAGCGATGCTCCGAAAATTCTACGGAAAATCCGTGAAAGGGACTTTTATGCAATCCGGTTATAAAACCCTCCACCACATGCTTGGCAAAGAGTTCAAGGTTTTCGAATTGCCTTAATTCGTTTATGTCTTGAAGATTTTTCAAATCAAGAAAAAAGAGAGCTTGTCCAAAAAGGCACCATTGCAAGCATGAGAAACTTAAAAATTTCTCGCAATAAGGTGTGTTTTATCGCTTTTTGGACAGGCTCCGAATAATTATTTAGAGAATTGCTTCTAATTTTTCGGCAAATTTTTGTTTTGACGTAACACCAACTTGTTTATCGACCACTTCGCCGTTTTTAAAGAACAAAACGGTGGGAATATTTCGTATTCCGTATTTCATTGCCGTTGCTTTGTTTTTGTCAACATCTAATTTTGCCAATACAGCTTTTCCGTCATATTCTTTGGCAAGGTCATCAAATATGGGGTGTATCATTTTGCAAGGTCCGCACCAAACAGCCCATAAATCGAGCATTACGGGAACTTCTGATTTTAAAACAACTTCTTCAAAGGTTGCATCGGTTACTTCTATTACTGCCATAACTGTGTATTTTTATTTAGTTTGTATTTATGCAAAAGTATAAAAAAGCCGGTTTAAAAAGACAAATAATAAATATTTTCAGAAAATTTCTAAGATACCTTAATGTCAATATCCGGAATTTTCTCTAATTTTGTTAATAAACGCCTGTTTACTCCGGTTGTATGACTTCTGGAAAACAAGGTCAAAGAAATGTTTTTTTCTTTGTCGTAAACCTTAAACTCAATGTTTTGATTTCCTTTTGATTGCTTAAATATATCATTTATATCATCGACAAAACCGGAGGCGATTTTTTCAAGCGAAACCGAAACGGTTATTTTATTTATCATTTTTTTATTTGCCTCCGAAAGCAATTCCATATCGGTTACATAAAATCGATATTCTTTGGTTTGTTTTTTTGCTTTTTCGTCCTCTTGCTTTTTTTTATAGAATCGTTCTTGCACTTTTCCGGTAACTAATATAGAAGTATCTTTCAAAAAATAGTTTCTGAAACTAATATAATCTTTTCCGAAAAAGTATAATTTGTGCTCAGCCGTATAATCTTCAAGCGTTAATGTGCCGAAAGGTTTGCCGGTTTTTGTTGTTCCGTGAAACATATCGGTTATAATTGCCGCAATATGTATTTCTTTTCCCATTAGACTTTCCGGTTTTTCAAGTTCCGATACTTTTGCGTTGCAATAGGTCGAAATTTCCAATTCATACTCATCAAGCGGATGCTCGGAAAGGTATATGCCCACCACTTCGCGCTCAAATTTAAGGCGGTCTAATTTATTCCACTCTGCACGTTCGGGAACTTCCGGTTTTACAACCTCGATTGTGTCAGCACCAAACATGCTAATTTGATTGTCATTTCCGCCGGTTTTTAATTTTCCCGCATATTTTATACATTCTTCAATAAAATTTAATCCGCCGGTTTGTACTTCCGCAAAATATTGGCTTCGTTTTAAAGTGTCAAGCTCATCAAAAGCTCCCGCATACGCCAAAGCCTCTATGGTTCGTTTGTTTACGGCAGAAAGATCGATACGCTCCATAAAATCGAAAAAACTTTTGAATTTTCCGTTTGTTTCGCGTTCTTGAACAATGCTTTCAACCGCCGAAAAACCAACGTTCTTAATGCCGCCCAGACCAAAACGAATTTGCCCTTTTTCGTTTACCATAAAGTTCTTGTAGCTTTCATTTACGTTGGGTATAAGCACTTCCAAACCCATTCGCTTGGTTTCGGTCATAAATTGCGAAACCCGTTTTATGTCCGAAAGGTTTCGGCTCAGCACCGCACTCATATACTCGGCGGGATAGTTGGCTTTCAAATAGGCTGTTTGAAAGGAAACATAAGCATATCCGGTAGAATGCGATTTGTTGAATGCGTATTGAGCAAATTTCTCCCAGTCGAGCCATATCTTTTGAGCAATCTTTTCGTCATGACCGTTTGCTTTACATCCGTCAATAAATTTGGGATGTAATTCATCCATCATGGATTTAATTTTTTTCCCCATGGCTTTACGCAAAGAATCGGCTTCTCCTTTTGTGAAATTTGCAAGCTTTTGAGAAAGCAACATCACCTGTTCTTGAAAAACGGTAACGCCATAGGTCTCGGCAAGATATTCTTCCATTTCAGGAATATCATAGCGGATTTCTTCTTTGCCCTGCTTTCTGGCGATATAGTTCGGAATATACTCCATGGGTCCGGGACGATATAAAGCATTCATTGCGATAAGGTCTGTAAACTTGTTTGGTTTCAGATTTCTAAGATGTTCTTTCATCTTGTCTGATTCAAACTGAAACAGTCCGGTTGTTTCGCCTTTTGAATATAGCTCAAAGGTTTTTTTATCTTCAAAAGAAATATTGTCAATATCAATGCTTACTCCTTTCGACAATTTAACATTTTCGACGGCATCTCGAATAATGGATAAAGTTTTTAAGCCGAGAAAATCCATTTTTAACAGCCCAACGTCTTCCACATGCTTGCCCTCGTATTGGGTAACCCTTAAATCTGAATTTTTTGCCGTGCTTAAAGGAATAAAATTCTCTAAATCGTCTCTTCCGATTATGATTCCGCAGGCATGAATCCCGGTGTGTCTGACCGAACCTTCTAAGGTTTGTGCATATTTTAAGGTTGTCTTGACCAGCTCGTCATTACCCTCTTTTGCATCTCTTAACTCTTTTGATTCTTTAAAGGCTTTTTCCAGTGTAACACCGGGTTTTTCAGGCACCAATTTAGACAGTCGTTCCGCCTCGCTTAAAGGAAGTTTCAATACGCGCCCCACATCTTTTATCGACGATTTTGCCGCCATTGAACCAAAAGTAATAATATTTGCAACGCGCTTTTCGCCGTATTTATCTATCACCCATTGCAAGATGCGTTCTCTTCCGTCCTCATCAAAATCAATATCAAAATCAGGCATTGAAATTCTGTCGGGATTAAGGAAGCGTTCAAAAAGCAAACCGTATTTTATGGGGTCGATATCCGTAATTCTGAGGGAGTATGCCACTGCGGAACCGGCACCGGACCCCCTTCCCGGACCTACGGAAATATCCATTTCTCTTGCCGCTCTCAAAAAATCCCAAACAATTAAGAAATAACCCGGAAAACCCATTCTGTTAATGGTAGAAAGCTCAAAATCAAGTCGTTCCTTTATTGTATCGTTTAATTCTCCCCAGCGTTTTTTTGCGCCTTCATAGGTAAGATGCCTTAGATATTCCGCATCGTCGGAAAAATTATCCGGCAATTGGAACTCCGGCATAATCGGCTTTCGGTCAAGGTCATAATATTCAATTTTATCCGCAATTTCTTGCGTATTGCTTAGGGCATCCGGATAATCGGCAAAAAGTTCAGCCATTTCTTCCGGCGTTTTTAAAAACTCTTGTCCGGTATAAGTCAGTCGGTTCGGATTATCTAAATCTGTTCCGGTACTTAGCGCAATTAATATGTCATGCGCTTTGGAATCTTCTTCATTAATGAAATGGACATCATTGGTTGCAATATATTTCACATTGAACTTTTCGGAAAGTTCCGCAATTTTTTTATTAACAATTTCTTGCAAACGAAAGGTGTTTTCGTCTTTTTCCGGAATTCCGGTTTTGTGGCGTTGCATTTCCAAATAGAAATCATCCCCGAATACGGCTTGGTATTTTTTTATAAAATTTTCGGCTTCGGTCATATCATCGTTCAAAACAGCTTGGGGCAAAGCTCCACCCAAACAGGCAGTTGAAACAATTAAGCCTTCGGAGTATTTTTCTAAAAGTTCAAAATCAATTCGCGGCTTTTTGTATTGTCCCTCAGTCCATGCGTAGGTTACCAATTTTATCAAATTTTGGTAACCGGCTTTGTTTTTTGCCAGAATAATTAAATGATTCGACCTTTTATCTTTTACTTTATCTCTACGGAAGCGCGACTCTTTGGCAACATACACTTCGCAGCCTAAAATGGGTTTTATATCGTTCTTTTTTGCTGTTTTATGAAAAAGTTTCGCCCCGAACATGTTTCCGTGGTCAGTGATAGCAACTGAGGTCATTCCCGAATCTTTAACTTTTTTTATTAATGCGGGAATAGCTGATGCGCCGTCAAGAATAGAATATTGTGTATGTAGATGTAAATGAGTAAATTCTGCCATAGAAACAAGAAGATTTAATGAATTATTAAAACAGTAAAAGTAATAAATTTGAAAATACCTTTTTCAGATGTTAAAAAATAAATAAAAAAAATTCCGGAAAGGAGAACCGGTTAAGCCGCATTTCGAGACTTTTACTTTTGCAAAAGTCTTGAAATTTGTATTAATTTGCTACTACGCATATACAAACCCCTTGGAGCAGATGCTGAAAAGATAGTATATAAAATAATCAAAGGAATTAACATTAATGGACAATATAGCATTTATAGATACAGAAGTTGACATTAAGAGCAAAAAACTACTTGATGCCGGAGGAATTACAATAAATAGTTCGCAAATTCATTCTAATTCTGTTGAAAAGCTTTATGCCTTTATAAAGGGAAAAGATTATTTGTGCGGGCATAATATTTTAAAACATGATTTACCTGTTATAGAAAAAACTTTAAATAAAAATTTGTCAAATATTCAGACAATTGACACGTTATTCTTATCACCGCTCCTATTCCCGACAAAACCATATCATGCCTTACTAAAAGATGATAAATTACAAACAGAAGAATTAAACAATCCCTTAAATGATGCAAAAAAAGCACGAGATTTATTTAATGATGAGGTGGCGGCGTTCCATGAAATAGACGAGGTTTTAAAACAAATTTATTATGCCTTACTGTCTGATAAAAGAGAGTTTTCGTCATTTTTTAATTTTATCGGATATTCAACTGTTAAAAAAGACCTCTTTACATTAATAAATAGCTTCTTTTTCGATAAAATTTGTCATAATATTAACTTAGCACCCTTAGTGCACAATACACCCATAGAATTAGCTTATTGCTTGGCATTAATAAACACTAATAACAGGTATTCAATAACACCCCCGTGGGTTCTTAAAAATTATCCCGAAGTTGAACGGGTAATGTATTTATTACGGAGTAATCCTTGTTTGGAGGGTTGCACATACTGTGAGTTTTCATTAGATTCAAAAAAAGGTTTAAAAAAATACTTTGGTTTTGATTCGTATAGAACATATGGCGGAAGATCTTTACAAGAAGATGCCGTGAACGCAGCAATTAACAATAAATCTATTTTAGCAGTATTTCCAACAGGAGGCGGAAAATCAATTACTTTTCAAGTACCTGCTCTTATGTACGGGGAAAGCCAAAGAGGTTTAACGGTGGTTATTTCTCCGCTTCAATCCTTAATGAAAGACCAAGTAGATAATTTAGAAAAGGCAAATATTACAGAAGCCGTAACGATTAATGGCTTGCTCGACCCAATTGAAAGGGCTAAATCGTTTGAGAGAGTTGAAAGTGGTGCTGCATCTATTTTGTATATTTCGCCGGAATCTCTTAGATCAAAATCTATTGAACGCTTATTGTTGGGACGAAATGTTGTACGTTTTGTAATTGATGAAGCTCACTGTTTTTCCGCTTGGGGGCAAGACTTTAGAGTGGACTATCTTTACATTGGCGACTTCATTAAATCCTTTCAGCAAAAGAAAAACCGGGAAAATGCAATACCGGTATCTTGTTTTACCGCAACTGCAAAACAAAATGTAATACAGGATATTAAAGATTATTTTCAGGAAAAGCTATCCTTAGAATTAGAAACATTTAGCTCAAAAGCATCAAGAACAAACTTAAGTTATAAAGTTATTCCTAAAGATAATGAAGAAGATAAATACAACACATTGCGTAATTTGATTGACGGAAAAGCATGTCCCACGATTATTTACGTTTCACGAACGAGAAGAGCTTATCAGATTGCCGAAAGGCTCTCAAATGACGGTTATTTGGCAAAAGCTTACCATGGAAAAATGGATAAGCAAGAGAAATCTGCCAATCAAGATGCTTTCATACGCGGAGATATTGATATTATGGTTGCCACCTCGGCATTTGGTATGGGGGTTGATAAAAAGGATGTCGGAATGGTAATTCATTACGAATTATCGGATTCTCTTGAAAACTACGTGCAAGAAGCCGGCAGGGCAGGAAGAGATGAAAATATTACTGCCGATTGTTATGTACTTTTCAATGAAGAAGATTTAAGTAAGCACTTTATTTTACTGAACCAAACAAAATTGAATATCAAAGAAATTCAACAAATTTGGAAAGCGATAAAAGACATCACCCGGTTTAGGTCAAAAGTATCAAATTCAGCGTTGGAAATTGCCAGAAAGGCAGGCTGGGATGATAGTGTCGTTGAAATTGAAACAAGGGTTACAACCGCAATTTCAGCATTAGAAGAAGCCGGATATTTAAAGCGCGGACAAAACATGCCTCGAATTTTTGCAAACAGCATTTTGTCAAAGAATGCACAAGAGGCTATAGAGAAGATAAACTTGTCGGACAAGTTTGATGATAAGCAAAGGCAAAATGCCGTTCGTATCATTAAAAAATTATTCTCTAGTAAAAGTAGGAAGCAAGCTACTGACGAAGCCGCAGAATCAAGGATTGATTATATATCAGACCACTTGGGCATTGTTAAAGAGGAGGTGATTAATGTCGTTAATTTATTAAAAGAAGAAAAAATACTGGCAGATACTAAAGACCTGACAGCATTTATAAAACGAGACGAAAATAAAAATCGCTCACTAAATATATTAAACTCCATAAGTAAGATTGAAACGTTTTTGGTGTCTCAGTTTGATGAGCAGGAAAAATCTTTTCACATAAAAGAATTAAATGAGCAGGCAGAAGAAAATGGGTGTTCAGAGGTGTCTCCAAATAAAATTAAAACAATAATTAATTTTTGGGTTATTAAAAACTGGATTAAACGAAAACAACATGATTATTCAAAAAACCATCTGACAATATTATCCAACTATTCCGAAACAGAATTGAAAGAAAAACTAAAAAAGCGGCATGAATTAGCCCGGTTTATCGTTGATTATCTATACTTAAAAAGCAATGAAGTTATCTCGGTTGCGGATAGCAATAAAGAGCAAATTTTAGTTGAGTTTTCGGTTCATGAACTTAAAAAAGAATATGAAAGCCAAAATGCTTTATTTAAATTCATTGTTAATATTGCAGATGTAGAAGATGCCTTATTTTATTTATCGAGAATTGATGCAATAAAAATAGAGGGTGGTTTTCTTGTTGTATATAACAAACTTACCATTGAGAGGCTCGAACAAGATAATAAAAAACGATATAAGACAGATGATTATAAGAAACTAAACCGGTTCTACGAAAATAAAGTACAGCAAATTCATATTGTAGGTGAATATGCAAAAAAAATGATTCATGATTATAAAGAAGCACTTCAGTTTGTTGAAGATTATTTTCAACTGAATTACACCTCTTTTCTAAATAAATATTTCAAGGGAAACAGACAAAAAGAGATTAAACAAAACATAACACCGGCTAAATTCAGGCAGTTGTTTGGAGAACTATCTCCCTCGCAATTATCTGTCATTAAAGATGATAAATCACCGCATATAGTAGTAGCCGCAGGTCCGGGTAGCGGAAAAACAAGGGTATTGGTTCATAAACTTGCTTCCTTGCTGTTAATGGAAGACGTTAAACATGAACAACTTTTGATGCTTACTTTTTCACGAGCTGCAGCTACAGAGTTTAAGAAACGATTGTTTGCCTTAATTGGGAATGCCGCCGGTTTTATTGAAATTAAAACCTTTCATGCTTATTGTTTTGATTTATTGGGTAAGGTTGGTTCTATTGAAAAATCTGAAACAATTATTCGCAAGACAATTAAAAAGATACGGAATAAAGACATTGAAGCAAATCGAATCACAAAAACAGTGCTGGTAATTGATGAGGCGCAAGACATGGATGAGCATGAGTTTGAATTGATAAAAACCTTAATGAAACATAATGAAGAAATGCGTGTTATTGCTGTCGGAGATGATGACCAAAATATTTATGAATTTAGGGGTGCAAGTTCTAAATATTTGGAACAGTTTATAACAGAAAAGAAAGCAAAAAAAGTAGAACTGATTGAGAATTATCGTAGTAATGCCAATCTTGTTGAATTTACCAACCAATTTGTCAAAAGAATTTCCAAACGACTAAAAGAAACTCCTATAATACCGCAGACGAACGAAAATGGTTCAATAAAAATAATTAAATATTCGAGTAGTAATATTATTGAAGCTGTTGTTAAAGATGTTTCTCATTCGGACTTAATTGGTACTACTTGCATATTAACTCATACTAATTCCGAAGCATTAGAAATTACAGGATTATTACTTCATGAAAATTTCCCGGCAAAACTTATTCAAACAAATGACAATTTCAATTTATACAATATGGCAGAAATTCGTTATTTTATTGAACAATTAAATTTTAGTGAAGATACTTATATCATAAGCAAAGAAACTTGGAAAGCGGCAAAAAAGAATTTGTGGGATAAATTTAAGGAAAGTTCTAAGATTGAGATATGTATAAATCTTATTAAGGATTTTGAATTGAGTAATCCTAAAATAAAATACCAATCGGATTTTATCGTATTTGTAAGAGAATCTAAACTTGAAGATTTTACCGGCACAAATGGAGAAACAATCTATGTTTCAACAATTCATAAGGCAAAAGGAAAGGAATTTGATAATGTTTTTTTATTATTAAAAAATTATATGCCGGATAATGACACCAAAAAACGAGCCTTGTATGTTGGCATGACCAGAGCAAAGCAAAACCTTACAATTCATTTAAACGGCAGCTATCTTGATAATATTTCTTGTCAAAATATAATGCGCATAAATGATGATTTTCAATATACAGCCTCTAATTTGTTAGTTCTACACCTTACGCACAAAGATATTTGGCTGGACTATTTTATTTCAAGACAGAGCCTTGTTTCAACACTTAAAAGCGGGGATAATCTTAACCTTTCAATTGATGGTTGTTTTGACGATAATGGTAATTGCATTGTGAAATTTTCCAATAGTTTTAAAGAAAAAATAAATGACTATGAGGACAAAGGGTATAAACCGACAGAAGCTAAGGTAAATTATATCGTTTTTTGGTTTAAAGAAGAAATTGAAAAAGAAATACAAATCATTTTACCGGAGCTTAAATTCATAAAGCACGATGCCCAAAAGTGCCGGAATTTGGAAAAGTCAGAGTTTTAAAGTCTGCCTTATTCACCAAGTAGTTTTCCGGTCAGCATCTACTTCAAAATCAAACACTTTATTTGATAAGCCTCACCGTATCAAAGATATGCCTCATTGTATATACAAGCCTCACTACGAAGACTTGATGACCACGAAGTAGCATGATTTAACTAAATTCGTAAGTTAATTAGTTTACTGCGCTTTTAAGTTTTTGAAAAATCAATCTCCCTACACCCTCTTCTCCAAGAGGGAATTTACTATTGCCAAAAGCTGAGAAAATCACAAAGAACACACTCGCAGCAAACAAGCATGAGCATTTTTCTTCCGGCTTCGGTCTTCCGACTTTTGCATCTTCTATAAAGTTAGCATTTTGGTTTTACTTTTGCAAAAGGCTCGAAATTCGGGTTAATTTTATTAGAGCGGAAAAATAATCATTTCGTTGTGTATCTTCTTACAGTCCCGGGCGTTTCATATTTTTTAAATAGCTTAGATGTCTGTAATATTCTGATTCAATTGCCAAATGTAAAATTTCTTTGTCATAATCAATAAAATTTAACATTTTTATTAAAACTTCCTTTAACGGACTTAACTCTATTATTATAATTTGCCAAATAATATCAGGATCTGAGCCACGATAATCGTGAACTAATCTGTTTCTTAAATTCTTTATTGCATTCCATGGTATTTCATTAAACTTCTCCTTTAATTTGGTGTCAATTTTGGCAGTTTCTTCTCCAATAACAAGTAATAAATTAGAACTTGCATTGAAATACAATTGATCTTCCGCCTCCCAAAATTCAAGAGCATTATCAAAATCTTTTACATAGATTTTAAGTTTCTCAATTGCTTCTAAAACGGTAAGAATATAAATTAAATTAGTATCGCTATACATATATTATATCATTTAAGGATTTGAATTTTATTATTGGATTCATATACTTAAAATTAACCAAATCAACTTTCTTTTTAAAATGATTTTCAAGTTTTTTTTCAAGATTATATATTTGGAAATATGTTATTTTTTTCCCGTCTTTAAGAGTGTAAATTAAGTCAATATCACTTGTTTCATTAGCTTCATCACGAGAGTAACTCCCAAAAAGGCCAATTTTATTTATAGAATATTCTTTTTCAAAAATTGGCATATTATCTTTTAAGTATTTTAAAATATCTGTTTTTGTAAATTTCATTGTTTCAGTGTTTTAATTTTTACAAACTTAATCTTTTTTTATGAAATTTAATAAATATGACATAAGAAATGCAGAAATGTAAATTTACATCTAACTAAATTATTAAGTTATTGAACTATAGTATTTTAAAATTTTCAAAAAATCAATCTCCCTACACCCTCTTCTCCAAGAGGGAATTTGCTATTTGCCAAAAGCTGAGAAAATCGCAAAGAACACACTCGTAGCAAACAAGCATGAGCGTTTTTCTTCCGGCTTCGGTCTTCCGACTTTTGCATCTTCTATAAAGTTAGCTATTTGGTTTTACTTTTGCAAAAGTCTTGAAATGCGGCTTAAGCTTATTTTTATATTTCCAGATTAAAAAATCAATTAATTGTTTCTGCTTTCCGGGAAGTTTTGTACTTTAGCAATCAAATGAATGTCTTCCCGCATTTGAAAAAAACAAATGCTCACGACATACATCAAGAACGTTAGCAAAAATAAAAAAAACAGAATGACACAAGCAATAATAATAACAATTGCATCAATTTTAGGATTGATTTTTAGTATGACTAATAAAGGATTTTTCCAGAAATTTATTACAGTCGGATTAAGTATTTCAATATTTATAATTTTGTTTGGCGACAGTAATACATCTTTAATTGGTATTCTACTACAACTTGTACTTGCATTTGTTTCTTTAATTTATAGTTTGACAGTAAAAGGTCAATCAATAGCTCAAAGAATTACAATTGGATTAACAGGACCGATATTGACAATAGGTACATTGATAAAGATTCACCATTACTATGGACAAAATGAATTAAGGTTAGCATTAATTTTCCCAATTGTATTTTTTATTTGGCTTATGATTAAAAATAAATTGAAACAACCAAAAGAATTTGGATTTATGTTGATTTGGATAACACTATCTTTATTAGAACTTGGAAAGGAGATAATTAATTAAGAGCAAACGAAGATAATAATTCTATCTAACTAAAATTTTAAGATACTAACATTCAGCATCTTATTTCAAAAAAGTCAATCTCCCGACACCCTCTTCTCCAAGGAATTTGCTATTTGCCAAAAACCATGAAAATCGCAAAAAGTTAGCTATTTGATTTTACTTTTGCAAAAGTCTCGAAATGCGGCTTAGCTTTCTGCATTTATTCTATCATATACTTTTTTCAACATTAATTCTTTTACCAAATTACCAAAAGACTTATTCTCGATGATTTTGTCAAAAATGTCTTGATTTTGATCCATTCTGTCAATTAGCTTATTCAGAAACATATCTTCAAAAGCGTATTTAAAAGTATCAATTTTGTTTGCTTTTGCCTGAATTTTCAATTTTTCGTCCTGAATTAATTCTTGCTCTATTTGGTCAAAGAAAAGTTTGTCTGCTTCTTCAAATTCAGTTCCGAATCTTTCATTTAAAACATCTATAATTTCAGACAATTTTGCTTTTTCTTCTTTTGCTCTTTTTATTCCGGCTTCGCTTAATCCGTCCAATTCTCCCTGTTCTTCTTTCACCAAGTCGATAGAACCTTCTTTAATTTTTTGCAAACGGTAATACTCCATTGCAATTTCGTCAGTTAATTGTAAACTGTCTGATAACTCTTTTTTTGGCAGTTTGGTTTGAAGTATTTTTGCATAAGCATAAAATTTTTCAAATTCAGGTTCTTTGAATGGCATAATTTGAGCAAGAAATGAATAAAGATTTGTCCAAGTTCTCAAACTTTTTTTAAACACATCTCTTTCAGTTTCTGTTTCCAATGCTTTAAATCTGTCAATTGCAGGGTCAATATAAGAGTACAAGAGCGATTGGTCTTTTGTTGTCAGTTTGCCGGAGGGCTTAAAATAAATATTAGCAAAAGAGTCAATTTCCGATTGCCAAAATATTTGTTTTTCGTCCAATTTTCCTTTTAAATCGAAAAGGTGGTTAATATCAGGTTCTTCAACAACTGTTGTGCTTTCGTAATACGGCTGAAAGGAATTAAAGATTGTTTCTCGGTCATTTACAAAATCCAACACAAAAGTATCTTCCTTTCCTGGGGCTGTTCGGTTAAGTCTCGAAAGTGTCTGTACTGCCTTAACGCCCGAAAGTTTTTTATCAATGTACATTGTGTGCAACATTGGCTGGTCAAATCCGGTTTGATATTTATCGGCAACTATTAAAATTTTGTATTCGTTTTCAGTAAAAACTTTTGGTAATTCTTTCTCGCCATAGCCTGTTAATTCCGGTTCGGAAACACCATCAGGATAATTATCATCAATTACTCTGCCTGAAAATGCAACTAAAATTTTCAACTCCTTTGTGTAGTCGTTTTCTTTGATGTATTTATTAAACGCTTCAAAATATCTTTTTGCCAATTTTCGAGAAGAAGTAACAAACATTGCCTTTGCCCGTCCACCAATTTTTGTAGCAACTATTTGTCTGAAATGCTCAATTACAATTTCTGTTTTTTGAGCCAAATTATGTGGGTGAAAATTCACAAAATGCCCAATTGCTCTTGCTGCTTTCTTTTTATTTAAAGCCGGGTCATCTTCAATGGCTTTGGAAAGTTTAAAATAAAGTTCATAGTTTGTGTAGTTTTTCAAAACATCAAGTATAAAACCTTCTTCAATAGCTTGTCGCATAGAATAAAGATGAAATGGCTGAGGTTTATTTTCTGCATTGTTTTCGCCAAATACGGCAAGTGTTTTATATTTTGGAGTGGCGGTAAAAGCAAAAAACGAAAGGTTTTGTTGTTGTCCCCTTGCTTTGGCTGATTTTTCTATTTGCTCTCTGATGAAATCTTCTGCCGTAAAATCATTATTTCCGTCCGGACTGTTATCTCCGCCGGTTGCCGACAAAACTTCTTTCATTTTTTTGTGGGCTTCGCCACCTTGCGAACTGTGAGCTTCATCAATTATTACTGCATATTTACGGTTAGGAATTTCGCCAACTTTATTCAATACGAAAGGAAATTTTTGAAGTGTTGTGATTATGATATGTGAACCGGAATTTATTGCATAAGCCAGCTGGTTACTATCCTTGTCAATCTTTTGGACAAGGCCTGTTTTATGCTCAAATTGGTAAATTGTATTTTGTAATTGTTGGTCTAAAACCCTGCGGTCCGTTACAACAATTACGCTATCAAAAATACGTTCATCTTGATTATTGTGCAAACTTGATAACCGATAAGCTAACCAAGCTATTGAATTACTTTTTCCGGAACCTGCCGAATGCTGAACCAGATAATTTTTGCCGCTTCCTGTTTCTTTTGCATCAGCGGCAAGTTTTCTTACTGCATCTAATTGATGAAAACGCGGGAAAATCATTTTTTCCTTTTTAAAGGTTTTTCCGGAAATTTCAATTTCTTCTGTTTGCAAATGGATAAATCGTTGAATAATGTCTAACCAACTGTCTTTTATTAATATTTCATTCCACAAATAATCAGTTTTGTAGCCATTGGGGTTTGGCGGATTGCCTTTTCCGTTATTATGACCTTTGTTGAACGGAAGCCAAAAGGTTTTTTCTTTTTCTAATTTAGTTGTCATAAAAACTTCTTCGTCATCTACCGCAAAATGAACAAAAGCACGTTTCTTGAAGGCAAAAAGCAATTCTCTGTTATCTCTTGTGGTTATGTATTGTTTTTTTGCGTCTGCGGTGCTTTGCCCCGTAAAATGATTTTTAAGTTCTATTGTGGCAACAGGAACTCCATTTAACGAAAGCACTATATCAACAGAGTTTTTATTTTCTTTTTTTGCAGAGTAATAAACTTGGCGGATTACTTTTAATTGATTTTTGTCGTATAATTCTTGTGTTTCAGGGTTTAAACCCGATTCCGGTTTGAAAAATGCCAATTTGAAACGCACACCATAATCGGTAAAACCATTACGGATAACATCAAGGCTGCCACGCAAATCCATTTCTTTGTAAATACGTTGAATAATTCTGTTATCAACATTATCACCGTGAATAGCTGAAATTTTATCCCAATTTTTAGCTTGTGTATTTTGTAAAAATTTTAATACTTCGTATTTAAACAAACCCAATTCGGGACTGTAATCGGGAGCGTTGCCCTGCGTATATCCGCCATTGTCAAGCAAAGATTGAACAATAGCTGTTTCAAATGTGTTTTCTGATGTTATTTTATTCATTTTTCTTTTTCATTTTTTAAGGTAAAAAAAGAAATAAAACGACACTAAAGTATTTTAAAACAAGTATATACCTATTTTTCTTTTTCAATTTCTTTTTCATTTCTTTTTTTTTATGCCAACTCAAAACACATTATATTTCAATTAAATCTGTAAAATTTACTTTTTCGAGTTTCTTTCGGAGAAAACCATATTTATAAAAATCCTTGTTTTTATAAAGGATTCTTCCAATGATAATATCTTTATGTGTATTAAACTTATTTGCAAAATGATAAATAGTTTCTAAAATGTCTTCACCTGCTTTTATAGTAGTTATGATATTATTATATTCGTCATGACTTAAAAGTAATTGAGCTGCAAATTCATCTGCTTCCTGTTCTTTTATGTCCTTATCAATAGGACCGGATACTTCTTCTAAAAAAACATTCTTTTTATTTCCGTGGAGCAAAATATGCCCTAATTCATGAAAGAGCGAAAACCAGAAAATATCATATCTTTTGAGTCTGTCGGTTATTTGTAATACCGGCTTTTCATTTAACCACCTTACAGTTCCGTGTATTACAGTTTTTGGTAAATTGGGAGTATAAATAACTTTCACGCCTGCCTGCAAACATTTTGTTTGAATCTGTTGTAAATAGTTTATGGGTTTAGTCGCCATTATTTCCTTTAATTCAGGTAAAATTGATTTCAAAATTGACTTATTATAATCAGGTGCATCAATTTTCTTCGCTTTAATTTCTCCCATTCTAAGCAGGGCTGATAATGCATAAGGATCTTTGGCATGTTTAAGCGATATCCTAAAATAAATCGGTGTTTGCTGATTCATATAGATGTTTTCCCAAGCAGACGGTTTGGAAACATTAAAAAAGTGTAGCAGTTCTTCTGCTTTTTCTTCTGCTTTACGTGTTGCAACAACTAAACCGATTTTTGCCATTTGCGGATATGGAAATAGTTTAGACCATTCTGTTGCTTTTGCGATTTCTGCCTTATCCTTTTCCCTTGCCACATACTCATTATAATTGGCTTGTTTTTTTATCCAAAAATTGGCTGAAATCTTTAAAACTTTTTCAAAAAGAACAGCCATTTCAGAAGTAATCGAACTTTTACCGTTTAAAATCTCTGAAATAGTTTTTACAGGTTTAGCAGTTCTAATGGCAAATTCTTTTGGGGTCATTGACAGTTCTTCGAGTTTTTCGCGAAGAGTTTCGCCGGGGTGAACGGCATAATCAGGCTGGTATATGTATTTGGCTTTCATGTGTTGTATATTTTGTAGCCGTTGGCTTTTAGTTGTTAACCGTTGGCTTGGTTTAACCGTAAAGAGCGTAAGGTTTTTGTCGCAACTTCCGACTTCCGCCCCTATAATCATTCCCTAGTGTATCTTTTGCCGGTCGTGGGGGTTTCATCTTGATATTCTTTTAATGGTAATCTGTAACCTCTATTATTTCAACAATAGTAATTTCTGAATAAATTAAGTCTTCATTTTCATCTTTTGGCAATGGTTTATTAGCCGGTTCGTAAACTAAACGAAAAGGATGTTCCAAATCGCAAGCAAATTGTCCTTTCCTGTTGCCTGTAAGCGGATGATGCCTGCCGGGTAATTGCATTAATTCTTTTAAGTTGTCAGCCATTGCCATATCATCGAGCCGTATTTTTAGTTTTTTTGCAGAACTTCCAAAATTCTTGTCGATTAACTTACTACTGTTTAAAACTTTTGCAAGTTTTTTTGTTTTGTAAAATATTGTCATTGCAAAATTATAAATTTTAATTATTAACAGCAAGTGTTAATAAAAATTTCTTTTTTATTCGGTACACAAAAAATATCATGATATCCTGTTTCAAATATATTTTCGGTTGTTATTTTATTGAACTCATTTAAACTTTTTTTTGAGTAGTCTAACAGTTAATGCTATGTAATGTAAAGCTATCCAATTTTCAGCTTTTATGGTAAAACGTACTAAC
>PDWJ01002813.1_pt1 | contig 17606 bp, 18 predicted proteins | sample 1430881 | NCBI WGS metagenome assembly PDWJ01 (sample SAMN01162460, study PRJNA174530) | Oral metagenome, whole genome shotgun sequencing project. | biome: Marine environment; feature: Marine mammal; material: Swab sample of the gingival sulcus; isolation source: swab sample of gingival sulcus...
TTACAATATTGTGCCTACAGATGACTGTCCTGCGCAGGGATTTAACTGGTACTATGCGATAGTTTTTTGTAACTGGGCTAGTTTAAAAGACGGGTTTGAACCCGTCTATATAATTGACAAACTTCCTAGAGAGTTTGAAGAAATAAAAGTTGAATGGGATAAAGACGCTAAAGGTTACAGATTGCCGACTGACGCTGAGTGGGAATATGCAGCAAAAGGAGGGCAGATCTCTGAAGGGTATATATACCCTGGCAGCAATGAACCTTCTGAAATTGGGCGTTTTGGGGTTGGATATAAAAATTCTTATCCTATAGGTCAATTTAAACCTAATGAGTTGGGTCTCTATGACATGGGTGGGGATGCATGTGAATGGTGCTGGGATTGGTATGACAGGATTATGTTTGAATGGTTGCCTATTGAGAATCCTTCTGTAGATTATCTTACTGATGTCAAACAAAAATCAATATATGGTAATGATAAAAGAATCCTTCGTGGTGCACACTGGGATAGTGCACCAAAAAAAATTGTAAGCAGAAATGCATATCCACCAATAGATATCTCAAGAGGAGGCATCCGTCTTGTACGTAATGCTGAATAAAAGTTATACGTAACACCTATCATACCGCGTGAAGGATAGTAAGGGCGTCGGCAGGCGTATAAAAAAGGCAAAGCCTTTTTTATATGAAGCGATAGCGGAACCCTGGATAGCCTGACCGCCGGCTGGAACAGCAGGCGGCACGCCATAAAGAAAAATGAAGAGCGTCGGTAATAAATGATTTTCAGAATCTTCAGAGTTTAGTGTGTACATTTTCCGTACAATGTGGTAAATTACAGATAGGGTGAATTCATGATAAATACAAAATCCAGTAGGATTGAAATAAGAACAAACGAAGAAACAAAAAAGCTTATTGAAAAAGCGGCAAGTCTAAATGGAGAAACTATATCCTCTTATATTATCAGTAAATCTCTTAGTTCTGCAAAAGAAGATATCGCACAAATGGAAACTATAATTATTTCTGATAAAGATAGAGACCTGTTTTATTCTCTTCTTACAAATCCGCCGAAACCTAATAAAGCGTTGGAAGATCTTTTTAATAAATCACTATAGATAATTTAATGGGAATCAAAATAATACCTATATCCAAAACAGTTTACAAAAAAAACTTTGACTGCGGTATTGAAGATTTAAACCTATATCTTAGACAATTTTCTGTTCCGAACGATAAGAAAAATATTGGTAAAACTTTTGTTGCCGTCGATGAATTATCTCCTTTAAGCCCTTTGGGCTATTACACTGTAAGTATGGCTCAAATCAATGTTGAGAATATACCAGAGGAAATAAGAAACGGGTTGCCGAGATATCCTGTTCCCGCAATGAGGATTGGAAAACTTGCGGTTAATCTAAAACAGCAGGGTAAAAAAATTGGAGCTAAGCTTTTAAAAGATTCCTTGTTAAGAGCTGTTAAAATATCTTCCGAGGTAGCAGTCAAATTCGTAGTTGTGGATGCTGTAAATAAGAAAGCAATGAGTTTTTATCTAAAATACGGCTTTGTCCCGCTTAAAGAAGCCCCTTTAACCTTAATAATTCCTATAGAAACAATAAGGAAGGCATATGAGGGAAAAAGCTCTGAGTAGAAAATGAATTGAGGTCTTTTTGTTTAATCAATAATTTAAGTTGAAGGATACAAAGAGCCGCTGGCAGGATGATCTTTATAAATATATCCATGCTAAAAAAACTGGAGGCTATAGAAGGATTTAAAGTGGGGCATTCTTGCCGCAGTCCAAGCCCGTTTATGGGCTTGAGGTTGACTTTTTTATGTATCAAAGGTATAGTAATTCACTATTTAATCAGGAGATAATGATGTCAAAAGCACATAGAGGTTTTGGAGTACGTGAGCTTGTAAGAAACGGCAGGGGTGATTGTCCCGTATGCGGAAGAACTGCGATAAAGGTTCTTTATGAATATGAAAAAGACGAAAAGAAGTTCATGATCTGTAAGCAGTGCAAGGTTGCTGTTGCAAGAGGTAAAAAGGCTGACGCTGTAGCCGCTCTCTAAAAAGAGGCATCTTTGCCAGTTAAACAGAAACCCGGCGGCTATTGCTCTGCCGGGTTTTTTTCTGCCCTTTTAATTTCTTCAATATCAATGAGTTCTGAAATACTGCCGCTATGGAGACCCTCTCTGCCTGACTCAATAAAGGATTTGATTTCTTCATGGCTGCTTTGGCCGAATACTGAGTTAATCAGGTCTCTGGTTTTAATCTTTGAAAGGCTGCGTGCCGGTACCCAGAGGTTTCCGTTTTCTCCTGCCTGAATAACAAATTTTTCCTTTTGAAGTAATTCCATCATATAACGTACATCGCTTACAGAAACCGAGAATACATCCGCAAGCTGGTCTGAGGTGGGGCCTTCTCTGCCGGAATCATACTCCTGCGCGACGGTAAGAAATAGTTCAACTCCAAATGTAAGTTTTTCTGCCGGGGTCATATCACTGAATGGTTTTCCCATCCAGTTATTATTCTTATGCTGCATAACCCAGGCTGTTTCAAGCGATATAAGAATTATAGTCCATATTATGTAAACCCAGAACAGGAAGATAGGAATTACCGCAAGGGCTCCGTAGATTACCGATGTTCTTATTGCCCAGCTTGAGACATCAAAAAAGGCGTATTTGATAATCTCCCAGAATAAGGCTCCCATGCTTGAAACAATCAGCAGGTACTTCATCTGAACGCGCCCGGATGGTGTAATGCCTATAAGAAGCATTATTACGAAGAAATCAAATATAAATGGAGATATTCTTAAAAGAATCTGATTAAGTATTGCTAAATGCTCAATATGAGTAAATGATATTTTTGATGTAATTGTAGTACTTGCGGCAAGAAGAAGGCTTCCAAATATTATAACTGAAACATAGGTTGTAAACTTGCTTAAGAATTTGGTTCCGGCCTTGCTTCCCCACATTGCATTCATATTTTCGGTTATTGTATTTAGCAGAAGAACGCTGGTTATTGTAAATAATACAAGACCTACAACCCCCAGTGTTTTTGAATTATTAAGAAACTGGTTTACAATTTCCTTGGCCTGATCCTGCTTTGTCGGAATAAGCATTCTAAGAACAAAGTCCATTACCTGATCCTGAACATTCTGGAATACTCCGAATATCCCCAGCATGGATATAACAACCGCGGCAAACGGAATAGCCGCCATAATAGTGCTGTAGGCAAGCCCTCCGGCCCTTGCAAAGCCCGCGTCTCTTGAAAATTTGTTATATACATTGATTGTAAGCTGCAGAATCTTTATCAAGGCAGCTGCAAAACTATTGTAATTATCAGGTTGTAAAGCTAAAATTCTGTTCATTTTCATATTATATCGGTAACTATCATCATATTCTATAAAATTTACAATAATTGAATTTGTTATGGAAATAATCTATTATACGCAAATGATAGACTTAAAACTACCTGACTTGAATGGTTCTGTAATATACCTTGTGGGTATCAAGGGCACAGGTATGACTGCGCTTGCTGAAATACTGCGGTTTCGGGGAGCTATTGTAACCGGATCTGATGTGAAAGAGGTTTTTTACACAGATAATATCCTTCATGAGCTTGGAATACCGGTTGTGGAGGGTTTTAATGCCGATAATGTTCCGGAAAACGCAAGGCTTCTTATCTATTCAGCAGCATATATGCCTGACAGCAATCCTGAGATTTTAAAGGCAGTAAGCCTTGGAATAGATATTATGAGTTATGCTGAAGCCCTTGGCTGTATTTCCTGTGAATCTGTTGCCGCGGGAATTTCCGGTGTACATGGCAAGACCACTACCGCCGCAATTACAGGTACAGTTTTCAAACAATTTGAGCTTCCTTTTTCCGCGCTGACAGGTTCGGCCGCATCAAATTTTGGAGGCAGGTCAACAATTGTAAAAGGGAATGATATCTTCATAGCCGAGACATGCGAGTATAAAAGGAACTTTCTTAACTTTCATCCTGATTACCTTGTTATTACAAGTATTGAGGCCGATCATCTGGATTATTATGTTGATTTGGAAGATATCTTAAGCGCATTTGTCGAATATGGTTGTAAACTTCCAAAGGGCGGAACCTTGATCTACTGCTGTGATGATGAAGGGGCTAAAAAGGCTGCCGGAATCATAGGTGTTAAAAGGCCTGATATAAGGGTGATACCCTATGGTTTTGAAGCTGATGGGCCGTTTCAGATCACGAAACATCAGTATTTCTCCGGTGAACAGAGATTCAGGATAAAGAAATTTGGTGAGCGCGATTTTGTATTAAAGGTACCCGGAAAGCATAATGCAGTAAACAGTACAGCCGCTGCGGCTCTTCTTCAGAGGGTGTTGAAGCATCGGGGTGTTAAGGATGACCCTTATGAAGGTCTTGCAGCCGGATTTGAAGAGTTTAGCGGAACAAAGCGCAGAAGTGAGATTGTAGGAAGTGCCTGCGGAATATTGACCATGGACGATTATGGTCACCACCCGAGTGCCATAAAGACTACACTTGCCGGTTTACGTCATTTTTATCCTGATAGAAGAATTATTGTTGATTTTATGAGTCACACCTACTCAAGGACTGAGGCCTTGATTGATGATTTCGGCAAGGCATTTGGCTCGGCTGATATTGTTATTTTACACAAGATATATGCGTCGGCACGTGAGACCGCGGGAAAGATCTCAGGTAAGGATCTCTATGATAGGGTTAGTGCTAACCATGATACTGTTTATTACCACAAAGAGGTTATGGATTCACTTGATTTTATAAGCGAAATACTTAAACCAGGTGATCTATTTATAACAATGGGCGCGGGTGATAATTGGAAGCTTGGTCTGAAGTTATTGGAAAGGCTTGAGTCAGGAAAAGTCAAAGGGTGTGCAGAATGAAAAGTATGACCGGATACGGCTATGCCGAATATCAGGATGACAAGATTCATCTTTCAATTGAAATTAAATCATATAATAACAGGTATCTTGATATTGTTATTAATCAGCCGGCCTTTCTTAACGGTCTTGAACCTGAACTTAGAAAATATATAAGCAGTAATGCGGAGCGGGGAAGGGTAGAGGTCTATCTTCGTGTTCGTGAGCTTGAGGAAGATGTTGTTTTTTACATTGATAAGGCTGCTGCCAAATCATATGCTGATGCCCTTAAAGGGCTTACCGATGCGGCCGGGCTTGATGAAAAAATAAGCCTTTCACATCTACTGTCATTTGAAGGGGTGCTTAAATCCGAAAAAAACCGTGATCTTGATGAGTATTTTGCCAAGATAATGCCGCTTATGAAAAGCTGCATGTCTCAATGGGAAGATTCCAGAATAAAAGAGGGAGCTGAGACAGAGGGTAATATAAAAAGCCATCTGGATGTTATTTATAAAGCCCTTACTGTATTTGAGAAGAATGCGGCTGAAATGGAAAATCATATTCTTACAAATATTAAAACCAAATTTACCGATGTTCTTGGAGATCAGCTGGATGAACAGAGGGTTCTTGCTGAAACGGCTGTGCTTTTGGTTAAGTATTCAATAAATGAAGAGATCTCAAGGCTCAGGGGGCATCTTGATTCATTCAGTTCTGCCCTAAAGCTGGATGAAGCAATTGGTAAGAGGCTTGACTTTGTCTGCCAGGAAATAAACCGTGAGGTTAATACAATTGGATCAAAATCAATAATCATGGAAGTAAATGAGACGGTTGTGAGTGTAAAAGACAGTCTGGAAAATATCCGTGAACAACTGAGGAATGTTGAATAATATGAAAGAAGGGATAAAAATTGCAATTTCAGGAAAAAGCGGATGTGGCAACTCTACGGTCAGCAGGCTTGTTGCTGAAAAACTTGGTTTTGAGATGATAAACTTCACCTTCAGGCAGCTTGCCGAAGAAAAGGGCATGGATTTTGGAGATTTATGCAATAAGGCAATGACAGACTTCTCTTATGATCGTGAACTTGATCAGAGGCAGGTTGAAATGGCCTCTAAGGGTAACTGTGTTCTTGGAAGCCGGCTCGCCGTCTGGATGCTTAAGGATGCCGATTTGAAGGTCTTCCTTAATGCCTCATCCGAGACCAGGGCTTCAAGAATTCAAAGCAGGGAGGGGGGAGACCCTTCCGATGTTCTTGCGGTGACAGAGAGACGGGATAAAAATGATTCGGCCAGATATCGTGAAATATACAATATTGACAACAGCGATTATGATTTTGTTGATTTGGTAATAAGGGCTGACAATCTTGATCAGTACCAGATAGCTGAAATCATTTCGGCTGCCGCTAAGTCTTTACAGTAAGTATAATAATTGATATATTAAATTGCTAAAAGAAATAAATTCAGGAGAATGCCGATGATTATTCCTCTTGCAGAACTTATAAATATGCAGGATGATGTATACGCCTGTACCTGTGCAATAATCAAGAGAGCTCAGCAGGTTACTGTTGCAGGTGATGAAGAGCTTGACAAAAATAATGGTAAGGTTGTTTCAACCGCAATAGATCAGATTCTTTCCAATAGAGTTGAATACGCCATCGAGGACTGATAAAAGATCAGTAGTTCTAATCTTCGGGCCTACGGCAGTAGGAAAGACCAGCCTGCTTGAGGCCCCTATTTTTGATAATGCAGAAATAATTAATGCCGACTCTATGCAGGTTTACCGCGGTCTTGATATAGGCACCGCCAAGCCAGATTCAGACTTTCTGGCAAGGAGAAAGCACCACCTTATAGATATTTGTGACCCCAATCAGCAGTTTAATGCGGGCGATTTTGTTTCACTTGCCGATCAGCTTGTTGCTGATATCAGCAGGCGTGGAAGACTGCCGGTTATCTGCGGCGGTACAGGTTTTTATTTTAAGAATTTCATCTACGGACTTCCGGATGTTCCTCCCTCTGATGAGGCTGTCAGAAAGAAAATACAGGCCGAGTTTGAAGAATCAGGGCCGGCGCCGCTTAGAAAACGCCTTGCAGAGGTTGACCCTGTTTCTGACAAAAGGATAAATCCTAATGATAACTACCGGCTGATGCGTGCCCTTGAGGTTTTTGAGTCAACCGGCCGCCCGCTGTCTGATTATCCCCTGCCCGATGTTCCCCGCGCAGACTATGACTGTCTGCTTATAGGCCTTAAGCGCAGACGGGAAGAGCTTTATGAGCGGATTAACCGCCGTGTTGAGATAATGTTTGAGAATGGTCTTGCTGAAGAGTTTGCCCGTCTGCGTGAGAGCGGCTGTACTGAAAATGATCCTGCGATGAAGGGGATCGGCTACCGTGAGTTTTTCACCGTTGAGGCTGAAGGGCCTTCAGAGCAGAGGCTTATCGAGCTTATTAAGCGTAACTCGCGCCGTTACGCAAAGCGGCAGATTACATGGTTCAGGCAGCTTAGGAATATTCACTGGTTTTCACCGGATGATATTGCCGAAATCAGCAGCTGCATAGCAAATTTTCTGAATTAATCCCTTTCTGAAAATACAATTGCTGAAAAAATCTCAATCTTTGCCGCCGGATCAGTCCATGCTTCAGGAGGAAGGCCGGCCTTGAGGCATGTATGCTGAAGAAATGTATCTCTGTCCCAGCCCTGCTCAACAGCAACCTGTGGTAAAAGCACCCCTGAGCTGAATCCGCGGGTAATGATTATTCCGTGCACTCCCACCTTTATTTCGGATACGTCGGTTATAGTTCTAAGCGGCGAGAGGACAGAGATCTCAATATCGATTACATCAAATTCTGAGGGTTTCAGCTTTGGAAAGCGGGGGTCATTGAAGGCCGCCGCGTGTGCCATTGATTCTACAGTGTTTATAAGTGGCATCCGGCCTATTATGTTTCCTATGCACCCCCGCAGCATTCCGCCGCTATGAAGGGTTACAAAGGCCCCGCAAATTTGTTTAAGCTTATCGGTGGGAGCGGGCAGGGCTTCAGCCCCAAGCCCCAGATCGGCCTTAATCTTTTTACGTGCTGTTTCCAGCAGGATTTGTTTTTCGTTTTCCGTAAGATTAAATTCCAAGGTATTTACCTCCTGTACAACCACAGGGATGTGGTTATTGCAAACATGAAGTTTGAAGTTTACTTCAAACTTCAAACTAATAAAATAGCAGTGATGCCATTTTATTAGTCACCCATCATACGTGTAAGCCTTGCTTCATCAAGTTTGATAGACAGGTTCTTTTCCTGTGTCGGAAGAACCAATCCCTTGGGGCCGTCCTTTGCGCGCCTTAGGTATTTTACCTGGGTGTAGTATAGATCTCCGCGCCCCGAATTACGCCCCTTGCTGTAAAAGAGTGCAAGGTTTCCGGCATCAAGCAGGGTTTCCAAAGGAACGGATTTTCCCTTAATGGTTTTTATAAAGACATATCCCCCCGGATAGTCCCTGGTATGAAGCCAGATATCATTTCCTCTTACATATTTTCTAAGAAGGCTGTCATTCTCATTTGCGCCGCGGCCTACAAGGATTGTATAGGGCCCTGATCTATAGCTTAAGCCCGGAGTTTTTTCTCTATTATCAGAACTTTTCTGTTTGGGGGCAGCTTCGATATATGATTTTATAGATTCGGGATCGTCCTCATTCTCAATACGCAGCCGGTCAGATTCGAGATTTTTCAGCATGAGGCGGTGATTTTTGAGATCCTCCTCAACCTTCTTAATCCCTGATTTTGCCTTCCGGTATCTGCTGTAGTATTTTTCAGCATTCTTTTCGGGGTTAAGCCTTGGATCCAATTCGATTTTAATTTCTTCATTATCCGCGTAATAATTATAGACTGTTACCCATTTGTCACCGGGTTTTATCAGATGAAGGCTGCTCATTAAAAGATCGCCGGTTTGTTTATATGATTCAAACTGCTCATACTGGCTTGTTTTCTGTTCAAGTTTTTCAAGGGTTGATCTAAGCCTTGCTTCATCAGCAGATATTCTTTTAAGGGCCTTTTCTCTAAGACGTTTAAGCTCTGATTCATTTTCAAGGCTGCTGTAATAGTTATTTATCTTTTCATTGAAGCTTCCGTTTCCGGGCAGCTCTCTTATACTGAAGTCCTTGTTTGATGGTTTTGGCTCCGGCAGTTTAAAGATCCCGCCTGAGATCTCATTTCTTGCGGGCCTTCTGTAGAATGCGTCATGGATATTACCGTCAGAATCTGCTGCAATAATGTTTGCCGCACCGCTCCACAGCCTTATCCATAGAAAAATATCCTCGCCGGTACGTCTTATACCTATCCTGATTATTCGGTCTTTATTTATGTGTTCAACTGAAATAATGCGGCCGCCTTTTACCCTTGAGCGCATAAACTGCGCAAAACGCTGGAGCTTTATCTCATTGACCGGTGAGTCTTCTGTAAGATGCAGCCTTGTACGCCCCTGTGCCAGGCATATCAGCAGGCCGAAGCGCCCCCCCGGCTTATAGAGCTCCAGATAGAGGGTATGGTAATTGGGCTGCTTGATCTTCTGAAGATGTGAGCCTGTAATATCAAGCTCATTTAGAATTGCATCAATCTCTTTATAGTTTAATGACATTCTTCAACCGCTGATAAAAAGCTATTCTTATTTTCTTCAGAAAAGAAAACCAGATTAACCTCCAGAGGAAGGCTGTTATTCTCAAGGTGCTTGAGAATTGTCTCTGAGGCTATGACGGCGGCAAGATCCTTTGGAAAGCCGTAAACACCGGTAGATATTGCCGGAAATGCAATACTCCTGATTTTGTTTTCAGCAGCAAGCCTGAGTGAATTACGGTAGGCGTCTGCAAGCAGACCTCTCTCATTGTTATTACCGCCATGCCAGATTGGGCCTACAGTGTGGATAACATATTTCGCCGGCATATTTCCGGCTGTTGTAATTACAGCCTCACCGGTGGGCAGGCCCTTCGGATAGCGGCTGCTTCTGATCTCTCTGCATTCAGCCAGTATTGCTGGACCTCCGGCTCTGTGGATTGCGCCGTCAACACCGCCTCCGCCCAGTAGGCTAGAGTTTGCCGCGTTTACTACGGCCTCTACATCAAGAGAGGTAATATCTCCTGTTATTATCTTGATTCGATCAGAGAGAGATAAACTCATTATATCCTCCGTTCCATTGCTTCTGTAAGCTCTTCCATCTGCTGATCTGTACCGATTGTTATTCTGACAAAGTCAGAAATTCCCGGTTTATCAAAAAACCTTACAAGGATTTTCCGTTCTTTAAGGCGTTCATAGATCTGCCTTCCGCTTAGGCCCTCTTTTCGTATAAACACAAAATTAGCCTTTGACGGAAGCACCTCCCATCCCAGCTCTGTTGATTTTTTTATGAAGCTTTCTCTTGTTGCGATAATTTTGTTTGTTACCGATTCCGCGTATTGTCTGTCTTTAACGGCTATTTCACCGCATTTCTGCGCTATGAAATCCACCGGGTATGAGTTAAATGAATCCTTTATTGTTGTAAGTGTGTTTATGAGTTTTTCATTGCCAAGGGCGTAGCCGAGTCTTATTCCCGCAAGTGATGAGCTTTTTGAGAATGTTCTTATTACAAGAAGGTTTTCAAATTCATTTATGAGCGTCACGGCGCTTTCTCCGCCGAAGGCAATATATGCTTCATCGATAACAACAAGTCTGTCAGAGCGATAGTTTTTAAGAAGCTTTTTGATTTCTGAAAGAGGAAGATATATGCCGGTCGGCGCGTTAGGGTTCGGCAGAATAATTCCTGATGATTCCCCTTCAATGTAGTCTTCAACCCTGATAGAGTAATCGCTTTGCAGTTTGATTTTTTTATATGGGATATCATAGAAGGCTGAATATACGGGATAGAATGAGTATGTAAACTCAGGAAAAAAAACAGGGCCATTACTGCCGTCAAAGAAACCGAAGAATACAAAGGATAATACCTCATCAGAGCCGTTTCCGGCAAATACATTGCCGGGCTTAAGGCCTTCGTTTTCAGCAATAGCCTCTCTAAGCTTAGCAGATGCCGGATCCGGATAAAGCCTCAGTCTTGATATATCAGCCTCAGCGAGAAACTCCTTAATCCCCGGTGCAGGCGGATAGGGGTTTTCGTTTGTATTCAGCTTTATATACTCACCATCCTGAGGCTGTTCTCCGGGGACATAGGGGGTGAGATTTTTCATTCTTTCAGAAATCATCTTATTATTCCCTGAGGAGGTTTCAAAACTCGGGGAATTTTGAAACATGCTCCCTCAAAAGATTCTATCATCTTAATCCGTAGTTATCTACAATGAAATCTATATCCTTGTCTCCGCGGCCGCTTAGATTTACCAGTATTGATTCACGCTGATTTTCCTTTGCAAGCTTCATTGCGTAGGCCAGAGCATGAGCACTCTCCAGAGCAGGTATTATTCCTTCCTTTCTGCTAAGAGCATAGAAGGCATCAAGGCATTCTTCATCTGAAGCGGTAACGTAGTTCACGCGTCCGCGGTCCTTAAGCATTGAGTGCTCGGGGCCTACCCCCGGATAATCCAGTCCGCTTGCTATTGAATAAACCGGAGACGGCTCACCGTTTTCTTCCTGAAGAAGGTAGCATTTGAAACCATGAATTATTCCCGGTTTACCGTAGGTGATTGCCGAGGCATGTTCGCCGGGTTTGAATGAGCGTCCTGCCGGTTCAACACCGTATATTGAGGTTTCCTCATCTTCAAGAAAGGCAGAGAATAGTCCCATTGCGTTGCTGCCGCCGCCCACACAGGCAACAATATTATCAGGCAGTTCGCCTGTCATTTCGAAAAACTGTTCCCTTGCTTCAATACCGATAATACGCTGAAAATCACGTACCATCATCGGAAAGGGGTGGGGGCCTACAACAGATCCGATACAGTAAATTGTGTTGATTGGATCCTTCAGATATGCCTCAAAGGCTGAGTCCACAGCCTCTTTAAGGGTCTTAAGTCCCCTTGTTACCGGTATTACCTCTGCCCCAAGCAGCTGCATTCTGATGACGTTAGGGTGTTCTTTAGCGATATCAACCTCGCCCATGTGGATTTCGCATTCAAGGCCGAAGTAGGCAGCTGCAGTTGCCAGCGCTACACCATGCTGTCCCGCGCCTGTTTCGGCGATTAGTTTTTTCTTGCCCATATGCTTGGCCAGAAGGGCCTCACCCATGCAGTGATTGAGTTTATGGGCTCCTGTATGGTTAAGATCTTCACGTTTCAGATAGATCCTTCCGCCGAGCTCATCTGATAGAGTCTTTGCGAAATATACCGGGGTAGGTCTGCCCTGAAAATGCTTTCGTATGTTTCTAAGTTCAGATATAAACTCATGAGACTTGCTTATTGAATAATAGGCATCAGTTATTTTATTCATCTCTTCCTGAAGCTGAGCGGGAACGAAACTTCCTCCGTATTCACCGAAGTTTCCGTCTTTATCAGGTATTGTTTTAAAGTAGTTTTTCATATCTGTTTCTCCCTGTAGTAACGATATTATTGGTTATTTATGTTTCTGTCAATAGAAACGCATAAAAGTTTCATAAAAATTTTCTTATTTCTGCAACCATGTAAAAAGAACCTGTAACCATCAGCGGAAGGCCTGAGCCGACAGCCTCGGACAGGGCCTCTTCCGGATTTTCAAGCAAAATAATCTCAGCATCGGGCAGGGTCTCTGTAAAAATATTGTAAAGCTCAGCGGGATTGCTCTTTTTAAAGCTTCCCGGTTTTGAGATAATTATCTTCCTGAATGATTTCAGGCATTCGGCCATGCCTTTTACATCCTTACCTTCAACTGCCCCAAAAATCAGGCAGCTGTCTTTGGCTTCGGCAACAGAGTCCTCAAAGGCTTTAACTGCAGCTGCAGCTGATCTTACCGTATGTGCTCCATCCAGAAGAACAGCCGGACTTCCTTCTTTAGCCGGAAACAACTCCATCCTTCCCGGAAGGGAGGTTTTTTCAATACCGCTTGATGGATTAAAAGACTCAGCAAAAAGGTTTTTTCTGCTGTTTTTAAGATAATCAAGGCAGCAAACCGCAAGCGCGGCGTTATTCTGTTGAAAGCTGCCTGCTGTAAGAAGGGCCAGATCGTATATTGAGCCTGAACCAAGTTCAATCCTTGCTGCCTGAACCGCAGGAGGCTCAGCCTCTGTCTTTTCAAGACTTTTAATCAAGTCACCGGGAAAGAATATCTCTGAGCCGCATTTTTCTGCCCGACTTCTGAAAACCTGTTCAGCATCAGGCTCAACTGCCGCGCAGAAAACGGGAACTCCCGTTTTGATTATACCGGCTTTTTCTGCTGCAATATCTGTAATTGTATTTCCAAGATATTCGGTATGCTCAAGCTCAATACTTGTAAGCATTACCGCTTCAGGGATTATAACATTTGTGGCATCAAGTCTTCCGCCCAGCCCTGTTTCAAAGACGGCCCATTCGCAGCCGGTCTTCCTGAAGATCATAAATGCCAGCAGGGTCAGAAGCTCAAAGGTTGTAGGAGGCCCGCCCGGAAGTGTTCCGGCAGTCTGAGATTCGATTCTGCTTAGCATTTCAGATGCTGCCTCAGCGTAGATTCTGTCTTCAAAAAAGATTCCTGCCTCACTTATCCGCTCTTTATAGCTTTCAACATGGGGTGAGCAGTATAAGCCCGTTTTTAACCCGTTTGCCGCGAGGGCTGCTGCGGTGAGGGCTGCTGTTGAGCCCTTTCCCTTTGAGCCTGCTATATGGATTGATCTGAATGATTTTTGAGGATTATCAAAGAGTTCACAGAGGGCAAACATCCGATCCAGTCTGTATTCACGGGCTGTCAGGTTTGGGCTCTTTTCAAGATTGGTGAATGATTCAATCAGGCTGAATGCCTGCTCTGCAGTTTTAAAGACCACGATCTTTCAGCGCGTTTCCATGGGTTATAAAGCCCTCATAATCGGCAATGGCTTTAACGTGTGCAGCAGCCGACTCAAGGCCCTTTTCTGAGGCATAAACCACCGATGAGTATTTAATAAAATCACGAACAGATACGGCCGAGTATGTTTTCGCGCCGCCGCCTGTCGGGAGTACCGCGTTTGCTCCTGTTGAGTAGTTGGCAAGCGAAAAGGGTGTGTTATCTCCAAGGAGGATCTCTCCCGCGTTTTTGATCATTGACAGGCTGTCGAATGGATTGGCGGACTGAATCTGAAGATGTTCGGGCGCAAAACGGTTTACGATATCTGCACCTTCCTGCATAGATTCGGTTATTATTATTCCGCCGTAGCCTGAAAGCACATCCTCTACAAATGTTCTGCGCGGTTCCGGGAGGGCTGCAGTCTTTTTGCGGATTATCTCCGCCGCGGCTTCTGCGAGCTTCTCTGATGGGGTTATAAGCAGGGCCGATGAGTCTGAACCATGCTCGGCTTCAATCATCAGATCAAGGGCCGCCTTCATGGGGTCTGCTGTTTCATCGGCAAGGACAATTGATTCTGACGGCCCTGCCGGAAGCCCGGGGTCAACCCTTGATGAAAGAAGACGCTTTGCGGCCGCAACGTATATGCTTCCGGGACCGGACAGTTTGCTTACCGGAGCAATTGATTCAGTCCCGACTGCAAGGGCGGCAATTGCCTGTGCTCCTCCGACCCGGTAGATTTCGTGAACACCGCATAGCTTTGCAGCATATAGGCAGGCCGGATCAATAGAGCCGTCCTCATTCGGCGGGGTTACAACGACAATGCGTTCTACACCTGCTATTGCTGCCGGTACGGCAAGCATATACAGCATTGACGGAAAGCTTCCGCGGCCGCGGGGCACATACAGTCCTGCCGATTCAATGGGGCTTGGGCGTTCACCTGCAAATATACCTGGTCTGATCTCTGAAAAGCTCATCCTGGCAGGCAATTGTTCCTGATGAAACCTCTGTACGTTTTCAACCGAGTAGCGGATAGCCTCTTTTAGTTCTTCAGAAAGGGTTTTCTCGGCTGATTCATACTCATCCTGCTGCACAGCAAGTGGCATATCTGATAAATCAGCACCATCGAACCTTTTTTCGAGGGCTCTTATTGCCTCATCACCCTCTGTTTCAACCATCCTGATTATATCTTCAACACTGGCGGATACCTCTGAAATATCAAGCTCTGAGCGCGAAAATATCTTTTGCTTTTGGATATCATTAAGTTCAGACCATCTTAGTATATTTATTTCCATGGCTTCATAATATAACTAATAAGCTGCTTTGTCATCAGAGCCTATTTCAAAATTTATTACATTGAATTCTGCCCTGTGAAGGCATATACTCATTGTTATGAAGAAGATTAATTCATTTGCTTTCTGCACATTGATTCTTGTTACGGCCTTTATCTTTAATTCATGTGCCGAGAAATATATGCTGATAGTATCCTCTGTAAACGGCGGAACGGTAAGTCTTGAGCCTGCCGGAGGTCTTTACGCGGAAGCAGCAGAAGTGACCCTTACAGCACACCCCCGCAAGGGATATAAATTCTTGGGATGGGATGGTCTTAAGGGATATTCTTCAGATAATTTGACTGATAGAAGCGTGAGTATAAAGATGCCTGCCTGCAGTATTGAGGTATCTCCGATTTTTTCACCCGCGGACTGTGAATGGAATTTTATGATATATATGGCTGGTGATCAGAATGGTTCAAGCAGTCTCTCTCCCTTTGTTCTCAAAGATATAAACGAAATGGAAGCAGGTCTTTATGATGCTGTTGACTCAGGAAATACTGATATAGAAAAAACCGTTAGAGTAATTGTCCTGGCTGATAGAAGAGGCGCCTCAAATACCTATATGTATCTTGTAAAGCCTGATGATACAAATTCAGTGGTGGTATCGCCAAAGACAGTTCCTCCATTTATTTCCGGCGGAGAGCTGAATATGGCGGATCCGCAAAGTCTTGAAAATTTTCTATCCTATTGTATGGACAATTTCCCCGCAAATCATAATGCCCTTGTTTTATGGAACCATGGCGGCGGGGTTAGAAGTCTTGAACAGCCTGATCCGGGGACCATTTCCAAATTTGTATGTGTTGACGGAGATGATATCCTCCGTACTAATGAGGTACAGACGGCTGTTGCCGATGCCTTGGGTATTAATGCCCAAAACGGCTCAGGCGGGGACGCCCTTGATCTATTTGGATATGACGCCTGTATTATGGGAGAGGTTGAATCAGCCTACGAGACGCGCCATCTTACAGATTATTTTATTGCCTCACCAGCAAGTGAGTGGGGAAGCGGCTGGGATTACCAAAGTATTTTTAAGGTCTTTACCTCGGAAAGCAGTCCGCCTGATGCCCCTTCAATGGCTGATACCCTTGTAAGTCAGTACCATGAATCAACTATAAATGATTCAATATATCAGGCAAACACAATGACTGCCGTAAAAACAGATCAGCTTGAGGCTTTAAAAACAGCTATTGATGCTATGGCTGAAGCAATTCATGACTTTGAAGTCGGCTCGGCTTCAGAAGATGAGTTTATTGTACAGCGAGATAATTCTGTGTTTTACTATGAACCCCGGCCTCTTGGTCAAAGCTTTAATGATGCTGCCGATGATGCCTATGAATATCAGATCCTGACAGCTCCTTATTATGATCTTTTTGATCTTTGTTCAAATATTGAGCAATCTACCGTATATCCTGCAACCGTTAAAACACAGGCTCAGGCCGTGCTTGATGCCCTTGATGATGCGGTAGTTGCCTGCTACGGTAATTCAGAAGGGGTTGATGATTATTATTCCGGTGTTAGAGAACCGCTTAATTTGGATTTTTTCGAAACCGATGATGATCAGGCAAACCGAGGCCTTTCGATATTAATTCCTCACGGTGAGCTGCATTGGACTTCTTCCGGAACAACGGTTACCCATTATGCCTTTGATTTATGGTATACAGCTCAAGTTCTGAATATGTATGAGCCTGCCGAGGGCGGCATTGACTTCTGCACCGGTGATTCAGATGCTGATGCCGACGGCAATGTAGAAAGCTGGCGCGAATTATTTGAAGCCTGGTACGATCCTGATAATTTGTATACCCCCGGTTCGTTTTAGGAAGAAAAAGAACTGATCACTGTAATGGATTTCAGTTCAAATGACCTTTCTGAAATGAATGTTATTGTATTTGTAGACTATCTCTCAAGTCAAATACAGCAGACAGGAGAATACCGCGTAATAGACAGAATGCAGAGAGAAAACATATTAAGCGAGCTCCATTTTTCCAATTCCGGCTGTACCGATGAGAGCTGTCAGCTGGAAATAGGTAGACTGCTATCCGCCCGTAAGGTAATAGTAGGAAGCATCGGTTCCATAGGCGATTTGCAGATTCTGAATGTAAAACTGATAGATATAGAAACAGGCGAGACCATTAATAGTGCCTCAAGAAAGTATGCAGATATGAATGAAATGCTTGCCGGAAGTGATGATCTGATAAGTGTTCTGCTGGATGGAAAAAGCAACAGCTCAATATAGTATAACTAATAAAAATACAAAAAATTAAAAAATTCCCCAAAAACTGAAGCACCACAAACTTTCTGCGGTATTTAATATAAGGTTTAATATTGAGGTACAGTCTGTTGGAAACGATGTTTTCAGAAACAGAAGCCTGTACTATTGGTCAAGACTCTACTCAGGGCAGCTCAAAAGCGGGGAATACTATGAAACACTAAAACCAGTGACCTGTATAAACCTGCTTGAGTTTGAGCTTTTTAACGAATCAGGAGCAATCCACAGCTGTTTTCAGCTTAGAGAGAAGGATGAGGG
>PDWJ01002814.1_pt1 | contig 17597 bp, 12 predicted proteins | sample 1430881 | NCBI WGS metagenome assembly PDWJ01 (sample SAMN01162460, study PRJNA174530) | Oral metagenome, whole genome shotgun sequencing project. | biome: Marine environment; feature: Marine mammal; material: Swab sample of the gingival sulcus; isolation source: swab sample of gingival sulcus...
CTATTCAATTGATTTTCGACGTCAGGTTTTATTGGTCCGTGAGCGAGATAATCTGACGATTGCCGAGGTAGCGGCCCGGTTTGGTGTCGGTGTGGCGAGTGTGGTGCGGTGGCTCAAGAAGATCGAGCCACAACCTGGACGCAACAAGCCGGCAACGCGGATTGATCGGATCGCCCTGGCGCGGGATGTGCGGATGTATCCTGATGCCTATTCCCCGGACCTCAATCCGGTCGAACATAAATGGGCACACGCCAAAGCCGTCCGTAAACAACGCTATTGTTCCATTGATGCGCTCTTCATCAATGATGCCCTTTAAATCATTTTATCTAAGCTTGGCTATACCAATACGCTTGAGGGCTTATGGACTACCGTCCGTAATTTCCTGCGCCCGTTTCGGGGCGTTCACAAGAAAAATCTCGCCGGCTATATTGCCCTGTGCGAGTTGTCGATCAATCATCACAGTATCTCGCCAGACGTCATCGGTATCGTTGCCCGTATTCTCAATTTTTGTACATGAGCCAATGTGGTATTCAAAATAGTTTTGCCAAACGTTGGTGCAAAGGGCTGGAACGGGGAAAATGGGCACGTAGAAAATCCATCTGATCCGCTAATACCTGTTTGCCTTGCAGGTAAACGTACTCCGCATGATTGGGCGTAAAGGGTATAGCCAGTAACTGCATACCCGCTTGCTCCGGTGTCCGTCCACCTTTGCTATGGTTACACGATTTGCAAGCAGTAACCACATTGTTCCAGTGGTCAATACCACCTTGAACTAAAGGTCGTACATGGTCACGGGAAAGCTCCCGCACTGGAAATGTATCACCGCAATACAGGCAAGTATTACAATCACGCCGAAATAGCGACGCATTCGATAGCGGAGGTACATAATCATCACGGGCGCGTAATCGGGCATATGCACCGCCCTGCGTTGCAACTATGGAATTGACCGTGACAGTACTTTGTTGACCGCTGCGGGCATTAATCCCGCCATGTACCGTGTACAGTACGATGCCGCATGTATAAGCTACCTGCTCGGCACAATATAGCCGAACAACCTGCTGAAAGCCGATCCATTCCAGCGGCATGCCCGTCACATCAGTATGTAATACTTGTTGCTCCAGTCCGTACATATGGTTTACCTATACAGCATTTTTTAGTCTGAAACCCTGATTATCCACCAGCAGAATGAAGTTATGTTGATACTTTATATACTAATGACAACTTATAATTGCGGAGCTGGGCTGCGAGGATGTTGAAGCGAAGCAAGCATGCTTGCGAGGCAGAAACACCGCAGTCGGCTCCAGTGACGTGTTGCGGCGCAAGCCGCCAGGTGACTGGAGCGTACATCTCCGCGATTGCCGGTGGCAACATGATGGTATCAAGTATTTCACGCTCCCAAATTTGTGATGTCTAAAGTCTGGGCTACTATTCTACGGGTATCGTTCACCTCCCGCCGAAGGTGTACGTACCTTTATAGAACACCCATACATTGGTAGGCTACTATTTTGCGAGTGCTGCACACCTCCCGCTAAAGGTGTGTCTTTGATATAGAGCTCCAATACACTGGCAGGCTTTTTTGAAAGCCTTTTTCCATTTCAGTTTCCAGATGGGCGGATATCTGGAAGAATCGCAACTGTGAGGACAACAACTATGCCTGTTCGTATAGCCGTCCCGAAAGAAACTGCTTCGGGTGAGCGGCGGGTCGCACTGGATCCATTGATGACCGACCGATTTGGCAAGCTTGGCGCTGAGCTTTTGATTGAAAAAGGGGCGGGTTTGAGTGCCTCTTTTGATGATGAGGCCTATGCCGCTAAAAAAGGTCGTTTGGAAGATGCCGCAACCCTGTACGGTGAAGCGGATGTTGTAGTGAAAGTGCAGGCTCCGACGCTGGAAGAGGCGGAAAAACTGAAAGAGGGTTCTGTCCTGCTCGCTGTGATGATGGGCCATCGGAATCCTGAAGTCGTCAAACGGCTTTGTGAGAAGAAAATCACCTGCTTTGGCATGGAACTGATTCCGCGTATTTCCCGCGCTCAGTCGATGGACGTGTTGTCATCGCAAGCCGCCGTTGCAGGCTATAAGGTTGCCTTGACCGCAGCGAGCCGTGTCAACGGGTTCTTCCCGATGCTGACCACTGCGGCGGGTACGATTCGTCCTGCCAAGGTCCTGATTGTTGGCGCCGGCGTGGCCGGCTTGCAAGCGATTGCGACCGCCAAGCGTCTTGGTGCGGTAGTGGAAGCTTATGATATTCGCCCTGCGGCCCGTCAGGAAATCGAGTCATTGGGCGCGAAAATGGTGGATACTGGCGTCAATGCGGAAGGCGAAGGCGGTTATGCCCGTGAGTTGACCGCTGAAGAGAAGCAGAAACAGGCGGATGCACTGGCCAGGCATATTGCCGCTGCCAAGGCGGTGATTACCACGGCAGCACTCCCGGGTCGTCCTGCGCCGAAGATTGTGACAGCGGCAATGGTTGAAGCCATGAAGCCCGGCTCGGTACTGGTCGATCTGGCGGCAGAATCCGGCGGTAACTGCGAACTGACCCAGCCCGGTAAAACCGTTGAGCATAACGGGGTCATCATTGACGGTCCCTTGAACATCCCCAGTAGCTATCCGGCACCTGCCAGCGAAATGTACGCCAAGAACCTGTACAACTTCCTGTCACCCATGCTTAAGGACGGTGAGCTGGCTCTGGACTGGGAGGATGAGGTCATTGCCAAGAGCGTATTAACCCGCGACGGGCAGATCGTTCACGAAGCTACCCGTAAACAGTTGGCACAATAAAACCTGGAGGGAAACATAATGGAAGAAGTGGTTGCGTTTTTTTATCCAATTTACATTCTGACGTTAGCAGGTTTTCTCGGTTACGAGATTATCAGCCGAGTCCCTGTCATTTTGCATACCCCCCTGATGTCAGGCACTAACTTTGTCCACGGTATTGTGCTGGTCGGTGCGATGGTGGCACTGGGCCGGGCAGAAACACCACTGGAGCAGACCATTGGTTTTCTGGGTGTGCTTCTGGGTGCAGGTAACGCGGTCGGTGGCTACTTTGTGACGGAGCGAATGCTCGAAATGTTCAAGAGCAGCAAAGGCAAAAAGGAGAGCTAAGTCATGGGCTACGGTATCGAAATTGTTTATTTTCTAACCACTGTCCTGTTTATTCTCGGACTGAAACGCATGTCACACCCAACCACAGCCCGTAGCGGTATTATCTGGGCGGGTGGCGGTATGGTGCTGGCCACTATCGTGAGCTTTGTCCACCCGGAAATCACTGTTGGCAATTACCTGTTAATGATTGTTGCTATTGCCATCGGTGGCACGATTGCCTGGTGGGGTGCCAAAAAGGTCGCCATGACTGCCATGCCACAGATGATTGCTATTTATAATGGTATGGGTGGTGGCGCGGCTGCAGCAATTGCTGCTGTCGAATTGCTCAAGGATCATGGTGATAACCCCCCTGCGCTGAATATTATGGTTATGGCGGTAGCCGGCGCGCTCATCGGTGCGGTGGCGTTCTCAGGTTCCTGTATTGCCTTTGGCAAGCTGCAAGAATTCAAAATTTTCTGGGACGATTCCCGCTGGCGTTTTACTGGCCAGCAAAAAGTGAATGCCATTATCTTTGGTACAGCGGTGGTACTGGGACTCTTTATTGCGCTAACCCATAGCAATGATGGCACACTCATTACAATCTTCTTCCTGCTAGCGCTGGCATTTGGTGCGATGATGGCCCTGCCCATTGGTGGTGCGGATATGCCGGTGGTGATTTCACTGTTTAATGCCTTCACCGGTCTGGCGGTTGCACTGGAAGGTTATGTGTTGCTCAATTCCGCCATGATTATTGCCGGTATCATCGTCGGCTCTTCAGGCACGATGCTGACGTTCATGATGGCAAGGGCGATGAACCGTTCGGTCTCTAATGTGCTGTTCAGCAACTGGGCTGCTCTGGCCAGCGGTGAGAAGCAGGAAATTACCGGTAGCCTCAAGCCGATGGAGCCGGCAGATGCCGCGATACAAATGGCCTATGCTGACAAGGTGATTATCGTTCCAGGTTACGGTATGGCGGTTGCCCAGGCACAGCACAAGATTTGGGAAATGAGCAAGCTGCTGATTGATAAGGATGTGGATGTGAAGTTTGCCATCCACCCGGTCGCAGGTCGTATGCCGGGTCACATGAACGTGCTGTTGGCTGAAGCGGGTGTTCCGTATGATTTGATCTTCGATATGGATGAAATCAACGAAGAGTTTGCGACTGCTGATGTGGCTTTGGTCATTGGCGCGAATGACGTGGTGAATCCGGCTGCCCGTACCGACAAGAGCAGTCCAATTTATGGTATGCCGATTCTCAATGTTGATTACGCCAAGAACGTACAGGTCATCAAGCGTGGTCGTGGTGTCGGCTTTGCCGGTATTGAGAATATGCTGTTTTTCGCTGACAACACCCGTATGGTGTATGGTGATGCCCAGAAGGTCACTGCGGGTCTGATTCAAGGTATTAAAGATCTTGGTGAATGATTAGCAGTGCTGTTTTTATGGTGTGGAAAAGCGACCTTCAGGTCGCTTTTTTCATTCATGCCTGGCGATATTACAGGAAGCCCCAGGAATACTGATAAGCTAATCAGTGACGATGGGAACGCTCGTCTACGTGGATGAAAGCGGCGTTACATCTCGCTGTAATGGGTATGCACTACGGGGGACGGCGCGTCTATTCCTGAAGCTGAACCGGAGCGGGTATTTGAACCCTTCCTTCGGCTGGAAGGCTTGCGCAATCGTGAGGCAGGCGGTACGGGCCTGGATTGAGCATGGCCTGCAATACTGCCCGTACTCATGGTGGTGAATTATGCTTGCGTAATTACCCGCGGGGGGATAGGAACTTTCACATTGACCAGCAGCTTAAGTACCGATAAAGCGTTGTTGCCGCCATGCTTCATACAGGGCAATAGCCACGGCATTTGACAAATTCAGGCTGCGGCCGGTGGTCAGCATGGGGATACGCAATCGCTGTTCTATCGGGATGCTCTGTAGCACCTGACCGGGCAAGCCGCGGGTTTCTGAGCCAAATAACAAGGTATCACCACGACGATAGCTGACCGTAGCATAGTTATGCCGGGCTTTGGTGGTGAATGCCAGGAGTCGCTGTGGCTGCATGCTATCAAGGTAGGTGCTAAAGTCACGATGCAGTTGTATCTTGGCCCATTGCTGATAATCCAGTCCGGCCCGTCGTAAATGACGGTCATCAAACTGAAAACCCAGCGGCCGGATCAGGTGCAGGCGTGCACCGGTATTGGCGCACAGCCGGATAATATTGCCGGTATTCGGTGGGATTTCTGGCTCAAACAGCACAATTTCAAATAGCGTTTTATCACTCATATTCCATTTGCAGTTCCTTGACTTTGCAGGTGAGTGTCGCGTTAGCGAGTTCACATTAATTATGGCTACTTTGATAGTAATCGTAACCGGATAGCACTGGTCTTCTGGGTTACACGCAGCTAGTGTTTGCGCGTTAAAATAGATGGATATAGCGGAACCAATTAATCAAATTTAACTGGTTCCGCTATATTGATGGGTGCATTTGGTGATTTTTGGGTACGATAACCAATAACGCCCCCAATTGGAGGCGTTATTGGTTGATCGCTTGCCCGATCAGGCCGTTGATAGCATCACGACGGGCATATTACAGGCTGTAGTACATATCAAACTCAACCGGATGGGTGGTCATCCGTAAACGGGTTACATCCTCATTTTTCAGCGCGATATAGGCATCAATCAGGTCGTTGGTGAACACATTGCCTTGAAGCAAGAACTCACGGTCGGCATCCAGCGCTGCCAGCGCTTCATCAAAGTAAAAGCAAACCTTGGGAATCGCTTTCTCTTCTTCCGGTGGCAGGTCATACAAATCCTTGTCCATGGCATCACCAGGGTGAATTTTGTTTTGAATGCCATCCAGACCCGCCATCAACATCGCTGCAAAAGCCAGGTACGGGTTAGCCGTGGAATCGGGGAAACGTACTTCGATACGGCGTGCTTTGGGGCTGCTAACGTGTGGAATACGGATGGAGGCTGAGCGATTACGGGCTGAGTAAGCTAGCATAACCGGCGCTTCAAAACCAGGCACTAGCCGCTTATAGCTGTTGGTCGATGCGTTGGTCAGGGCATTCAGTGCCTTGGCATGCTTGATGATACCACCAATGTAATACAACGCTATCTCTGATAGCCCCGCATACTGATCACCGGCAAACAGGTTTGTACCGGCCTTGGCAATCGATTGGTGCACATGCATTCCGTTGCCGTTATCACCTACTAATGGCTTGGGCATAAAGGTTGCGGTTTTACCATAACTGGCTGCAATATTTTGCACGACATATTTCAGGCGCTGAACCTCATCAGCCTTGCGTACCAGCGTATTGAACTGAACACCGATTTCTGCCTGACCGGCAGTAGCAACTTCGTGGTGATGGACTTCAGGAATTAATCCCATTTCCTCAAGCGCCAGGCACATGGAAGAACGAATATCCTGCATTGAATCCACAGGTGGCACCGGGAAATAACCACCTTTCAGGCTGGGCCGATGACCAAAGTTGCCTCCTTCGTAGGCACGCTCGGAATTCCAGCCGGCTTCGGAAGAGTCTACCTTGTAAAAACAGCCGCTGATGTCTGCGCCCCAGCGGATATCATCAAGGATAAAAAACTCATTTTCCGGGCCAAAGTAGGCGGTATCGCCAATACCTGTGAATTGCATGTAAGCTTCAGCACGGTGAGCCAATGAACGCGGATCACGCGAATAACCTTGCATCGTATTGGGCTCAATAACATCACAGGTTACAACTAGTGTGAGTTCTTCAAAGAAAGGATCAATACAGGCTGTTGCCGGGTCGGGCATTAGAATCATGTCGGATTCTTGGATGCCCTTCCAGCCAGCGATGGAAGAGCCATCAAACATTCTGCCGTCTTCAAATACATCCTCATCCATGGTGCTAGCTGGCGCCGTCACGTGCTGCTCCTTACCACGCGTATCCGTGAAGCGATAGTCCACGAATTTGATTTCCCTTTCTTCCATTAGCTTCATTACATCAGCAGCATTCATCGTCATGGGTTCCTCAAGGGTAATGATTTAGATGATTAGGTTTCGCATGATTATGCTTGAAGCATTTTATCATAAAGTATGCCATGATGGATTTCGCTGGCTATTGTCGTAACTTAGCCCAAATGCTGGAACCAGGTTGGCTTGTTTTACACTAAAATAGTGCGTTTTATTGATATTGCGATGCATCGTGGTGGTGCGAGAAATAGCGGTTGCAAAACAGTGCAGACCCAATGGCATTGAGGGCATTTTCAAGATTAGTAGTCCTGATTTAAACAAATTACACCAAAATTTGGCAGGATAGGAATAGCGGTATTTAAGGCTATACTGCACTGCGATCAAAATATCTGTATGAAGTCGGAGAAAGATACTATGGAATTTGAATTCCAGGCTCAGAATGTTAAGTGTCAAGGGTGCGTGAGCGCTATTCGTGACGGTTTGAGCCAAAACCCATATGTTCAGGAAGTACAGGTTGATGTGGCTACCGGGCGGGTAACTGTGCAAGCTCAGTCGGACATTCGCAGTGCATTGGCTGTAACTCTGAAAGAGCTGGGTTATCCTGAAAAGGATTGTTTATAATACTATTCCAAGTCCGATAATGCCGGAGACAATAAGCAATAAACAGATAATTCTCATGATGTCTTTGGATTCTGCAAACAGAATCATACCCAAGAGAGTTACTCCGACTGCACCAATACCTGCCCAGACTGCGCAAGCAGTACCCACCGGAATTGTCCTTATTGCAATAGATAGTAACCAAAAGCTGAATCCCATTGAAAATAAGGTAAATAATGAAGGGATAAGCTTGGGGAATCCATCAGTGTACTTGATTCCAATAGCCCATCCACACTCAAATAAACCAGCAAGAGTCAGGTAGATCCACGCCATTTTTTTGTGATAGATATTGTGCAATATGTTCTCTAATAATTTTGGAAAACTTTCTGGGTTATTGTATTGATATATGTTTTTTTCATAAATTCCAAACACTTCATTTGTCGTATTAGCCAACTTTTGAACAGGAAATAACACACTGTTAGATAAGCCACCTGCAAGCGAGATAATCTCTGAATTTGAAGCGACTTTTAGTGTTTTATGGATAAATGGTCTTGGTATATCAATGATTTTATGGGCAAAAACGGTACCTATAATTTAACTTGATTGATGGTAATTTCCAGATACAGCATAGCATAATATTAATAGGGTTATTACAAAATTTTTGGGTAAATTAAAAGAGCAACTATAGATGTTCATAGTCTAACCTTAGTTGTCACTATAATCATTATCCTTGGTTGCTGGATGCCACTAGAATGCAAGAAATTTGGTAATTGTATCATGCGTACCATTCTTATCAAAAACCTATACCTAATACCAATTATTAGTGTGCTTTTTAAATCGCTATAGCCCATATCTCCGGTATAAAGATTATTTTATGAGTAACTATATATGATTATGCTGATACAGCAGTTCTTAATCACTTAAACCAATACCACACTAAAGTATATGGTTTGTATGTACCTGGTCGCTCATCAATAAAGTGTACTATAGTGTAGCCAGCTTTAAGCGACTTATAGTGCTGGAATATTTTTAAGGTGATTATCCAATAATCTTCTTGATTTATAAGGGATTATTTAACTCTTGGAGGAAACTGGACATGAGACAGTTTATGCAAAGTAAGCCATTGTCAATCACGATGTTGAAACGATATCGCTTTGATAAGGCAACGATAAAGCACACAGTATCCCTATTATCAGGATTATTGTTGATGATGGGAATAACCGTGAGCGCTAAAACAGCGGTATTAACGCAACTGGAAGGTCCTTCAGATGGCCAGCCTGTTTCAGGTATTGGAATTATTCGAGGCTGGGCTTTTTCAGATTTGGCAGGTGTGCAGATTGATCAGGTGACTTTGAGTATTGATGGTAAGGAAATCACAGCTATTCCCTGTTGTAGTACTCGCAAGGATGTGCTCAATGCTTTTCCTCAATTTCCGGAAGCAAATACCGGTAACAGTGGCTATGGGTTGACGTTTAACTATGGCAACCTATCACCAGGTACACATACCCTTACAGTCGCCATACAAGATAGCAGCGGAGCGCAGGTTAGTCGGACGCATACGTTTACTGTAATTAAACCGGGTAATTCAGCATTTATTGATCAAATCAGTCTTGATAATGCAACCGCCACCCGTGAAGGGCAGGATATTGTTATTTCGAATCTTCAGATTCGTGATAAAAGCAGTCAGCAGGTTCAATCGGTAACAAGCCGCCTGCGCTGGTTCCAAAACACCCAAGCGTTGGAAATGGTGGCCGCAGAGGCAACAGCCGCAGTCGGTTCTGGCCGATTTCTTGCGCATTCCCGCCGCGCTCAACCGCAAGCAGGTGTTACGAATACGCAAGCGGCCAGCCTGGAAAGCCCACTGGACGGTGATACCGTTTCCGGCATTGCTATCATTCGCGGCTGGGCTATTGCACCGGCAGGCCATACGATCGAACGAGTGCAGCTTTTCATAGATGGCGAGGCTTTGGATACGATTCCTTGTTGCTCACGCAGGGGTGATGTGGCAGCCAGTTTTCCCGACCAACCCAATGCCGGAAACAGTGGTTTTGGTGTGACCTTTAATTATGGGGACTTGAGTGCTGGCGTACACACACTGAAAGTCGATATTGAGGACAGTGCCGGAACCTTGAGCACGTTTACACGTGGCATTATCGTGCGACAGCCTGGCGATTATTTCTTTTTGGATACACTGGATTTCTCCAATGCCACAACCCGTGTTTCCGGTGGGCAACTCATCATCGATAATGCTGTAGCACAAGATCGTGCAACCGGTGAAACAGCGGTTCGGAGCTTGCGTTATCAATGGCATGAACCCAATCAGGCTTTCGTGCTGGCGGAAGAGAGTATCGCTGAAGTCACCGTCACGAGTACAACATGTGATGTTAATGGTGATACCCGTAGTCTGGATGACTTAAAAGAAAATCCAGGAGCCGATGGCGTATCGTTATCAGAGGTCATCATGGCAGCTAACAATCTGTTGGGTGCCGGTCGGATATATGCTGATTTTAGAGCGCCCGGTGTCATCCAGTGCGATACAGCACTACCGCCTATTCAAGGCGCACTGGCTCTAAATGGCGATATCAACGGCGATCAGATTGCCGATGTCACACTGGATGGTTTATTGGGTAGTGCAGCGAGTGCAGATGTATCAGCATCATCAGGTCAGATAACGGCTGAGAGTACATCAGCTGGGCTTGAAATCAGAGGGGATGATGTCACGCTAAGAAGCTTGAAGCTACTTAACTTTACGGGCGCTGCCTTGCGGGTCATGGCACAGGCCGGGCCGGTTTCCAATGTCGCCCTGCTGGATATGGACGCGGTATTGTCTGAAGGTGTGCAAGGTATTGAGCTGATTGCACAAGCTCAAGCCGGTCGGCGCGCTGGTGTACGGCGGGTATTGCTCAGTGGCAATCATCTGGAAGGCGGTGATGGGGTTCATATTTCTCCGCAAGGGGAGACCGGTGGTGATACGGGTTCGATTATTCGGGACATTACCATTACCCGTAATACCATTGAGAATCCGGTCAATGGTCTTGCGATTGATGGTAATGCCTCTGGTGCTACGCTTAGTGGAATCAGTGTTATCAATAATTCCGTGGAGGCTGCGTCTACAGAGAGTTTCTTGCTGCGCGGCGCATTAAAGAATGTGATCGAAGTTGTTGTTGCCGGTAATACATTTGCCAATAGTCAGTCGGAAGGGGTTCGAGTTATTGGTGGACTTGGTAGTCAAGCGCAAAATACCATGATGGTGGATATTCGGGATAACCTCATTTCCACAGTGGCTAAAAAGGATGGCATTTTGCTTATAGGCGGCCAGGATACGGCGGCGGGAAATATCCTTGAAGCCAATGTTACAGGCAATGTCGCCGTTGATGCGGGTAAAGGTATTTATGTACTGGGTGGCAGTGACAACGCTCCGGGCAACACTATTCTTGCTGACATTCGGCAAAATCGGCTTGTGGATAATGCAGTAGGTATTCATCTGGAAGGTGCTGTTGGTGCAACGACCGGCCAGGCAGCACGTGATAACACCGTTGATGCCGAAATTATGGGTAATACGATCACTAATGCGCCAGCGGGGATTTTGCTTTCAGGCGGGTTTCAGGGAGCTGTGGATAATCGGGTTATGGCGATTACACAAAACAATGATATACAAGATAGTACGGCTGCTGGTATTAATATCATCGGTGGCTGGTCTGCTCGTGCCAATATTGTGAATGGATTGTTTGCTGACAATCAGATTAGGCGTTCGGGTATCGGTATTTTTGTCTGCGCCGGTACTTCTGTAGAGAGAGATGATAATCAAGGTGCGACCACTGAAAATCGGGCCATTATTAACATTCTCAGAAATGTCGTACAGGATAGTGCGGATAATGGCATTGTCGTTGTGGGTGGCTTTGATGACTCACGTGGTGCAGTGCTCAGTAATGTTGTGGAGAGCGTGATCTCCGATAATCAGACGGATGGTCTTGTCTGTGAAGATAACATCGCTGGTAATACAGCAAACTGTATGATTAATGGCAACACTGATACAGCCACTGCACCAAATCTATATCAGCAGAATCGTAAACGGTATTTGTCAGTTGATCAGCAGAATCAATTGGTGGTGAGAATACAGTCATTACGCAATCGGGCTGCCAGGCTGGAGGATCCGCGATTACAACAACGGTTGCAGCACTTGATTGAGCGGTTGGAATCGTTGTTGGATCGTTAAATATAAAACGGTTGATGGTGATTGAGTCGTCGTTGCATGTCGGCGACGGCTCAACGGCCATTGCGCTATACACAATCGGTAATGGTAACGATCCAGCGCAATAGGCCCATGCCAAAGCAAGCGAACATGCCTGGTTTCAGTCGGTTGCCAGTGGTGGTAAAACGTTCATCACCTCTTCAAAGGTGGTTATGCCGGCAGCAATTTGCTGGGCAGCACTGAAACGCAGTGGTCGCATACCTTGATCAAATGCCTTTTGTCTTAAATCATCTTCATTAACACCCGGAACGAACAAGCGGCGTAGATGGGGAGTGACCGTCAGTAGCTCATACAGGCCCACGCGCCCCAAATAGCCGGTATTGCGACATTCCGGACAACCTTTCGATTGACCAATTTTTTCTGGCTTGGGTAATGACCACGGCTGTATCAATGCTTCCCAAAGCGTATCGTCAATGTCTTCGGTCTCTTTGCAATGTAGACAGAGTGTACGTACCAGACGTTGTGCCATGATACCAATTACAACGTTTTGTACCAGATAATGCGGTACACCCAGATCTAATAGTCGGGTAATGCTCGACACAGCATCATTGGTATGCAAGGTCGAGAGCACCAAATGTCCGGTTAGCGCTGCCTGTACCGCCATTTCCGCCGTTTCCAGATCACGAATCTCGCCGACCATGATGATGTCAGGGTCTTGCCGCAACAACGTGCGAATACCGTGGGCAAAGGTTAGATCAATCGCCGGATGAACTTGCATTTGGTTGAGACTGGGTACGATCATTTCAATAGGGTCTTCAACCGTACAAACATTGACTTCTGGGCTGGCAAGATATTTTAGCGTGGTATAGAGCGTGGTAGTTTTACCCGATCCGGTCGGTCCTGTAACTAGTACAATACCATGTGGCTGACTGGTCATCGCTCGCCAGGCAAGCCCTTCAGCCGTTGAGAAACCCAACTGGCTAAAATCTTTGGTTGCTGTGTCAGGATCAAAAATACGTAGTACACATTTTTCACCAAATGCAGTAGGCATGGTTGAGAGACGTAGCTCAATCTCACGACCGGCAGGTGTGCGGGTTTTGATGCGACCATCCTGTGGGCGACGTTTTTCAGCCACATCCATGCGACCCAGGATCTTGATACGGCTGGTGACAGCGTGCATGACAGGTGGCGGCAAGCGGTAAATCGGGTTCAATACGCCATCAATCCGAAAGCGGATATACCCCTGATCACGGCGGGGTTCCATATGAATATCGCTGGCACGCTGGGCAAACGCATATTGCAGCAGCCAGTCCACAATTTGTACAATGGGACGTTCATCTGCACCCAGCTCACTGCGTCGTCCCAGCTCAAGCAATTGCTCAAAATTGGGTACGCCAGTCGCCATTTCAGGTGCACCCTGCATCGCACCACGTACTGAACGCGATACACCGTAACACTCCATCTGATAGCGGCTGATATCCAGTGGATTGGCGATGACCTGCTCAATCTCACGCCGCATGGTCTGCTGCAAGATATCGCGCCACTCAGTCAAATACGGTTCAGAGGAGGCGAATACCACCCGTTTTTCATCAGCCTCCACGGGTAGAATCTGGTAGCGGGCAGCATATTCATAGGATACATACGGCAATAGTCGTTCGATGGCGGCGATATCCAGCTTGAGCGGGTCAATCCGCAAATAGGGCAACCTGGCACGATTAGCCAGCCATTCCGTGAGTTGTTCCAGACCCAGGATTTTATGCGGGGGTTGGCTGTGGCGCAGTTTTTTGTTAGCCACAATCACCAGCGGGTGCATATCCTTGCTGTTATGTTTTATGCCGATATGGGCAATTTCGGCATGACTTACCAAGCCATCACTAACCAGTGCTTCCTGGATTTCCTCGACGGTCAATCGATGCGCAGGCACACGAGGTGGTGCCGAAGAACCGGAGCGGAAATTCGTAGCCTGCTGGAACGGGCTGCTGGTACGCACAATCGGTTGAGTATCATCTTCCGGGGCAAATTCCGGTTTTTTCGTGCTAGGTTCTGGCATGGAATTTTAGATCACTTTCAGTTTGGCGTAAGCGATAACCAACCACTTGATACCACCTGCTGCGGGAAAGTCGATCTGCGCCCGTGCATGGTAGCCCTTACCTTCAACTTTGAGCACCATGCCCTCACCAAACTTGGCATGGTGTACTTGTTGTCGTGGTTGTATCGCAGGTGATACATTCGTTGCTTTGCTGGTGGTATGGATCGATGTTGTCTTTTTTGCATAATGCGTGCTGCGTGTACTATGAGTACGTGTATCGCGTGTCAGCTCTGCTGGAATTTCGTTGAAAAAGCAGGAGGGTGATAGATAATGCTCCCGACCATACAGGTTACGTTTTTCAGCATGGCAAAGATAAAGCTGTTTTTTGGCGCGAGTGATACCTACATAGGCTAAACGCCGTTCTTCTTCCAGGTGGCGGATGTCGGTTTTTGAGCGGTTATGCGGGAATAAGCCGTCTTCTACGCCGACCAGAAATACGAGTGGAAATTCCAGTCCTTTTGCCATGTGCAACGTCATAAGCTGCACACAATCGTCACCTTGACCGGATTGGCGCTCACCCGATTCCAGGGCAGCATGAGCCAGAAAGGCATTGAGCCAATCCGATTCATTGGGATCTATCCCAATAGTGACAGGATCAGCGTGAGTCGTGAATTCATAGCTGGCATTGACCAGCTCTTGCAGGTTTTCTATCCGCATCTCGCCATTGTCGGCTTTGCCGCGTGCATACAGGGTGAGTAAGCCACTGTCCCTGATGATCTGTTCGACTTGGGTGGGCAGGGGTTGATTAAGAATTTTATTCTCCATTAATTCAATTAATTGAAGAAAGCCGCGTACGGCATTGGCGGCGCGTCCGCTCAAGCCGCTACCTGTCGTCAGGAAGATTGCCGCTTGCCATAATGAACAATGCCGGTTACGTGCAGCTTCCCGCAAAATCTCGACGGTCCGTTCACCGATACCACGTGTTGGTGTGTTGACTACACGTTCAAAAGACGGATCATCGTTACGGTTGGTGACCAGTCGCAAGTAAGCCAGTGCATCCTTGATTTCGGCACGTTCAAAAAAGCGCAAGCCGCCGTAAATGCGGTAAGGCATCGCCGTGCTGATCAGTGCTTCTTCAAACTGTCTCGACTGGGCATTGGAGCGATATAAAATGGCAGCGTCACAACGCTGTCCTCCGGCCTTGACCCATTGGCGGATACGCTCAACTACAAAACGGGCTTCATCCACTTCATTAAAAGCGGTGTAGACCTGAATCAGGTCACCCTCGCCAGCATCTGTCCACAAATTTTTGCCCAGACGCGCCGTATTGTGGGCAATCAGTGCATTAGCCGCTTTGAGAATGGTGGTCGTGGAGCGGTAATTCTGCTCCAGGCGGATGGTTGTTGTCGCCGGAAAATCGTCAGCAAAGCGTTGGATATTTTCTACCCTGGAGCCACGCCAGCCGTAAACACATTGGTCGTCATCACCGACGACAAATACATCGCCTTGACCATTAGTCAGCCGCTTTATCCAGCGATACTGAATGGTATTGGTATCTTGAAATTCATCCACCAGCACATGATGGAAGCGTTCCTGATAGTGCTTTAGCAATTCCGGGTCGTCACGCCACAATTCGTCAGCACGGAGCAGCAGCTCACCAAAATCGACGAGTCCGCTGCGTTCACACTCTTGCTGATAGGCGGTATAAATATGCCGCTGTTGGCGTGAAGCCAGATTGCCGTCATCGACTAAATGGATGGGGCGTTGGCCTTCGTCCTTGCAGCGGCTGATAAAACCGGCACATTGTGGTGGCGGCCACTTTTTCTCATCCAGATTAAGATTACGCAAGATGCGGCGCACGAGCCGAATCTGGTCATCACTGTCAAGAATTTGAAAAGTACGCGGTAGTTTGGCTTCTTGCCAATGTTGACGCAGTAACCGATGTGCAATGCCGTGAAATGTACCGATCCACATGCCGGTGATGGGTTGTTCCAGTATTTCGCTAATCCGGCTGCGCATTTCCGCAGCCGCTTTGTTGGTAAACGTGACCGCTAGAATTGACCGGGGCGACGCCTTTTCTACCGCCATTAACCAGGCGATGCGTCGCGTTAATACCCGCGTTTTTCCGCTACCGGCACCGGCTAAAATCCGCAAGGCACCCGGTGGCGCTGTGACGGCTTCACGCTGAGGTTCGTTAAGATTATTGAGAATCCAGGAAATATCCATAGCTGGCGATTCTAGCAAAAATACCCGGGTAGAGACCGAAGGAATGATTGGTGGTGTTTTGGCGCTGGGCTGATAGGCCTGGTGTTCAGTTTAGTATTGTTTGCCCGGTGTTATCAGATGCTATCGACCACTATTGTATCGCGGAGCCAATTAAATCTGCTTAATTGGTTCCGCGATATCCATCTGTTTTAACGCGCAAACACTATAAATCGTTCCAATTTTATAGTGTTTGCGCTATAGAGCCGAGAGTGTAAAAGACAAAGCCATTATCAAAAATCGAGGCAGACCGGCTTGTCCCGCTAAAACAAAAACCGAGGAGATCGTAATGGTTAAGTTGCTGTGCTACCCGCAGGGTATTTATGCAATTGATTCTGGTTATATCCGTCCCCTGCTTGCTGCCATTCACCTGATTGTCGAAAACGATCAGGTTGCAATTGTTGATACCGCCAGCAACGCAGCGTTACCGCGCATTCTGGAGGCTGTACAGCAGCTAAGGTTGTCACCGAAGAATATTGTCTATGTTGTACTCACGCATATTCATTTGGATCATGCCGGTGGTGCGGGTGCCGTGATGCAGGCTTTTCCTGAAGCACAACTGATCGTGCATCCACGCGGTGTGCGGCATATGGCTGATCCGAGCAAGCTATTTGCGGCTGTGCAGGCCGTTTATGGTGAAACAGAGGCTCAGCATCTATACGGTGAGTTATTACCGATAGAGGCTGAGCGTATTATTTCCGCTGAAGATGGATTTAGCTTTGAGCTAGCCGGACGTACGCTGACCTGTTTGGAAACCCCCGGTCATGCCAGCCATCATTTATGCTTGTGTGATAGTCGTAGCGGCTGTTTGTTCACCGGTGATATTTTTGGTATGTCGTACCGCGAGCTGGATGTTAAGGGGCGACCGTCAGTGATACCGACAACGACGCCAACCCAGTTCGATCCGGTCAGTATGCACGCTTCAGTGAATCGCGTGCTCGCGCAACAGCCTGAAGCTGTTTATTTAGCACATTTTTCCCGTGTGGAGGAAGTCCCGCGCCTGGGAGATGATTTGCATCGTCTGATTGATGCTCATGTATCGATAGCTGAGCAGGCACGGGATTGTGATGCTGATGAGCGTAGTACTCAAATTGAAAACGGTTTGTGGGCACTGATGGACGAGGAGGCCGCCCGCCAGGGTTGGGTACTATCCCGTGACCAATGGCGTGCAGTGTTAGCCGCAGATATTAGGCTGAATGCCCAAGGGTTGGATTATTGGGCAAGCCACTCAGCTGGTTGATTCCACGTCGTGCTGATTCACGCAGCTGTCGTGAATCAGCGTGGTCATCCTGATGAGTACTTGCTCTCGAAAACGTTATCGGTTTAATTGGAGTAAAGCGATCAGTTTTATTAGCTTTCATTAAATCGCTTGGTAATGGCTCAATTCCGGGTGATAGCGCGTTCTTGATTATAGCGATGGAAGAACAGCTTCAAAGCGAGTTCATGCATCTGATCGGATTTAGAAAACGACAGGGTTTTCCTCACCC
>PDWJ01007428.1_pt1 | contig 17597 bp, 20 predicted proteins | sample 1430881 | NCBI WGS metagenome assembly PDWJ01 (sample SAMN01162460, study PRJNA174530) | Oral metagenome, whole genome shotgun sequencing project. | biome: Marine environment; feature: Marine mammal; material: Swab sample of the gingival sulcus; isolation source: swab sample of gingival sulcus...
GATCACCAGGGAGCCGTTGTTTCCCCCAAAGCCAAAGGAGTTTGACAGCACTGCGTTAACGCTCTTTTGTGCAGGTGTTGTGACCGGCTGAAGGCCGAGCTTGGGATCAACCTGGTTGAAGTTGGTATTGGCGGGTATCAGATTTTCATTGATCGCAATCACGGCAAGGACCGCCTCAATAGCTCCGGCAGCAGCCAGGCTATGGCCGGTGGCCCCCTTTATTGAGGACAGGGGAGGCAGCTTGGGAAACAGTCTGCAAACAGCTTTGGCTTCTGCCAGGTCGTTGTCAGGGGTGCCTGTTCCGTGGAGATTGATGTAATCAATCTGATCCACAGCAAGGCCCGCATCCTCCAGAGCTTTTTCCATGGCAGCGTAGGCACCCCGGCCTTCGGGGTGCGGAGCTGCTGGATGGTGGGCGTCACATGTGAGCCCGCCACCAAGAAGCTCAGCCTTGGCCGAGCCTGCGTCGCGGGTGGAGAGCAGGAGCATGCCCGCACCTTCGGCCACGGTCATTCCGTTGCGCTGGGCATCAAAGGGCCTGCTGCCGTTGCGGTCCACGAGCTGCAGGGAGTGAAAACCATAGTAGGTGAGCCGACACAGAGAGTCGACCCCGCCAACCAGGATTGTCTCCATCTGGCCAGACCTGAGCATGTTGCTTGCCAGGGTAATGGCAACAGCACCTGACGAGCAGGCGGTGGATACAGTGAGTGCCGGACCACTGCAATGCAACTCCCGGGCCAGATGCTCGGCAACGGTCCCAAGCCCATGGTATCGGTAGTGGGCAGCATCTGATTCTTTTTGGCGCAGCAGTTGTTCGGTTACCAACATGCCGCCCGTTGTCGTTCCGATAACCAGAGCATCCAGCGGGCCGTCATAGCCTTGCAGCGCCTGTCTGGCCGCTATGGAAGCCAATTGGTGGGTTCTCGGCAGGGTCAAGGAAGGGGCTTCCGACAGTGTAACCTGTCCTACAGGCAAGGCTTTTTCCTGCTGGATGGTGAATAAATCGAGTGGACGAACAGAGGAGTGATTCGTTTGAATGGCCTCTACAGTGGAGCTGATTCCGGTACCAAGAGGGCTTGTTATGCCGGTCCCGCAGATAAATATTTTCTTTTTTTTCAATCGGTTGAATTTGGTGAGTTTTCTTGGATATGGGCAGCAAGAGTGGCAAGAGTGGCAAAGACCTTTTCTCCCACCTGTTGGTTGTTGATCTCAACCCCATAGTCTTTTTCCACCATGACAACCATTTCAAGGACATCAATGGAATCAATCCCATAGTTTCCGCCAACAAGCTGAGCGTTCTCGTCAATATCTTCAGGTTGAATATCCTGGAGATTGAGGATATGTACCAGTTTACTTTTGAGTTCCGTGATCAGGTCGTTCATATAACTGAAATATTTTGTATTTCGGGTTTGTTTGAGTTGATCCTGGCGTGTATGGCCGACGGGTAGTCTGGGCCTTTGGAGCCAGAAAGGTTTTTGTACATGCAGCAGATTGAGACAGAGACCGTGTGGTTAGAAAAAGCGCTGCAAAACAATGGGTACTTTTGAAGAGTTGTAAGGAATTGTACCATTTTCTAAAACGTGCTATATACCATATAGTGTCTGCAAAGATTTGTCATCTGATTTTGTACCCACGTACAGGGCATGTAGCCCCTTGGTTTCATTTGCTTTACGACTATATCTGTTTGTAGATGAGCTAGATTTGAGCAATCGTGATCGGCAGTCACAGTCTCTTTATACGGCCAATGGTGATCGGCCAAAAGGTGGATGATCTGGGAGCAGATACTTGATTTGGAAAAATATTTTCAACGATAACGTGTAATTTTTTCAATACGTTAATGAGTACAAGACAACTATCCGGTCTGACTTTAGAGGATCTGCTGCCTCACCGGGATAACATGTTGCTGATTGGCAAAGTCTTGACTGTTGACAGGAACAAGGCCCGAACAGCCTCACGAGTGAGCAGGTCATGGCCCATGGGTGATAAGGACGGGGTGTACCCATTGATTCTGGTTGAACTCGCAGCCCAGACTGCAGGTGTGTGCAACGGCTGGGACCGAATACAGACCCTGGGGCTGGACTCAAACCAGATGGGTTGGTTGGTTGGTATAAAAAAGGCCGATATCGACGTGGATGTCCTACCCTACGATACAGAGGTTGTGGTTGCTGCAGAAAATACCTGCGTGTTTGACAATCTGCGTGAAACAGCCTGTGCAGCATATATTGAAGATCAATGCGTTGCGAGCATAACTCTCCAATTATTTCAGCCTTAAGAGAACCTGCTCTCAAGTCACCCACGGCGTCTTTTTTACGTCACATACCTGTTACCCATCGCCCTTGTTCAAGCCGGGACAACCTGTAAGCCGGTACGGACGTAAAGCAGGTGCAGCCAAGGTGTGTATACCCGGGGGGTTGGTGCAGTATAAGGGAGCGAAAAACAATGGTAGAGAGGAAAGAACGAAAAGTAGCACTCGTAACCGGAGGCAGCAAAGGCATTGGTCGAGCTGTCTGTGTAGAGCTTGCCCGGGATATGTATGTGGTGGTCAACTATAGGAGTGATAAAGCCGGGGCTGAAGAGACCCTTGGCCTGATTGAAAACCAGGGCGGTACGGGAGAAATATACCAGTTTGATGTCCGCGAGGCAGAAGAGACTGAGAAGGTGGTGGGAGACATTGCGGATCGTCTGGGAAGGATTGATGTTCTGGTTAACAACGCCGGGGTCATTGCCGATGGTCTGTTTATGATGATGTCGCCTGAGAACTGGAGCAAGGTACTGGACACCAGCCTGAACGGTTTTTACAATATGACCCGACCTGTCATTGAGAAGATGGTCCGCAGGCGACAGGGCGCGGTTGTCTCGCTTTCCTCTGCATCCTCCCTTGTTGCCAATCGTGGGCAGGCAAATTATGCGGCTGCCAAGGCTGGACTGAATGCTGCCAGTAAGGTGGTTGCTGCTGAGGTTGCGCGTTTGGGTGTCAGGGTTAATGTGGTGGCGCCAGGACTGATTGAGACCAATATGGTGCAAGATGCACCAAAAGATTATATAAAAAATTTGATCCCCATGGCCCGTATTGGGAGACCCGAAGAGGTTGCCCGGGTTGTCTCTTTCCTCTGTTCCGATGCAGCCTCCTATGTAACCGGTCAGGTGATCTCGGTGAATGGCGGTATGGTCTAATGTCAGGGCGGCATCTCACCTTGGCGGTTGCCTGTATCCTGTTTGGCTGTTGTACGGCGGATGGTGCTGAAGGTGTCAGCAGACCTGCGGTGCAGATCACCTCCATACAGGCTGATTTTCAGCAGGAAAAGCATATGAAGATGTTGGTCATGCCAATTATTTCTCATGGAACCTTCTCTTTTCAGGCACCGGCCTCGCTTCGCTGGGAGTACACCACACCGGTTCCTTCCATACTCCTGATGCACGGTGGCAGCATTCGCAAATTTATTGCAGTGGATGGCGAATTGGAGGAGGCCCAAGGGCTGCCCGTGGGCTCCATGCAGGTGATCATGGCTGAGATTACCAACTGGCTTGACGGCCGCTTTACAGAGAACAAGATGTTTACGGTTTCTTACCCGGACACGGACCATATAGTTCTTACCCCTAAAAAGGGAATGCTTGCAGGGATGATCGACGAGATCGAGCTGGAGTTGGCTGATCAAAACGGAGTTTTGGAGGCTGTAACGATTCGCGAAGGCGCTGAAGGGTATACCCGGATGACGTTCACCAACAGACTGCTCAACAGGGAATTGCCGATGACGCTTTTTACGACGCAATGAGAGGGCTTGTGCTTGGTGTGTTGCTCTGTTTGATCAGCTGTACAGCAGGAAGGCAACATCGTACCCCAGCTTTTCAGATACAGCCTGCTCTTTTTTCACAAGATGTGTGTGAAGCTGTATTCCCGGAGAACGGTTGGCAGTTCGTCCATACCGTCAGCTGCACACTGCCCGGGGGCAAACGTTCGGTGATTCTTGGGGTGACAACCCTTAAAAAAGAAAGTATCCAGAGTGCACTGATGACCATCGAAGGGCTTACCCTGGTTGAAGCAGAGGTGGTTGCAGGTGAGAAAATCCATATACGGCAGGCGCTTCCTCCCTTTGACAGACCAGATTTCGCCCAAGGCCTGATGGAGGATATCTTGACCATTTTCAGGAAGCCTCCAGGCGTCGGCCAAAGAGGGAAAACAGCTGGGAAAACCCAAGTCTGCAGGTATACCGGTCCAGCCGGAGGCGTCACTGATGTGTACCCGATGGTGGATGACTGCTGGGGTATTAAAAAATACTCCGCAAAGCAGGAGCTAGAACGAACAGTCTTCGGTTGCCAGCCCACGCTCGTTGACGCCACAGCCTTTCCCAGTCGACTCAAACTGGAATCCTTTGGCATGGCCGGTTACTCTTTAACCATGAACTTATTGAGCGCGGTTCCTGTGCAATGACATCTCAACTGATTTTTCCCAAGAGGGGAAAGTCTGATTGTCCAACCGAATACCATCTGTCGTCCCACGGACCGGTGGTCTTTACCGGAGCCCTTCCTGACTATGTAGCCGTCGAGTGTATTGATGAAAAGCTGGAAAGCACTGGAGCGGACAGATCTGATGCAGGCTGATTTTCAACTTGAGATAGAACAGGCGCTGGCAAGATTGACGCAGAAACCGGAGCATTCGGCCAGGGAATATGTCTGCCGTGGTACTACCATCGGTGCCGTGTACCAGATGGCCGGGCAGATTCTCTCTGTTGTGCAGAAGCGTCGGGAACAGGTCGATACCATCTGCCTGGCAACAGAGGACAAGGCCTTGATTGCAGCGGCAATCCTGGCCTCCCTGGGCGGTGGTCCGCCTCTACTGCTGCCGTTTGCCGTTTCTGACCGGGCCCTTTCCAGGATACATAAACAGGGGCTGCTGGGTACGGTCATAACAGACAGACCACGCGATATCCCAACGGGCGTGCAGGTGATCACACCTGCTGATATGCGTAATGCGGTGCCAGTGCAACTGCACAACCAGGGCCGTCCTGAGGCAGAGTTTCTTCGTATCTACACTGGGGGCACAACCGGTTCTCCCCAGTTCTGGCCAAAGAGTCGCGCCAACCTGGTTGGCGAGGGGATTTTTCTCCAGGAGAAGTTTGCGCTAACAGAGAAGGATACTGTCCTGGCAACAGTTCCCCCTTATCACATTTATGGGCTGCTGTTCTCCGTGATCCTGCCCTTGGTCTCTTCTGCGGCGGTTGTTGATGAGACACCGTCGTTTCCCGGTGAAATTGCAGGTGCCGTCGCTTCCTATGGGGTAACGGTTATGGCAAGTGTTCCTCCCCATTACCGGGTGCTGGGCAGTAAGGCTCTCGGCCTGCGCCTTGCCTTTTCTTCAGCAGGAATGCTGGCAGAAGAAGATAACGCTCAATTTTGTCAGGCAAACAGCTCCGGTATTGTTGAAGTATACGGCTCCACAGAGACCGGAGGAATAGCCACCCGCAACAGGTCTCTTGGAGAAGAGCACTTTACACCGTTTTCCACCATTGACTGGAAACGCAGCAAAGAATGCCTGGCAATCCGCTCCCCCTTTATCTCGCCTAATCTGCCTGTGGATAAGAACGGCTTTTTTACGACCAGCGACCGGATAGAGGTGGTGGATCAGAACACCTTCAGCCTGAAGGGAAGGGCTGACAGCGTGACCAAGGTGGGCGGTAAAAGGGTGGATCTTGAAGAAATATGCCTTGTCATCAAAAAACATGAGGATGTAGAGGATTGTGTGGTGATTTCACTTGCCGATCAGGGAGGAAGAGAGGTCTGGATAGCTGCGCTGGTGCAGGGGAGTGTTGCTGTTGATGAACTCAGGAATGCCTTGGCGCAGGAGCTAGAGACCTATGCGCTGCCACGCCGGATCAAGACGATTGATGCTATCCCGGTACAGCCAAACGGTAAGTATGACCGGGCAGCCATCCAGAGGCTGTTGCGCTGATGAGCCGGTTCAAAGGCAGTCTCACCGCGGGATACGAATGCCTGGTAGCATGGTCGGATCTTCTGGACAGGATCAATGTTTTTCCCGTGGCTGACAACGATACCGGGACCAATCTCAGGGTAAGTCTTGCGCCTTTACGCGTCCCGGTGCGTGGGCCGGAGAAAATGCGTGACCAGCTTGCCCGCTCTGCAACCGGTAACTCGGGGAATATTGCTGTGGCCTTTTTCAGGGAGCTGTGTACTGCGGATCGCCCAGAAGATCTGGGCGGACGAATAGCCTACGCCCGGGAGAGGGCCTATAAGGCGGTAGCTCAACCCCAAAAGGGGACGATGCTGTCCTTTTTTGATGCTTTGGCTGCATCTCTGCCTCCAGGTACTGTTGGCAACCTCAACTATCTGCAGATCATGTCTGATTTGCAGCGAGCCGTGGCAGCAACCACCAGCGAATTACCGGATCTTGACCGGGCCGGAGTGGTCGATTCCGGTGCCCTGGGCATGTATATTTTCTTTGATGGTTTTTTCAGGAATTACTTGCAATATCGAAAAGTTGTCTCTAGTGTAGTGGATCTTTTTGCCGGCAGGCTTGCCATGAAGGATTCCTTTATAGCAGAACCAACAAGTGATCACTGCATTGAGGCTGTTATCCAGACGGACATGGATGAAGAGGAGGCAGGGGAAAAAGTTGCCGCTTTGGGAGAGAGCGTCGTGGTGATACCGGAAAAAAATGGTTTGAAGGTGCATGTCCACAGTTCGCAGCCGCAACAACTCCGCAAGGAACTCCAAGGCATTGGAGAGCTAACCCGCTGGTCAGATGAAAAGATAACCGGGAAGAGTGAGCAGAATCTGTCGAGCAAGAACCTGGCCAATCTACACATTGTAACCGATGCCGCCGCGTCCATGACCAGGGAAACGGCTGAGAGCCTGGGAATAACCCTGCTCGACAGCTATATCGTTGTCGGCGATGCGGCCAAACCCGAAAGTCTCTGCTCCCCTGAACATATTTATGTGTGTTGGCTCGGCTTTTACCGGTAACTATCAGGCTGCCAGTGCCTGGAAGAAAAACTATGATCGCAAAGACCAGTTTACGGTGATTGATAGTGGAGCTGCCTCTGGGCGACTGGCCCTTATTGCCCTGCTTACGGCTCAAGAGGCACAAAGAAACAAGGATGTTGAACAGGTGAAAACATTTGCCCGGACAATGGTGGCTGAGTGTGTTGAATACGTGTTTATTGATGAGCTGAAATACCTGGTTGCCGGAGGCCGGGTGTCCAGGGCAAAAGGGTTCTTTGGCGACCTGATGCGGATGAAACCTGTCATCAGTCCCACCGCTGAAGGGGTGCAGAAGGTCGGAGTGGTGAGAAACAGAACCCTGTTGCCAGGAGCCGATATTATGCAAACACCACTCTCTTTAACCTCAGGTGTGCATATGGGGCCTGGCACCTGGTCCCTTGCCTTTGTTCCAGAGGCTGTTTGCTCTGAAAAACCAGCCTTATCTTCGCTCCAGACAAAAGCAAGATGAATCCAGCCATTATTGTCCCGGTATACAATCACGGGCCCCAGGTTGGCGAGGTGATAGAGGCCGCCCTGAAGACCGGGCTTCCTGTCATCGCGGTGAATGACGGTTCCACAGATGCAACCCCTGCTCAATTGCAGCGTTTTGTTGAGGTGCAGGTGCTGCATCATAAGCAAAATCTGGGTAAGGGGGCTGCCTTGCTCAGCGGTTTTCAAGCTGCTGTTCAAAGAGGTTTTGACTGGGCCATCACCCTGGATGGTGATGGACAGCATATCCCGGAAGATGCAACCCGCCTGCTTGCACGTGTGAAGGATGGGGAGCGTTGTATTGTCCTTGGTCGGCGGCAGGGCATGGATGCCACAGGTAACGTTCCCTGGACCAGCAGGTTTGGACGGGGTTTTTCTAATTTTTGGGTTTTGCTCTCTGGCGGACCCAGGGTGAGCGACTCCCAGTCCGGGTTCAGGCTCTATCCACTCCCTGAGGTGTTGCAGCTTGGGGTGCAGGCCAGAAGGTATCAGTACGAGGTGGAAGTCCTGGTCAGAGCAAAGGTGCGGGGGATTCCCACAATAGAAGCCGATGTACAGGTGGTCTACCAGTCAAAAGATGACCGGGTGACACATTTTAAGCCATGGGTTGATTTTATGCGCAACTCAGCAACCTTTTCCAGGTTGATCTGTGCCCGAATTTTTGGTCAGCTGGGTTGATTGTAGCGGATGGGCGGCTTCTGGTATCATATCCTGACAAGGACTGCTGATCTGCTGGGCATTTGGTTTTTTTCTTTCACTTCCAGGATGATCGCCCTGGGCTACTTTCTTTTTTCCAGGAAGACAAAGGAGAGCAATCGTTTGTACAGAGCTCTCTTTCCACAAAGAAGCCCCCTCTATCATCGCTGGTGTACCTTGCAACAGTATCAGACTTTTACCACCATCCATTTTGACCGCTTCATGGCCGGTCGTACGAGGGAACCAGATTTTACCGCCAGCGGCTGGGAGAAGCTGGATGCGGTTATTGGCAACCAGGGGGCGATACTGCTCATGTCTCACCTGGGCAACTGGGAGATGGCAGCCACTTTGCTTACAAAGCAGCGCAGTGACCTGCGGCTGCTTCTCTACATGGGCGTCAAGGAAAAAGAGGGGGTGGAGGGGCTCCAGAAAGAGCTGTTGCGTGACTGCGGGGTAACCATTATCGGCGCAGACAGGGGGGCAAACAACCCTTTTACAGCTGTGGAAGGTATTCGTTTTCTCCAGGGCGGCGGGGTGGTCTCAATGACTGGTGATATCATTTGGCGAGATGACCAGCGCAAGATAGAAGTTGGGTTCCTCGGACACAGTGCCTATGTATCGGAGGCGCCTTTTATCTTTGCTCTCCTGTCCGGGGCACCTTTGTTTGTCTTTTTTGCTTTCAGGAAAGGTTCTGGCGACTATCACCTCACCTTGTCCGGCCCGATTGTTGTTCGGCCTGCAGACAGGCAGCAGCGGGAAGCGTCCATCAGGGAGGCGGCCCAGGAGTATGCCCTATTATTGGAAGATGCCTTGCGGCAGTATCCTTTCCAGTGGTATCACTTCGGCCGTTTTATCCATTAGCCTGAATTTCCCATGCACGTTGTCTCGCTAGTAAAAGATATAATATAAAAAAAACAATACGTTAGAAAGAATTGATTTGCAGTCCATTTTTTCAAAATGGGCAGTAAAGCTCAGCCCATCCGGTCCTGTTTTCGGCAGTATTTTGGCAGCAAATGGAGGATACTCGTATGCACTGCCAATACCTTTGAACCAGGCACCGTCTGGGCTGATGAATAATGTGGGTTAGTATACAAAGCGATTTTTTTGCACCTTGCCAATGCCGCGAAAGGAAGACATGACAATACCTGATAACAAGGCAATTATCATAGGCTCTGGGATTGGTGGCCTCAGCATGGGTATTATCCTGGCTCAACTGGGTTTTGATGTTACTGTTGTTGAAAAAAATCAACAGCCAGGCGGCATGATCCGTAGCTACGTTCGGGATGGCATCCACTGTGATGTTGGTGTCCATTATCTCGGTTCTCTTGACCAGGGACAGGTGCTGCGGAAAATTTTTGATTACCTTGGCGTAACCCCGTCCATTCCTGTGACCAGAATGGGGAAAGATCATCCCATTGATCGGTACGTTTTCAATCATGGTACCCCTCGGCAAAGTATCTTTGATCTTCCTGAAGGCGTTGACGGCATTGAGGAAAGATTATGCTCAACCTTTCCTAGGGAGAGAAAAACAATCCGGGTTATTTTTGATTTGATCCGCCGGGCCGAAAAGCAGCTCCATAGTCTGGAGATGCTGTATTCTACTGAAAGTGAGTTCTCTTTTCTTGACCAGGCCGATCCCATGGGAGCCCTTCTCTCCGAGTTGCACTGCTCTGCTGAGTTGAAAAGTATTCTGGCCTTGCCGACTTGCTGGCTCGGTGTTCCCATAAACGATTGTCCCATCTTTTATTATAATACCGCCTTTGCATCCTATGCTTCCTCTTCGTGGAGACTGGATAAAAATGGTGCCCATATGGCGGATGTTTTTGCCGGTCGGCTGCAAGAGCTGGGCGGTCAAGTCCTTACAGGTCATGAGGTTGCAGCGCTTATGGTGGACTCAAGAGTGGTTAGGGGGGTGCGCTTTGCTTCTGGTCAAGAGATGCACGCCGGAACGGTGATAGGTGCAGTTCACCCACAGAATGTCCTCCAGATGCTTTCTCCCAGAGACGTGAAACCATCCTATAGGAAACGGATTCAATCCCTTGAAAATACGCGTGGAATATGCTCAGCCTATGTCCGCATAGACGCTGCAGGCTGCCAAGCAGTCCCCTATAATTATTTTTCCGTGACAACCAGCGCCCTGGGAGATCTTGATGAGGTCTACTTTTTTCAGGTCAGGCAGACGGAAAAAAAAGGGGTCAATTTGCTGACGATTCTCTCCTCTGGCAGGGATGAGCTATGGGAGCCATGGTTGCATACGACCAGCGGTCGTCGAGATCCGGCATACCGAGAGAGAAAATATATTCACGCCCAAAGCCTGTTACATGAAGCAGAGAAAGTCCTTGGCAGTTTGCAAGGTGCAAAGATACTTGATGCATATACTCCTCTCTCCTTGAGAGACTGGGTGTGCAGTCCAGACGGCAGTGCATACGGTGTTCTTCGATCTTCGCGCAATCAGCTGGCTACGGCCATGCTCAACAGAACAGCAATACAGGGTTTGTACCTGGCAGGTCAAAGTACATTGGCACCGGGCGTTGTGGGGACCCTTCTTGGTTCGTTTAACACCGTAAAGCTGTTGCTCGGGTCTGAAGAATTCACCAGGAATATCCGACTGTAGCCCGGATTATCATCAGGCCGAGTTGCCGACTGGTTTTGCGGCCTTGTCCCAGAGTTGATGAGAGGATGTATCAAGATTTATTTCTTTGCAATTCATTTGAAACTGTGTAGTATCCCCTGCTCAACTACAATATTTTTCTAGTAATGAAGTGATGTTATGACAAGAGATGAGCTGAAAGAAAAAATTCTATCCATTCTCATTGATGAGTTTGAATTCGAAAATCCCGGACTTGATGACAATCTCCGTGATGAGCATAATTTTGACAGTATAGATGCAATAGAACTGCTGGGAAAGATAGAGGGCATGCTTGGCACCAGCCTGAGCCGTGAGGAGAAGGAAAAGGCTATGGGAATAAGGACTGTTAACGATATCCTGGATTATATTGAACTTCTGCAAGCCTCGAGATCGGAATCCTAACTCCTCAGTATTTTCCTATGAATCGACGCGTTGTTATTACTGCCTGTTCGGCGATTACCCCCATTGGTTACGGCAGGGCAGCTATCCTGGAAAGCCTGCAGACAGGGAAATCTGGGGTTGCTCCTCTGCGCGATGATGGTCTGTTGGCCAAGCATATCCATTCCAAGGTGTTTGGTACGGTAGACTATCCCATCAATTTTGATTTCAAAAGACAGTACCGTAAGACCATGGGGCCGGTGGCCTACTATGCATGTCAGGTCGCTCAAGACGTACTTGAGCAGTCAGGTCTCCCTGAGGACTTCATCACATCAGGGAGGCTTGGTGTTGCCTTTGGATCCACCCACGGCAGCCCCACAGTGCAGCGCAATATTTATAAGTCTTTTTTTCGCGATACTGAGAGTAAGTGTTCCTTGATCGGCGCAGTGGACTACCTTCGTTCCATGGTCCATACCACGGCGGTTAATATAACGAGGATGTTTGGGATTACCGGCCGGATTATTGCCTCTTCAACGGCCTGCACCACGAGCAGCCAGGCAATTGGCTTTGGCTATGAGATGATCAAATATGGGATGCAGGACGCCATGCTCTGTGGCGGGTCCGACGAGTATGATACCACCACGGTTGCCGTCTTTGATAGTCTCCTGGCCTGTTCGGTCAAGTATAATGAGAGCCCGGAACATACTCCCCGTCCTTTTGATCTTAATCGAGATGGTCTGGTGGTTGGAGAAGGTGGGGGAGCAGTACTGCTGGAGGAGTATACATCTGCCAGGAAGAGGGGGGCAGAGATTCTCGGTGAGGTGGTTGGGTTTGCCTGCAACAATAATGGCGGTGATCTCATCCTCCCTAGCCTGGAGGGGATAACCGCGACCCTGCGCATTGCCTTGGAAGATGGGGCCCTGGAGCCCGAAGATGTGGATTTTATTAGCGCCCATGCCACAGCAACAAAGATGGGTGACGTTATTGAGGCCCGGGCAATTGAGCAGGTGTACGGTAAGAAACCGTGGGTAACGGGTTTGAAAAGCTATATGGGGCACACCATGGGTACCTGTGGGGTGATTGAGTTGATCCTCTGTCTCTATATGATGGAGAATGGATTTATTGCGCCTACCCTGAACCTGGAGGATGTTGATCCCCGCTGTGATATGCTCCGCCATGTCTGCGAGCCTGTTGAGCGTGCCAGCCAGATTGCAGCTATTCAGAATTTTGCCTTTGGCGGCGTTAATACCTGTCTGTTGGTAAAAAACGGCAAAGATGTGGTCTTGTAGCGGCATATTTGGCACTTTTGCAGGCTGGCTGATCGACCGGTTTGTGACCCTGACCTGCTGGGCTTGGTTTATCTTTGGGTTTGTTTTCTTTTTTTCCGTACCATATACAGTCGCAGCTTTTTTAGGAAAGGATTCGCAAACTGCCACCCAGCGGCTGAACAGTCTTTTTACTGGTGTTTTGTTTGCAATTCTGAGGATACTGGCACCATCGCATACGATGCATATCGACCCGGATGTGACAGCAATTCGTTCATCGGTTATCCTCTGCAACCATCTCTCCTACCTTGATCCTCTCCTGCTGATTACCACTTTCCCACGACACAGGACCATTGTTAAACCTCGGTTTTTCGGCATACCGATTTTTAGGAAGATACTTACCCAGGCCGGTTATATCCCTGCCAGCGGGGAAGGACGTTTTGCCCGGCTGATGCTGCAGCAAATCGAGAGTATGCCCTCGTTTCTCCAGTCCGGGGGCAATCTTTTCGTCTTCCCTGAGGGGACAAGGAAGCGTAACGGCAGTATCGGTTCCTTGCATCCGGGAGCTCTGAAGATCGCCAGATTATGCAAGGCGCCGATGTACGTACTCAGGGTCCAAAACACTGCGGTTTTGTTTCCTCCGGGGAAGTTTGTTTTTAACAGCAGGCAGAAAAATACCATCCGCCTAAGTGTCGTTGGTTGTATCAGGCCGGACTACGAGGGCGACCCGCCATCTGCTGCCGCACTTGAACAGGAGGTGGTTGCGATGTATGAGCGAGGAAATACGTGAATGTTCTGTGGGGCTCAATGCCTGATGTTCGTTGATCTTGAAAAGATATGGATGGGCATGGCGTTGTTAACAGGAAGTTGCGCCTTGGAAGCGAATGAACGAATTCTCGGATTTTGAGGTACATTGAACCTGATGCAACTCTATAATCTTGAATTTACCGACCATGAAATACGGGAGGCTGTGGCTGCTGGCAGGCTGCTTTCCATGGAGATCGAATTCAGTCGTATCTGTAATTTTCGCTGTTCCTACTGTTATGTGGAGGGACAGGGGAAACCGAAGTCGGAACTCTCAAGGTCTGAAATCAGGGATGTTATACTCCAGGCAAAAAATCTTGGTGCGAAAAAGATCATTATCCTTGGCGGCGAGCCCTCCATCTATCCCCACCTTGTTGAAATGATTGAGTTTCTTGGTAGGGAGAAACTAGAGATTGAGATGTTCACCAACGGTTCAGGCGTTGATATAGAGCTTGCCTCAATTCTTGCTAGGGAAAGGGTGCGGGTTGCTCTCAAGCTCAATTCATGGGATGAAGAGATTCAGGACCACCTGGCCGGCAAAAAGGGAGCGTATCGGATAATACAAAAGGCATTACGTTCCCTGAAAGAAGCGGGATACCCTTCAAAAGATCTTTTTCTGGCCATAAGTACTGTTATCTGTCGTCAGAATATAGGGGAGTTACCCGCAATGTGGCGATGGCTTCGCCAGGAGGGAATTGAACCCTATTTTGAGGTGCTAACACCCCAGGCAAAGGGTTTAGCCAACACCTGGCTTACTGTATCTCCTTCCGAGCTAAAAAAGTTGTTCATGCAGCTTGCCGATATGGATAAAGAAGAGTTTGGACGACATTGGACGCCGCAGCCGCCGCTGGTGGGGAACAGGTGCATGCGTCATCAGGTTTCCTGTGTAACGACCGCTACCGGTGATGTGATGCCCTGTGTGGGGGTTGATATTGCTGTGGGCAATATACGGGACAACTCCCTGGCAGATATTGTGAACAACAGTGAGGTTATCAACAACCTGAAAAAGTACCGGGAGTTGATCAAGGGCCCCTGCCGTAGTTGTGAGAAGGCTGCAGAGTGTTATGGCTGCCGGGGAGCGGCCTACCAGTTGACTGGAGATTATCTGGCCTCTGATCCAACCTGTTGGCGGCATTCTTAACTGCTTGCAGGCACTCTGATATTGGGTTGATCACGGTTTCTCGTAGAGTAAGGCGATAATGATGAAAACTGCTTGTGCAAACCTGGGGGGACTGAGGTAGGTAGAGCAAATTGGATCATGCGTGATCTAGTTATTGAGTTTTTTGGGCTTGGTGGTATGGTATGTTCAAGGAATTAGTGCCTTAGTTCGGCTTTCTCACCTGATTACAATATCACTTTATGACCACATCTGCTTTCACTTCATCTCGTAGTGTAGAGAAGGACTCCCCATGGTTTCAAGGGCATTTCCCAGATGATCCCATATTGCCGGGGGTTGCCCAGCTCAAATATGTTGCCGAGCTGATTACGACCTCAGAGAAAGAAAGTCTGCAAATGACAGGGGTCAGTCGCGTGAAATTTCGGAGAATTGTTAAGCCCCAGGAAAAGCTGGACATTGTAGTGAACCGGGAGGAGAAAGGTCAGCGGTACCAGTTCAGCGTTACCTGTGGAGATGAAGATGTATGTTCGGGTAGGATGTATTTCAAGATCAAAACTGCCTGAGAGCCGTTACCGTACCGAAGAGAGAAAGGGATAGCCCTCTAAGCATTTTAAAAAACAATATTATTGACTTTCATGCGTACAGAGATAGAACAGACAAGCACCAGGATAGCTGAAATTATCATCAATGAACTCAAGCTGGAAGATGTTACCCCGGAGACCTTTGATCCGAATCTCGACTTGGTGGATGAAGTGGGCATCGATTCAATGGACCTGGCCACAGTGGCCCTGGTTCTGCGTGATGAGTATGGGATCAGAATCGATGAAGACGACTATCCCAAGCTGACTACAATACAAATCATCGCCGAATACATCAACGAAAAGCTCAGTGATACCGAATAAATGACAGCTCCCAGGCCGTCCTATAAGTTTGCCGACATTATTGCGGATTCTGCCATACAAGAGCGGTGGGAAAAGGTGCGCCGTTATTTTTTTCTCCGCGAATCCACCTATGATATGACCAGCCGCTGCAATATCAGGTGTGACGGATGTTACTATTATGCTGGAGAGAAACAGTTTATACATATATCTGTGTGGGGCAACGATCAAACCTCCCTTGCCGTTCGTAAGGCTCCTGATATGCTGGTCAGGCAGATGGATAACTACAGAGGGGACCCCCGGGCAGTCTTTGTCTACACCTTTACCCCGGATAATATTATCGAGGCCGCTGAGGTGACCCGACGGGTGGCTGACGAGGGGATGAAAATCACCTTTAATATGTTTTCTGCCCCAGTGGGCTATGCGGGCAACCTGCGTCACTCAGACGAATCCCTGCGTATAACCAGGGACACCATGGAAGAGTTGTTGGATGCATATCCGCAGAGCGTGCTCTTCTCAAAGTACAATATCGTTGCCCATACCCACCAGCTTGGGCTGCATGACCTGTTCTCCTGTTCCTATCCCCGTAAGAATCCCTCGACGGATATTGGTCTTGGTCGATCATTCAGACAGTATAGAACAAACCTCGAGTGGGACCGTCAGGCCGCCTGTTGTGTGCCGGATACCGACTGCGACGACTGCCGTCATTATGCTGCGGGCAGTGCGGTGGTCACTGCACGCATGTACCGCCATGCAACAGATCCAGATACTTTTTCCTCCTGGCTGGATTATGTTGACACCTACCTGGCCGTATGGGTGCGGGGGTATGAAAAAAGCCCTAACCTTTGTGACCGTTTTATTTCTCCGCCTTTACGTGCTTAAGAAACTATGATAACCGTCAGCTCGCTTCTCGACAGCCACTGGTACGAACGCTATAAAAAAATATCCAGGCTCAATATCCGCAGCTCCATCTATGATGTCACCAACCGGTGCAATCTGCGGTGCAAGGGATGTTTCTTTTTCTCCTCAGGTGAGCATGAGAAGGCCGCAGAGGAGAACGATATCACCAAGTGGCATGCCTTTGTGCACAAAGAGATGGATCGTGGGGTGAATCTTGCCATTTTGATCGGCGGCGAACCCACCCTCTGTCTGGACCGGGTTGAAGCCTTTTACACAAAGCTGCCTACCTTCTGTGCCACCAACGGGTTGATTAAAGTTCCCAGGGATCGTTTCCCGGATATGATGGTGGGGTTATCGCTCTGGGGAGACAGTGAGGACGAGAAAATCCTGCGGGGGAAAGATACCTTCAAGGTTTCCAGTGTAAACTATGCGGGTGACCCCCACGCCTATTATCTGTATACCATTACCCCGAAACAGTTGGGAAAATCAGAAAAAATTGTGCAGAAAATCAGGGATGTGGGATTAAAAGTTCACATGCAGCTCCTCTCCAACGATGAAGGGGTGGACGGCTTTTCATGGGAGCCGGAGGAGCTGGTCGCGGTCCGCGAGGAGATGGACGCCATGCTGGATACCTATCCTGAAACCGTGATTTCATCCAAGTATTACCATGAGGTCATCACCACCGGCAAAATGCTTGGTCGTTCATTTGGCTGGCTGGAGTGTCCATCGGTGACCATTGCCATGGATCACCGGCAACCTCAACCTAAAAGACTAACCAACTTCATCAGATGGTCTTCGGATCTGGAGACCATGCACCGGTGCTGCACCTCAGAAACCCGTGACTGTTCGACCTGTAAAGACGGCGCCGCCCACATGAGCTGGGTGATGGTGAATAAACGCGCCCATATCAAGACGGCCAAAGAATTGCAAAAGGTTTTGATGCTGTTTCTCCACTTGGAACCGACCTGGAAGAGCAGTGGGCAGGTGCACTGGCAGGAAAGAGCGGTATTGGACCCCTGACCCGTTTCCCCCTTCCTGAAGATTTTCCGGTGTCCATTGCCGGGGAGGTCGCAGGCATTGAAGATGAAAACTATCCTTTTCTCACCGCCCGGCATCGCGCTGCCTGGAGCTCTCCTGTTTTCAGTTATTCGCTGCTGACTGCTGTACGCGCCCTTGAGCGAAGCGGAATAGAAATCACCAGGGAGCTGGCGCCCCGGACGGCCTTGACCTACAGCTCAGCCATTGGCGGGCTGGATGCGCTGCTGCATGCGGACAGGCGCTTACAGGAGTACAACAAGCTCCCCCATCCCTACGCTAATCCCAATTCCTGCATCAACATGATTGGTGGCAAGATAGCCATGACCACTGGAGCACAAGGTCCCATTACCTCGACCATCTCCGCCTGTGCAACCGGGCTGACTTCAGTGATTATCGGAGCCATGTTC
>PDWJ01003301.1_pt1 | contig 17591 bp, 18 predicted proteins | sample 1430881 | NCBI WGS metagenome assembly PDWJ01 (sample SAMN01162460, study PRJNA174530) | Oral metagenome, whole genome shotgun sequencing project. | biome: Marine environment; feature: Marine mammal; material: Swab sample of the gingival sulcus; isolation source: swab sample of gingival sulcus...
TGGACGATGGCGAACCGTCTGCCCATGACAACCAATGGCAAGTATGCTATCGACATTTACCTTTGACAGCTCTAATAACTCCAAAATCACCTCACTGGCAAACTCAGCATAAGCACGACTTGCCCAACCGAACCAGTCTAACTCACTCATGGCAGAGATTTCTTCTTTGCTCATTTTGTCGATACTAAGACCTTGTTCACTGAGCTGATTGGGCAGTTGAGCTATTCCATTTGGCTGACATAGAGCCAATAAAACCGTTTTTAGGCTTGGTTCAAAGTCTTTGCTATGAGTGGCAACAAGCTGAATGGGTAAGTCTTTGTTTTCCTCGTCAAAGCCTGCTATCACCACATCCATGCCATCTAGGCTAGTGCCTGACATCATGCCGATATAATAGCCTTGCTCAAAGCTATCAAACAGGGTATCACTCATTATCTCTGCTATTTCAGGCAAGGAGGGGAAGTTGTCTATGTTATCAATACCATCAATATCAATGCTATTAAGGTTGTTAAGGTCAAGGTTTTCTAGGTCTATTTCAATACTTTGTTTTGTGCTTGGATTGATAGTTGAATGTTCTGATGTATGGTTTTGGTTTGATTGGTTTGACATGACGAACTCCGTAGGCTCATAAGCTGATGTTACGCACAATTATAGCAAATGCGGTAACATCAGTCATGTCTAGGATCCTAGACTATGTTAATCTTTTTAAGATTTAGTTATAAATCTTAAAATCGTCACCCAACCATTTATGCACCAACTGTTCATAAGTACCATTTTGCTTGATATTGGCTAAGCCAGCGTTAAACTTAGTAAGCAACTCGGTATTTCCTTTTTGTGTTGGCCAGGCTAGGATAATTTCTTTGTCATCAGGATCGGCAACTGTGACAATGTTATTAACCTTATTCTCTTTAATAAGGTAATTGTAGAGAACATCATCACCAATTGCCACATCAACTTTACCTGAAACCAAGTGCCCAAAGGCGGTATAATTACTGCTGACAGGAACCATATTAGGGTTTGCTTTACCACATACTGAATAATATAAAGCAGACTTGTCCGTTTCATCTTTGACCGCAACTTTTAATGAACAGATATCATCAAACTTAGACACATTATACTTTTTGGCGGTATCAGCCGATAAATAAGCATAACGTTTTTTGATAAAAATAGGGTCAGTGAAATCATATTTCTTTCGGCGTGCATCTGTTTCAACAACAATGCCACTGATAAGGTCGCTTTTATTTTCTTCAATTTCTTTAAAGATACCTTGCCATTTTCTTGGTTTAAAGTCGTAGGTGAAGTTTTGGTCTTCAGCTATGGCATTGATGATTTCAGTATCTAGTCCATGAATCGTTCCATCTTCATTGGTAAATTCAAAAGGAGCATTAGATGGGTCAGTTGCGATGAGATAATCAGGGTTTTTATCATCACGCTTGGAGTGGGTTTTCGCATACTCTTCTTTATTTGTTTGGCTAGTGGTGTCATTTTTTTCTGTTTCGGTTGCTGATTCAGATGTTGGTTCTGTGGTTGCCTCTGTAGGCTGGTTCTCTTGACCACAGGCAGATAAGAGAGCGGTAAGAGTGAGGGTCATGCATAAGCTTGCAGTTTTAAAGGTTATAGACATTAAAAAATCCTTGCAGTAAATATTGAATGGGTTAAATCCATAGTAAACTAGTGTGATTTAACTCATTGATTAGGAAGGGATATTTTAACATTAAGCGACAAAAACTTATGTAAATATGTTATGTTTTTTGTAATAATAAGTGAGAGTTGTTATGTTTAATTTTCACCTGTACCACGACAACCTTATCAAACTTGTTGCATCTACTTACTATTATTAACACAACTTTCAATCAACTGGGCAGAATGTTTCCATGCTTGTAGGTAACTGTCACTATCGCTCATATCTTCAACCAATACGTTATTAACGATGGGTTTTAGCTTATTTTTTGTGCCCTCTCTTAGTTCACTTTGGGTAAGCAGACACATGGTTTGGTATGGACGATGTTTATTAAGCCAAACGAGTTGACTGGCTTTTATCGGGATTTCATGGTCTGTGGTCAATGTGCCAGCCAGCTCGATGTTCATTGCTTTTTCCATGTATTGGAAGGTATCGTGGGAGCTCCAATATTTTTTTGGTTCATGTTTTTTTGGCTCAGGGCGTTTTGCTTGGTACTCGCTAACCAGTTTATCCAAGTCTATGGCGAATTGTTTGCCATTGGCTTGATAATCTTTAGCATATTTTGGGTTGGCTTTACTGTGTAATTGCACCAGTTGATTGACGATGATTTTGGCATTGTTAGGGTCTAGCCATACATGAGGGTCTTGACTGTCTGCAATGACCTTAGCTTTCGAATCTCTACGCTCAAGTATTGTTAACTTGTCATTGTCTTTGTTATTATCAAGGAGGGTGACCGCATTGGGGGCTTTGCTAAGGGTGTTGGCTAGATTGCTTTCTAACGCTTTGCCAAACCAAACCACATATTTGCTGTCTTTGATGGCTTTTATATCGCTTGGGCTAAGGCTCGCATGATGACCGACATCGCCAATATCCAGTAGTTTTATCACCGTGGTATTTGTACCAGCGGTTACTGCCTCACTTAATAAAAATAGTGGATGGTTACTAACGGTAAAGTTAACCGTATAATCTTTTGGAATCAATTGTTTATTTGTTGAATTGTGTTGATGTTCATGTTCAAGCTCATGCTTTTGACCTTGCTCATGACCATCGTGTTCTTGTTGTTCAGTATGAGTAGTGTGTTCTGTTTCTTTTATGGCTTTTTCATTACAGCCAGATAGTGCGATGGTTGATATTGTGATTATGGCGAATGTGGTGAGGGAACTCATTTTTATGCTATTGAATGCCAGTGAATGAGGGGAATGATTTGATTTCATTGATTGTGTTAATTTCATGGAGTGAGCCTATTTGTATTAATTAGTAGTTATTAGCTAGTAGTTGTATTTTATAATTTGTATTCGATAAATAGAGACGTTGATTTTCGGATTTGTGTACCTGCGATGAAATCATGTCCACAACGTTTGTCTTTTCTAAAAATCAGCAAAACATCAATAATGCTGATAACTAAGCCAAAGACGGGTATGGCAATTATTAAGCTGATGGGTAACACACGTTTAAAGATAATGGTTTGCATGCTTGCCTTTTCACCAGTCCTTACATCTGCAATATAAATACCTATCAAGCGTTTGCCAATGGTTTGTCCATATTTATTTAATAGATAACCATTAATCAATAGGTACATGACAAAATTATAGATATGAGGAGCAATGTAAGTAGAATATGGGATATTGATAGCCAGATCGCCAATATCCATCGTCTTGGTAACGATATCAAAAGAAAGCCAAATAGGAATAATGGCTAATATATAGATGATTGAATCTATGATAACGGCAAGTAAACGACTGCCACGCTCACCCAAATCTGGATGTTTTTGCATGCTGATAGTGCTGTGATTGAAATCTGGATAAACCTTGCTTTTGGGAGCTTGATAGGGGTTGTTTATACCTGTTTCAATGGGTGTTTCGGCAGTCATAGGATGACTCTTCGCTTATAACAATAATCTGTAAGAATCAGATTATTAGGTTAATCCGATTCTTATAGCGTAACAAATTGAATTTAACGAGAAGAATTCACGTTTAATACATGAGTACCTGCGATTAAATCATGTGCACAACGTTTGTCACTTCTAAAGATCATCAGAGCATCAACCAAGGCTATCAAACCGCCAATAAACGGGATGGCACTCACGATAGAGACTGGCAAGACACGTTTAAGGAAGATGTCTTTAAGCTCTGCCTTTTCATTGGTATTTACATTGGCAATATAAATCCCCATCAACCGCTTGCCAACTGTCTGTCCATATTTATTGAGTAAATAGCCATGTACTACTAGATACATCACCATGCCATAGACGAACATTCCTGCCTGCACGGCAAGAGATAGTTGCTCACCTTCCATAAGTATGGTAAACATGCCTGTTAAAAACCAAATAGGAAGGGCAACCACAATACTAATAAAGGCGTCAATCAACACAGCCAATAAACGCCCACCACGCCCAGCTAGCTCTGCACCGCCATGATGAAAATCTTGGTACACCTCGCTTTTTGGGGCTTGATAAGGATTATCAGCAGGATTGTTATGAGAAGGGTTAGGCGGAATGTTAGGGGGTGTTTGAGTCGTCATAGAGTTTCTCTTGTTAGATTCTGTTTTATAAAAAGGCTGTAACGGTTACAATAAAAATAAACATTACAAAAATATTCATACCACTTACAAAATATAAATTTTACGTTTTTGTAGAGACAGGGCACGCCCTGTCTAAGTCATTTAAGAAAAAATAACATTTCACAAGACTAGTATTACAAAAATATCTTAGTTAAAGTCGAATTATTAAATAAACAATTCTCATTATAAAACTAATAAAAACGCCCAGTCAATAGGCTGGGCGTTTTTATTATCTTACTTTTTGATAGACCAAATTTAATCACTTAAATTTAGCCATCTAAACTTAATCTAAGAAATCAAAGCTATCAGCATCCATGTCTGTCATAACTTGACTTGGTGTTAGCATGCTTTCACCATGTGCTCCTGCACGAGGCAAGATTTTGTCAAAGTAGAATTCAGCAGTTTGGATTTTCGCTTTGTAGAATTCTGGTGATTCTGTACCGCCATTTTCTAGTTTGTCATAGGCAACTGCTGCCATTCTCGCCCAGTGGTATGCCATCATGATATAGCCAACGTACATGAGGTAGTCATCACAAGCCGCTGAGATGATTTCACGGTCTTTACGAGCCAGTAGCATGATACGGACGGTTAGAATGTTCCAATCTGCACAGTATTTGGTCAATGCCCAAACAAACTTACGCATATTTTTATCAGTGGTATAGTCACTGCACCACTTCATCACACCTGTGGTATAGTCACGGACGACCTTACCTTTAGAGCCTAGAATGATTTTACGTCCTAATAGGTCAAGGGCTTGAACGCCAGTTGTACCTTCATATAGCGTTGAGATACGAGCATCACGAGCGATTTGCTCCATGCCCCATTCTTTGATATAGCCATGACCGCCATAGACTTGCATACCATTTTTCGCCACTTCTAGCGACAACTCGGTCAAGAAGCCTTTGAGCACTGGGGTATAAAAACCAATCTTATCATCCCATTTTTCAAACTTCTCGTGGTTACCTTCGGCAATGCCCTCAGACATCTTATCAGCATAGCGAGCAGCATGATAAATCATCGAGCGACCACCTTCGGTAAACGCCTTCATGGTTAGCAATAGGCGACGTACATCAGCATGGTGGATGATGGCATCAGCAACGTGATCAGGGTCTTTGGTACCTGATAATGCACGCATTGAACGACGCTCTTTGGTATAAGGTAGAGCGTTTTGGAAAGCAAGTTCAGAGTGAGCCAATGCCTGAATACCTGTACCAATACGAGCGGTATTCATAAAGGTAAACATCGCACGCAAGCCTTTGTGTGGTTTGCCAATCAGATAACCTGTAGCATCATCAAAGTTTAGTACCGCAGTGGCTGAGGCATTAATACCCATCTTGTGCTCGATAGAACCACAGTTGACACTGTTACGTTCGCCCACTTCGCCATCAGCATTAGGAATGAACTTAGGTACGATAAATAGTGAAATACCTTTTGTACCTTCTGGTGCGTGTGGCAAACGAGCCAACACAATGTGAATGATGTTTTCAGTTAGGTCATGTTCACCGCTAGAAATAAAGATTTTTGTACCATTGATGCGGAAAGTGCCATCATCGTTTGGTTCAGCTTTGGTTTTTACTTGACCTAAGTCTGTACCTGCACCTGCCTCAGTGAGACACATGGTACCAGCCCAAGTACCCTCGACGAGTTTTGGTAAGTACAAGTCTTTTTGCTTGTCATCACCATAGTGCAAGATGGTATTGATACAGCCAGTTGATAGACCTGGGTACATTGACCATGCCCAGTTAGCAGTGGCTTGGATTTCTGATTTAATCAAGTTAAGCGACATTGGCAGGTTCATACCGCCATATTGCTCTGGATAAGAAATGCCTTGCCAGCCACCTTCAACAAACTGCTCATAGGCATCTTTAAAGCCTGCTGGGGTGGTCACTTCGCCATCTTTAAAGTGACAGCCTTCAGCATCACCAGACTGATAGAGCGGAGCAATGACGCTTTGAGCAAAATCAGAAAAACCTTCGATAATCATATCAACGGTTTCTGGATCGGCATTTTTTCCGTTTGCCAATGTTTTGTAGTGCTCTGGATAGTTTAAGACGTCATTCATCAAAAACTTCATATCACGAATGGGGGTTTTATAGCTTAACATAGTTCTTTCCTTAGGTTGCTTGTGGTTTGCTTAGAATAACACACTTTTACATAGACCAATATTGTACAAGTAAATCATATAAATCAATCACGCTTTATTATAGCTAATAGTTAGGTTTAAGTATAGACAATATAATTACTTTTCATGAATTAAGGGTCATACATGGTGATTTTTTATACTTTAGTTTTGGGAGAGCCTTAGTTTTTTATGCGTTAGTTATGCTTCATTTATAAGGCTATCACTATGGACTACTTTTTCTTATTCTGCAAGTTAAGGTTCTTTTTTGCCAGCTTATCGGTTAGTTTATTATATCGGCAATATACATTGGTGGAGTAATTATCAACACTTCGACTAACAGATAGACTATCAACGTTAACCAGTTTGGTTTTTAACTGTCCTTCTAGGCTGTTAAGAGTGAGCCCTGAGCTATTGATTGCAGAAAAAGTAGCATAAAAATCATTGCCTTCACTTTTGATGGCAAAATCCATCCAACCTAGCCCTTCTTGCTCAAAGTAAGACAGACAGTGAAAGGTATTGGCAAACTTATCTTCTAACTGTTCTAAGTTTTCATGGTTTAATTTGACTTGTTCACCATAGGCAACGATATAGCTGTTATTGAGGGGGCTAGAGCCTGAGATGGTCGCATTAAACAGCCCAAACTCATCAAAGACAATGCCCAAGGTCAAACCGTTATCAAACTGCCATGAGAGCAGATCATCGTCAATGCTATCAGGTTTGCCAAATAGACGTTCTATAGCATCACGAGAGTCACCGAAGTGTATCTCAAAGCCATTGACCACCACATAAAACAGGTGTGACTTGGCAGGGTTAATATCAGCGATGGCAGGCTGAACTAGGCTAGTGGTTAGACCAGCAAGTAGTAGGGTGGTAAGTAATGGTTTTTTCATAGTGGTGGTCTGTGGTTGTAGTCTGTGTTGAATGACAATGGATAAATTGCCTGCACTTTAGCAAAAAAAGTGTTGCTAATCAATAAGCAAAAAACAGCAACTTTCTTGCTGATTTGTGACTGTGGGATTATTATTATGGGTAATATCAATTACCTACAAACCCTTCAACCTGTTGACACAATATTTCCCAAAGTTTCGCTTGTGCCGAGAGACTGCCCCAAGCATTATGCGGAGTAAAAAATACGCGTGGATGGCTTGCCAGTTGTAGCAATGGGTCATCTGCCATCATAGGTTCAACTTCAAAGACATCACTGGCATAGCCAAGAACATCGTCATTGTTGACCGCCTCTGCCATTGCGGTACTATCAACCACGCCACCACGAGCGACATTGATAATCAGTGGTTTTTTCTTCATCTTAGTTATGGTTTGCTGATTTATCAGATGTTTGCTATCTTCTGTCAATGGGCAATGCAGGCTGATAACATCTGCTTGAGCAAGCACCTCGTCAAATGCATGATAATCGGCATTGCGTGGGGCTTTGCCTTGACGTTCAGCAACTAATACCTTCATGCCAAACACTTTAGCAATTTCTGCCACTCGTCTGCCGATTGCCCCCATACCAATAATGCCTAGCGTTTTCCCTTCTAAGTCATAAATGGTCTCATCCATTAAGCAAAACTTGCCAGAATCTTGCCAAGGGCTGGTTTTGGTTTCTATTTCTGTTTTGGTTTCTGTGTCTGTTTCTGTGCTTATTTCTTTATCTAGAGTTCCCGAAAAATCAGTAACCACTCGATGATAATGCCTACTTGCTCGCATGGCATTTAGCATTAACATAAAGGTATGTTCTGGTACACTTTTTACCGCATAGCCTGCGATGTTTTTTAGAGTAATGCCCAATTCGGCACACGCCTTATCATCAACATTATTCATGCCAGTGGCGGTGAGTTGAATGAGTTTTAGCTTGGGTAATCGTTGTAAAATATCGGCGGTGAGCAATACCTTATTAGTGATAATAATATCGGCATCTTGACAACGCTCCACGATCACATCGGCATTCTGCTCGGTGCTAGCATATACTTGATAGTCGCTAATGCCATTGGGTTTGGGCAACGCCAACTCTTCGGAGAATGTCGAGCGATCAAGGAAAATGGCTTTCATAAGGTGTTCCTTTTTGGTTTGTTGTTTTTACTTTATACCATTCTCATGAAATATGATTTCTTCAAACTTAGACAGGGCGTGCCCTGTCTCTACAGACCCTTTTTTACAAAATTGTGAACTTTATATTTTGGGAATGATATTACAATGTACTATGCTGGTTAATCAGCCTATCACATTGACGTATCACAGGCAAATCCACCATAACCCCATCAATGGCATAAGCCGATTCGCCTGTTGTCTGATGATGGCTAACAACCTTATTGGCAAAGGCAAGCTCCTCATCATTAGGAACAAACGCTTGATGGATATGCTCAATTTGCGTCGGATGAATCGCCAGCATTCCTGCAAAACCCAAGTCTGCCACATAGTTTGCAGTTTCTGCTAATCCTTCGTGGTCTTTAAAGTTAGGATAAATACTTTCAATTGGTGGTTGTAGTCCGTTAGCCTTACTGATGAGTAGCAACTGGTAACGCAGATGATTGATAAAGTCAATCTGAGCCTGTGAGCCAAGTCGCATATTTAACTCATTACACAGGTCTAGCTTGCCATAGCTGATGGCTTGTAACCCCTTAACCTGTACCTTACTAGAGATGGCTTGTAGCTTGTTGATGGTTTTGTTAATGCCAGTGGCAGTTTCTATCTGAATGATAATGGGTAGATTGGTTGCCTGATGGGCGTGTTCTATGGTCTCACCATTTTCCACTTTTGGCAGTACAATGCCTGATAACTGTTGTTGGAACTGCTGTTGTAGCTGTTGACAAAGGCGGATGTCTTGTTGAAAGTTCTCAGCACCCGTATTCTCTAACGTTTCTAAACTATCAATATTACTATCAATATTGTTGATTCTAATCCATATTGGTTTGTCGTGTGGGTTGATTTGGCTTTTTGTCGTATCATCAGATAGGTTTTTTGCAAACCAATCTTGCAAATCTATCCGAGCCTGTGCTTTATCATTATCACTCACTGAGTCTTCTAAATCAATAATTACCGCATCGGCATCACTGGCAAGAGCTTTGGCAATACGCTCGATATGGGTAGCAGGTACAAATAGATAAGAGCGTGGGGTAGTGGCATTGATAAGGCTTTGATGATTGGCGGTTGCCATTGGGTTTTGTCTGCTCATGAGGTGATTTCCTGTTAAATAGTTTCCTATTAGGTAGTTTCTTGTTAAGGAGATTAGGAAAATTGACTCTGCATAAAAACAAAGCACATTTAATAAACTAGCAAATATTTGAGAATTGTCAAGTTGGGTGGTGAGGGTTTTGGAAATTGGAGGTGGAAAGTAGAAACAGAGTGTGCTCCGTTTCTACTATTGTCTCTGTTATATTGTAATAGTAACTATAGATACATATCCTAGCATTAGGCTAACTATTAACTAGCCTCTTGCATATTTAGGATCAGCCGATGCAGTAAATAATACATCAGTTGAAGAGTTTAACGCTGTCTCTGCCGAGTCTTGTACCACGCCAATGATAAAGCCAATCGCCACTACTTGCATGGCAACATCGTTAGGAATGCGGAATAAGCTACATGCCAATGGTATCAACAAGAGCGAACCACCCGCCACACCTGATGCACCACAAGCACTCACTGTCGCAACCAATGCCAAAATCAATGCCGATGCAAAAGTAACCTCAATGCCCATAGTATGAGCGGCTGCCAAAGTTAACACGTTAATAGTAATGGCTGCCCCTGCCATATTAATGGTCGCACCGAGTGGAATGGTCACTGAATAGGTATCTTCATTTAAGCCTAATTTATTGGCTAAATTCATATTTACAGGGATATTGGCGGCGGAACTGCGAGTAAAAAAGGCAGTAATTCCTGATTCTTTTAGGCAAGTAAACACCAATGGATAGGGGTTTTTGCCGGTTTTTACCGCTACAATGATGGGATTGACCACCAAAGCAATAAATAACATACAGCCGACCAACACGCCCAAAATGCGAGCATAGCCCATTAATGCCTCAAAGCCTGTTTTTGCGACTGTATTAGCAACCAAACCCATAATACCAAGCGGAGCGGTTGCAATGACCCATTTTACCACTTGAGAGATGGCATCGGAAAAATCTTCTACCACTTTGCGAGTTTGCTCAGTTGCGTGTCTAAGGGCAAAACCGATTAATAATGCCCATGCCAAAATGCCAATATAATTGGCATCTGCCAAGGCACTCACAGGGTTAGCCACTAAATTCATTAATAAATTTGAAATGACTTCGTTTAAACTAGCAGGTGGTACTTTATCGACATTATTGGTAATCAAGGTCAATTTTGTTGGAAAGGCAAAGCTCGCCAAAACCGCAGTCAAGGCGGCAAAAAAAGTACCGAACAAGTACAAAATAATCACAGGTTTGACAAAGACGGGACTGTCACTATTATGTTGTCCAATTGCCGACATCACCAATACAAACACCAAAATCGGAGCGATCGCTTTTAATGCTCCAACAAACAGTGTCCCTAAAATGCCTAAACTAATACCAACGCTTGGCATAGTCGCCCCAATAACTGTACCGATAATCAAACCAATGACAATTAGTGGTACTAAACCAACTTTATTATAAAGCTCCACAAGTGCTTTCATATCGTTATCCTCATAACCATTAAAAAATTAAATATTAGCTTAGAAAGCTGATTGTAAAAATCTAAAAAGGTATAAAATTAACAAAATGGTAACTTTGTATAATTATAATATAGAGGCACACAACATCCCCATAAGGAAAAATGCCAATCTATAACAATATGGACAATGATACTTACAAAAAGTAAAGGTTACAATGATTTTTTGAATACTGCTTGGCTTTTTAAATGTTTTTGCTATAAAATCTAGGTATGAGATTGAGTGGAATTAACAACAGAAGAACCAACCAAGGAGAGAGAGTATGACAGCCCCAGAATATACACTTAGGATCCCATTGACCACCCCCCTAAGCAAATTAACAAAAGCATTGACTGTTATCGCTTTAATGAATGTTTGTTCGGTATATGCCAACACGCAAATGGATAGTATGTCCACGAGCAACATCAAAGCCGTCACGATTTACCAAGGCACAGCAAGCGTACAAAGACAACTACCAATCAGCAAAACAGGCGAACAGCACCTCATCTTTAGTTGTTTATCAGAAAAAATCAAAAAAGACAGCATACGAGTGAATGCCCCAAAAAACGTGCAAATCGGTGAGCTTACCGTGCAAACACTAACGGGTGAAGACGCCAAACTCTGCCAAAATCAAGGCAATCAATCGTTGCAACAAATACAAGCAGAAATGGATAAACTGCAAGCGAAATTAACTGCTACCGAAACCAGTTTGTCCTACTTACAAAACATTGGCAAAAATGCCCACCTTAACAATCCATCGAACATCGCCAACACTTCCAGTAGTATCAAGCAATCGGCAGAAAAAACCCTGTTAGACATTGTGCAATTCAAACAGCAAAAAACACAGCTACAACGAAAACTTACCGCCATCAAAAACAACAGTGGTACAGTTGCTGATAAAGTCACGCAAATTTCCGTTCGTATCGCTAACCCTGCATCCACAAACAGCAGGAATGATAAGCTAACCTTAAACTATCTCGTTGATGGTGCCTATTGGAAACCACAATATCAAGCAAACCTAGACACAGAAAGTAATGAGATGAACATCTCGCTACACGCTGTTATCGCTCAAAAAACGGGCGAAAATTGGAACAACGTCCCTTTAATGCTAAGTACGGTTAGACCCAGTTACCAAACGTCTAGCAGAGACCCGTATCCACAGTATTTAGACTTATACGATAAAGACCGTAACCGCTCACCCTCCCCGGCCCTTGCTGACAGTTATGCAGGTAGTCTTAATAAAAGCAAAATGGCAGATGTAGCCGACGAAGAGGCAATGCCAGTATTTACCCCTAGTATCACGACCAAAGGCGATGTGGTTGAATATCGCTTACCACAAGCCATCTCCATTGCCAGTGATGGCAGACAAGTGAGCACGGAACTTGATAAGCGAGATACGATGGCTGATGTGTGGGTGCGTGTCGTTCCTGATGATGAGCCAAGCAGTTATTGGTACGCCAAAGCAAAAGACTTTCATGCTAATTGGCTTGATGGTGACATGAATCTCTATCGTGATGGGCATTATGTGGGTAAAGGCAGATTTGACCTTGAGCAAATCCAAAAATATGGGCTAGGTTTTGGCGTGAATAGTAAGGTTATGGTGAAGAACCTTGTCAATCGCAACGTTGCTGATAAAAAAGGTATGCTTGGTAGTACCAGTGTCAAAACCATTGAAAAAAGCTACCGTATTAGCAATCAGTTAGCTAAGAATGTGCATATTGAAATGGTCAGTGGCTCACCGATTGTACAAAATAATGATATTAAAATTGACTCTACCTACACGCCACAACCTAGCGACATGAAATGGCAAGAAAAACAGGGGCTTATCTCATGGGAATTTGACTTACCTGCCCACACCTCCAAGGAAGTTTCACAAAAATACGTCATTAACTATCCGAAGCGTATGGGCATTAGTGGGTTGTAGAGAGGGTGTTGTAGAGAGGTTTTAAAAGTTTACGATATTGTTTTACGACATTGTAGAGACAGGGCGTGCCCTGTCTTTTTACTGAGTGTATGATAATCGAGGGGCAGATAAATTGTGGATTTTTCGGAGTGTGGTGAGGCGTACTTGGTATTTGAAAAAAGATAACTTTAGCATTTGAAATATGAAAATGGTATGTATCGCTAAAACTTATACTATGATAAATACATTTTATTCAGGATATTTTAATAACTTTAAATCATCAATATAGCGAAAATCTTTTTGGTTTCTTGAAATTAATGAGGCAGAATGATAAATCGCTGTTGAGGCTATCAAGCAATCAGCAATTTTTAATCCATGACTTAACGCATATTTAATCAATAATTCTTCTGCAACTGCTGAAATTTGTTGATTTAATTGCAATACAAAATTCAAAGTACGTCGCATATCTTGCTTATTAAATGAACCAATTATCATTTCATATTTAGTAATAACACTAATATATAATTCATAACCATCTTTTTGATATTGATTTAATAATTCTGCAACAGCCATATTATCACGACTGACCTCAATCAAAATATCCGTATCAACAATCAGCTTTTTCATTAATTTCTAGCCCCATTGTTCACTACGCATTTTTTTTACAAATTCTGTACTATCTTGAATATCTTCTCTATCTGCCCACATACCGAGAAATTCATCTTTAGTAAAATCATGAAAAGAAGTTTCTATTTTTTTTGCAGACTTAGAAGTAATATTAAAATCTTCTATATCTTTATTAAAAATCACGGTAAATTTTTCAGAAGTTGAAAGGGCTTTTTTTTGAAAAAAGTCTTGCAATTCCGCAAAAGTCGTATTGTGTAATGCTAAATTTGCCATGTTTCAATCCTATGTTTAATACAGTTTAAATGAACGAGCCATTTGTTTCACAATGCTATCCATTTTTTTTCGTTCACTTTTTGGATAAATAATCTGTAATTGTGCTGTTGTACCATTTTTCGCTTTTATGACATTATAAAAAATATCGCCTTTTTTATCATAGCCACTTACGGTATAAGTGTCGCCTTTCATGCGTTCGTAAGTGACGGTATTTTCCGTATGATAGCTATGTTTTTGCTGTTGTAAAAATTCTTTATCCGTTAGAAAAAAAACACTCGGTTCATAACTGCCATAAATCCAAATATTTGATTTAGAATTTTCAAGTTTAAATGAACGTCCACCTTGCCAAGTTAATTGAATAGGGACATCAAAGCAATAATTAAATTGTGTATTACAATATGGCTTTGCTTGAGCAAGCTGTGAGAATGTACATAATATTAAGAAAAATAATGTTTTTTTCATTTCTAAAACTACCAATCTCTTTCATAAATTAATGCTTCAATATCTGCATCATTAAAATCATAAGCCTTTGCAATAAAATCAAAATCCATACCCATACAATCACGAGCGACGGTTTCTAATTCACTTTCATTTTCATCAAATTCATCTTGTAAATCGTTAATTTTTAATACACCTGCATTGGTGATTTTGTATAATTCTTCTAAAGTTTTTGGTTGTTTTTCTTCAATATTTTGACAAACTTCTAATAGGATTGCTTCTATTTTATCGACTAAAAAAGTTGGATAGTAACTATCAGAATACATTTCTGCAAGCCAATGATATTGATTAATTTTTTCATTTGTAAGTTTCATTGTTAATCCTTATTCATGCACTATCAAGCGTTCTCTATTTAGTTCAATAAATTGATGTTTTTCAAACAACGCCATTATTTGTATTAAATTTGCTTTTAGTAATTCAACTAATTCCTTATTACGAATATTACCTGTAGAAACCAATAATAGCTTTATTGGGTTTATTATACAAATGATAACTATCAACAAAATCAGCATCTTTAGTCATCACAATACAATCATGCTCTTCTGCAAATGCCAATATTTGTTGGTCTGTCGTGCGATTTTGTTCGGGCATACCTAGCGTATGAAAGGCTATAAAGCCAACTTCTCGAAAAATTAGTACCAACTTTCTTGGAAAATGTGCATCAATAATAATATTCATGTTGATTTATAACACCTTAAAAAATGCTAATAAACAAGCTGAACACTACGTTTAACTTGTGATAATTTAGAGGCATAAGCTAAAACTGCATAAAAGTCTTCTTGTTGCAAATCTTCATAATCTTGCAAAATTTCTTCCTGTGTCATGCCTGAACTCATTAATTCCAATAACCAATCAACGCTATAACGAGTGCCACGAATACAAGGTTTTCCAAAAGAAATTTCGGGGTTAATGGTAATGCGTGATAATGGATTTTGCATAATTTTATTATCCTTTTTTTTGATAAAACCACCGCATAGGCTAGGCTATTCCCTAACCCATGCTTAACAAAAACCACCTAAATTACAAATCCAACAATAACATAGTTGGGTCTTCTACCAATTCTTTAATAGTAACAAGGAATTGTACTGCATCTTTACCGTCAATTAATCTATGGTCATACGACAAAGCAAGATACATCATAGGTAAAATCACTACTTCACCATTCACTGCCATTGGGCGTTCGTTAATAGCGTGCATACCTAAAATAGCCGTTTGTGGTGGATTAAGAATAGGCGTGGACATCAATGAACCAAATACGCCACCATTAGTAATAGTAAATGTACCGCCCATCATATCTTCAAGCCCTAGCCATCGCCATCGATTGACGCATTCACTGCTGGGAAACGTTTTAACGCCTCGGTAGCCGCTTTCACAAATAGCGACATAAAGCCTAGACGTACGCCATGACGTTTTTCAAATTGGTCTTTATATTTTTTACGCATATCCATTAACGGTTTCATGTTCACTTCGTTAAAGGTGGTAAGCATAGCGGTATCATTTGTTGCTGATAACAAGCGATTAGCAACCGTTTTACGCAAGCGAGTCATAGGTACACGTTTTTCCGTGCGTTCACCAACAGATTCAGCGACAGGGCGACCATTATCGGCTTTAATTGAACTATCCACTTTTAAGGTTGGATTTTGCATGTCTTCTTTGGTAACACGTCCGCCACGTCCGCTACCTTGTACATCAGCTGGGTTTACGCCACTTTCTTTTGCATGTTTTCGAACAGCTGGGCTTTGGTCTTTAAAATCGCCCTCGTTTGCTGTACTGGCTTGAACAGGTGCAGGCGTTTCTTCTGCTTTTTCTTCGTTTTCTGCTGAGGCTTGGGCTGGTGCATCTGCGGTTGCTCCCGCCTCAAATTCACCGATTAATTCATCAGAAAGGACGGTTTCATCAACGCCTTTGATAATTTTAGTAACCACGCCATTATCTTCAGCGATAACTTCTAATACGACTTTGTCGGTTTCAATTTCTGCTAATACGTCATCACGATTAACTTGCTGACCTTCGCTCACATGCCATTCAACGATAGTGCCGTCGGCAACTGATTCAGGAAATACGGGGGCTTTGATTTCTGCCATGATAGGCTCCTTTGTCTTTTGTATAAAATAACTTTTGATTGGGTCTTCAACTCAATTTATTTCATTTGTGGGGAAGAATACTTAAAGATTTATTATATCAAGGAAATGGCAAAAGCGTAACCTCATATTTGTTTTTTCTTTTTATGTTTGCGTTATTTACTCATAAAAAAGGGCGAAAATTCATATCCGCCCTTTTTACACATATTTACAGTCAAATTTACCCTTGTAATTCACCAACATCAGCAACTAATAAAAATAATGCTCGCAGTTGTTTTAATAAAGCTAAACGGTTATTTTTTAAAGCAACATCATCAGCATTTACCATAACATTATTAAAGAAGTTAGTTAAAGGACTTTCTAATTCTGCCAAGGTTTGCAAAATTTGCGTATATTGTGCTTGCTCTTGCAATGGGGTAACTTCCGTTTGAGCCTTAGTTACCGCTTGATAAAGGGCTTTTTCTGCCTGTTCTTGCAATAAATCCGCATTCACATTATCGGCAATTTTAATATCCGCTTTTGCCAAAATATTTTTTACACGTTTGTTATTTTCTGCTAATTGTTTCGCTTGTGGCAATTTACGGAAATTTTCCACCGCATATAAACGCTGAGCAAAATCCAACGGCATATGTGGATTAATCGCTAGCACTGCCTGAATCGTATCGACCTCCACGCCTTGCTCTGTGTACATGGCACGATAACGAGAATTAATAAATTCCATTACTTGGGTAAAAGTATCGCCCAATTTTTCAATTCGCACATTATCAGGGGTATTATAATTTTTTAATGCTTGTTCTACTAAAGCGACAAGATTAATCGGTAATTTCTTTTCAATTAAAATTCTTAACACGCCAATCGCACTACGACGTAAGCTAAATGGGTCTTTTGAGCCTGTCGGAGCTTGCCCAATACCAAAAATCCCCACCAAAGTATCCAAACGGTCAGCCAACGCCAAACAAATACCAATCGGCGTATTAGGTAATTTATCACCGCTAAATTTCGGCAAATATTGCTCCTCAATGGCATTGGCAACGGCGGTTTCTTCACCATTTAAACGAGCATAATAAGTGCCTGCGATACCCTGCATTTCTGGAAATTCATAGACTAAATTACTTGCTAAATCAGCTTTTGCCAACATGCCCGCACGAGTGGCTTGCTCAACGTCAATGGTTAAACCTTGCTCTTTTAACAAAGTGGCAATAAAG
>PDWJ01003545.1_pt1 | contig 17581 bp, 18 predicted proteins | sample 1430881 | NCBI WGS metagenome assembly PDWJ01 (sample SAMN01162460, study PRJNA174530) | Oral metagenome, whole genome shotgun sequencing project. | biome: Marine environment; feature: Marine mammal; material: Swab sample of the gingival sulcus; isolation source: swab sample of gingival sulcus...
AAATCCACCCGCAGGCGTATATAGATACGCCGAGGACTGGATTTTTTATAGCGACAACGCGATTGTGTCGTATATTTTCAAAAGACTGAACTCTAGGGCCTATAGGCCAAGCGGAAGCCCAAGCCGGCGCTGCGAAAGACTGGCGATTTGCGGAACCGAAAACCAACCGAGCAGTCCAGAGCGTAGTCGTTCCAACTGCCTCCTCGAAGGACGCGGTTCGACCCAGCCGACACGCCCATAGGATCTGTCACTACTCCGTCCACAGTATATTCACTATCACTTCCTGTCGGATTTTCGTTCCAACTTCCTATCCTGTCAAAGCACCATTCCCATACATTGCCACTCATATCATATAAGCCTGCATCATTCTTTGCCTTGCTTCCTACTTCTGATGTTCCGCTAGTTGCAGGCGTTTGGGCTACCCAACTTGTTCCATTAAACCACCTATAATATACTGCTACTCGGCTTGCTTCATCTCTTAATACTTCCCAGCCTTCCGGAGTTGTTGGGGGCGCCCCCATTCCACTGTAGCCTATCGGCTTATTTGCTCCGCTCATACTGTCTAATCTTGTTAAGTATGCACTACCATATTCTATTGCATTATTATTATCATTGTTCTCCTGCCATCTCGCTGCGTATTCCCATTCTGCTTCTGTTGGTAGTCTATAACCTTTCTTGCTCTTTTCAAAATATGCATTATCTACTTTGCTTGTTGCTGTTGCATCTTTTAGCACTTTATTGTGATCATCTTTATCTCTATATACACAATTTTCCGTACTGTTCTCTTTCATCTCTGTATATGCGTTGCACCATACTATTACATCTCGCCAACTTACCATTGTTACAGGGTGATTTTCTGTCATTCCTGAGCCATCTGATTTACTTCCCTTTCTTCCTGCATTTGCAAATACATAGCCTTTTGAATTATTTGTATTCCACTTCAAAACAGAATACCACAACTTATATGTTACTTCCTTCTCTGCAAGTTTGTACGGACTAAGCTTTACTTTTCTATTTGCTATAAATACACCTTTCCATTTGTTCTCAGGTCCTACTGTTTCGCCTATGTTAGCTGTTGTCATTACTCCCTTAGGTGGCGTGATTTCTACATAGCCTTCACTATCGACACCGCTTACACTACCTGTATCAAGCTTTACCGTTACGGTACAACTGGCTTTCTTCTTCCCGCCTGCTGTTGTTGCGCTTATTGTTACTTTACCTGTTTTTACTGCTGTAACTTTGCCATTTTTATCTACTGTGGCAATTTTAGTATCTGAGCTTGTCCAGCTTATTTTTTTGTTTAGGGCATTGCTTGGGCTTATTGTTGCTTTAAGGGTTTCCGTTTGATCTACATTGAGGACTAGCTCGCTTTTGTTTAAGCTTATTCCGCTTACTTCTATTCTGTCATAGTATATTTTTATTACTGTTGAACCGTCGGCTTTTATTTTTGCTTGGCTAAAGGCTTTTGCAGGTTTAAAGCAGGCATAAGTTTTTGCTTTAGCCTTTGTTAACTCTCCCGTTTTTCCGACTAATTTTTGTGTGTCGGCTTTTACTAGTGTGTATTTATTATCTGTTATGTTTTGTTTGTAATGTTCTACCTTGTAAGAACTTTCTTGAGGTTTTGGTTTTCTTAGCATTTTAGCTAAAAATATGTTGTCTTTACAGCCAATTAAGCTTATTAGCATTATTAAAATGCTTATTAGTTTTGTTTTTCTTTTTAGTTTTTTCATTAAATATACACTCCTTATAGTAGTTTTTTATTATTTTCTAGGTAATATTCCTCCGCCTCCACCTATGGCTATTCCTATGCCCCATTTTGACGGGTATCCGCCATAAATATAGGGTTCAACAAAAAAGTTTTTGTATGTGTAGCGATAGCCAAAGCTAAGTTCTGCTAAGAAATATGCGAGGGGTTTATTTTTTATGCTTTCGCCGTTCCAGCCAAGCAGAAAACCGGGTTCAACTTGTAAAAATATTCCAGAATCTGCTTGCTTTTTGCTAAAGTCATAAGTCCAGCGAAACAGCAAGTTTGTATTAAATACATTATACTTAGCCGGGCTATAGGAATATAAAGCTTTTAAGCCAAGTAAAAATCGTCCTGTTTTGACAAAATCAGGCAAGGCAAAGGCTGTATATAAGCCGGTTCCAAGAGCGTAGCCCTTTGGGGTCTTCATATTTGCCTCAACAAAACCTGCCAATGACCAGTAAGAAGCATAATTATTGCTTGCTAAAACTTCTGTATTCAATTCTTCTTCAGTATTACTTTTCTCTTCAAGATTTTCTTCTGATACAAGAGAGAAAGGTAAAATAAAAATAATCAGTACTATAATCATTAACTTTTTCATAAGCTAATTTTAACATAGTTTCTAGTTTTCTGCAAGGTTGAAATTATTTTTTGTGCGAAAATTAATTTTAATATATTTTCAAAATATCATAAATAAATAGACAAATTTATGAAATAATCAACTTTTTTTAAATTTTTTTCAAAAACTTTTGCCATGATTCTTTTTATGCAAGATATATAAGGTAGAAAGGGGAGAAAAAGCCTTTCTGAAAATTTATACTGAAGGAGTTTTCATTATGGATGAAAAACTAAAAATCAATGATCTTGACCCAAAGACGGATTGGGTCTTTAAACTTATTTTTACCGAAGATGGAGAGAGAAGTAAGAAAGCACTCTTAAGTTTTCTTAATGCTATGCTGGAAGAAAAATACGGACACATTCAATCTGCAGATATTTTAGATAGCGAGCTTACTAAGACTACAACCCAAGCTAATACTTACCACTTAGATATTTTGATAAGAACAGACAATAATCTTCTTGTCAATCTTGAAATGCAAAATTTCCCTAAAAAATATTTTATCAAACGCAGTCAAGTCTATATTTTTGAAATAATGCGTAGAATGATATTTTTTGACAGTCTCAATGATGCAAGTTCAGAAGAAGCGAATCCGGAATTTGCAATAAGCCTCTCGGTTTGTAATTTTAAGCTAAAGATGAGAGAAAAAAAGAGAATAATTCCAAAAAATGTTTTTATGGAGTTTATTTATATACAAATGGCACAAAAGACTATGGTAAAGGTAACACAAAGAGAGCGAGAAATAGCTAGAGAGCTGGCTGAGTTTAAATATCGCCTAACGATAAAATATGAACGCGAAGAAGAAAGAGAACTAGCTCAGAAAGAAATTGATATGGCTAAAGCGGAATTAATACAGTCTAAGAATGAAATTGTTCGAAATATGAAAAATGAAAAATGTGATATTGAATTTATTGCAAAAATAACAGGCTTGTCTATGGATGAAATAAACAGTATAAATTGATTTCCCTGCATATTGCACTAGACAAAAGGGGCTTTTACTGTATAATGGGGCTTAAGGGAGATGTCATGAAAAAACAGTTTAAAACTACAATAGCATATAAACTACTATATAGAACATTAAGTCTTGCGATTTTGTTAATAGCCCTATTTTCGTGTGGCTCAAAGAAAAATCTAAAGGAAGTAAGCTATGATGAATCTTATGAAGAAAGTTCAAATATTGAAGCTAAAGCTTTTGTTGCAGGGCAGTCTCAAAATTTTACTGCAGTCAGTGAAGGCAATAAAAATAACGCCTATACAGTTGAAAGAAAACTGATTAAGAGAGCTAATGTCGAATTTCAAAGTGAAGATATAGAAGAGAGCAAGGCATTAATTTATAAACTTGTAAAAAAGCATGACTCTTACATAAGCGAAGAAAGCGAAGCTTCCGGATATTCAAGAATTACTTATAATCTGGAAATTCGTATTCCTAAAGACAATTTTGATTCATTCTTAAATGAACTCAGTGCAGGCGTTGAAAAATTTGACCATAAAAATATTTTTGTAGAAGATGTTACGGAAGAATTCATTGATATAAACGCTCGACTAAAAATCAAAAAAGAAACTGAAGCTCAATACTTGCAATTATTAAAGCAGGCGAAAACTGTAAAAGAAATTTTGGAAGTCCAAAATCAAGTCCAAATGCTCCGTTCAGATATTGAATCCATCGAAGGCAGACTAAAATATTTGACTAAGCAGGTAAATTTCAGTACACTTAATATAGATATTTATCAAAGACTAGAACGCCCTTCAAGTTCTAATTCAGTATTTAAAAGAATGTGGCTGGCAATAAAGCAAGGCATGCACAATTTTATTGAGCTGATTTTAGTCGTACTTGAAGGCTGGATGATTATAGTAGTTATAATTATTGCTGTTTTTGTAATTCGTAAGTTACGAAGAAATAGAAAGCAAGGCAAAAGGAAAAACAAGCAGGCTATAGCAATTAATATACCTGTTATGGAAGAAAAAACGGAGGAAAATAATGAACAATAAAGATTTTTTAGAATTAATGAAGAATCGATGCAGTTGCAGATCTTATGATGCAAATAAGGCAGTTCCAAAAGAACTCTTGCAGGAAATGGTAGAAACAGCAAAGCTTTCACCATCAGCTTGTAACTCACAACCCTACGAAATATTTATAGCACAAGGTGAGGCGGCAAAGGAAGTAGCAAATGCTAAAATGGCAAAATTCAACAAATTTATAGATAACAGCCCGGCTTTTATAATTATTACGGAAGATGCTTATACACTACCCGAAAAAATAGGTTCAATTATAAAAAATGTAGACTTTAGAGCAATTGATATTGGTATTCTATGTGCCAACCTTGTAAATTCTGCTAAAGCACTTGGACTGGAAACTTGCATTCTTGGAATTTTTGATGAAAAGAAATTACAAAATCTCATTGGAAGAAAAAGCAGAGTCCGTTTAGTCCTTTCAATAGGATATCCTGATGAAAATTATGAACCCAGAAAAAAAATAAGAAAAGCTTTTGACGAAAATGTCCATTTCATATAAAGATATTTTCTATCTTGCCGAAAATCACATAGATTGTTATTCAATTTGAGGGGGTGGGTATGAGTTATAATTTTCAAGCAGCTGCGGCATATAAAGAGACAAAAGTAAAAACTGCAAGTTCAGGTTCTCTTATACTAATGCTCTATGCTGAGGGTATAAAACAAGTTAATTTTGCTATCGATAAGATGAATGTTGAAAAAATCCCGGCAAAAGATATTGAAGTTGTAAGTAACCACATTTTAAAAACTCAAGAGATTATTACCGAACTTATGGCAGCTCTTGATTTAGAAGCCGGTGGTGAAATTGCACAAAACTTACTTTCGATTTATTCATATTTTAATCAGCAACTTTTACAAGCAAATATAAAGAAAGATTATAAAGCTCTTATTCCTGTTCGTGATATGATGGTTGAACTACATGCCGTATGGAAGGAAGTTGTTGCACAACAACCGGCTCGCTCATCCAGTGAAGTAAGTGCCGGCGTGAATATAGCAGGTTAGAAAGGAGTAAAACTATGGCAAAAGAACTTAGTCAAAAAGAAATTGACGAAAGAGTAGCTGTTTTAAAAAGATTTAAAAAACTTTTACAAGAACAGAGAAATAAATTTAATGAATACTTAGTTGTACTCGAAACTCAACAAAGAAGTATTGCAGAAGAAAACATCGATGCAATTGTACATCACACTGAATTAGAACAAGAAATAATTGGAGATATTTTTACTATACAAAAAGTTATTGATCCAATTGAGAAAATGTATAAATTTAGTCAACCACAAAAAAATGACAGTGAAGTGCTAAGGTTAAAAACTGATTTAGACAACTTACAAGTACAAGTTTTAGACCAAAACAAGAAAAATCGTGAGTTGTTACAATCCAGAATGACACACTTAAAAAAAGAAATTGTATCAATAAACCCAAAATTTTCTTACCAGCCTAAGGCTGTGCATGCAGAAGCATCTTCTTCATTGATAGACATAAGCGTATAAAAACTTTATATAAGCTTCACTTCATATAAGCTTAAAAATATCGTTTAGTTTTTATTTTTTATTTTGAAGAAATAGGATATCGTCTTTGATGTCCTTGGCTCTTGGACTTTTAGGAGCAACATTTAGAGCCTGTTGTAAATACTTTATTATATCTTCCTTTGAAGCATTTGGAAGAGCGCTGGAAAAATAAGCAATATTACACCAAACGCCCTGCTCTTCTTCAGGACTTAACATTTTTGTCTCTAAGACTTGCATAAATTCATTAATAGCAGCTGTATATTTCTTTTCTGAAAGTAATCTGTCTACTATAATTTGCTTATTTGCTAAAATAAACTTACCGGTAAGTCCGCTTTTATTTTCAGGATCACTTTCAATTCCTAATTCAAACAAAGGCATATATTTTTCACGATTAACTAAATAAATATTATTAAAAAATTTATCTATGGCTTTTATTTTCTCTACTCCAATTGACTTAGATATATTATTTTTTAAACCATCTACAAATTTACCTTTTTTCTCGTACAATTCATTTAGATACTTAAAAAAAGCTTCTGAACTTTTAATATCTTGCGGAATTATTTCTGAATGATAAACATCACCGTCACTGTTTGTTAAGCATAAAAATGGAACTTCCAAAACACCATATTTAGAAAGCAAGGTATAATTTCTTTCTAAATCTTTTGCAGGCATAAGAGATTCATCTCTTACAATATCCACATTATAAAGTACAAAATTATTACTTGCTTCTTCAATAAATTCTTTTGTAAAAACAGTTCCCAATAAAAATTTACTTCTATCATCAGTATCAGAGAGTGTAAAAACTATAAATCCATTTTTATTTTCAAGCTTTGTATCTTTTTCTATTTCAACAGCATTTGTTTTCCATTCACTTTGAGTAATAGTTTTACATGAAGCAAGAAAAATCAATAGAACTGACACAATAGTAAAAAATATTTCTCGTTTAAATTTCATAATAACACCTCTGTCTAATAATATTTAAATTTGTATAACACAGATAGCTTTATTTTTCAAGTACTTTTAAGAATTTAAAAAATATTGTATACTCGAAATATGAGTGATAAAAGCGTTTTAAAAGTTGAAGGTTTAAATAAATTTTTTAGAAAGAAACACGCCGTTCGTGATATTAGTTTTTCTATGGAGCAAGGTGAAGTTGTAGGACTTTTAGGTCCAAATGGTGCAGGAAAAACAACTTCTTTCTATATGATAGTTGGCTTTTATAAACCAAATGCAGGCGACATCTATTTAGACGGTATAAAAATAACATCTCTGCCAATGTATAAAAGAGCGCATGCAGGAATTTCTTACTTACCTCAAGAGGCTTCTGTTTTTAGAAAGCTGACAGTAGAACAAAACATCTATGCAATTTTAGAAACACGAAAGGATTTAACTAAGGCTCAAAAAAAAGAAAAGCTGGAATTTTTAATTGATGAATTCGGAATTGGTGGTCAAAGAAAGCAACAAGCCTACACTCTTTCAGGTGGAGAACGAAGACGAACAGAAATCGCCAGAGCGCTTGCAATTGAACCTAAATTCCTACTATTAGATGAACCGTTTGCAGGTATTGACCCAATAGCAGTACATGATATAAAAACAATTATTAGAGCCTTAGCAGAACAAGGTATAGGTATTTTAATTACGGACCATAATGTTAGAGATACTTTAGAAATAACCGATAGAGCCTATATTATAGGTAAGGGTGAAATTGTAGAGCAAGGCTCTCGTGAGCATATTCTAAATTCAGAAATAGCCAGAAAGATTTATCTAGGCGAAGAATTCCGAATGTAAAGAAAAAGGACAATAAAATGATAGAACTAATAGTTTTTTTAGGAAACCCCGGGAAAAAGTATGAATGTACCAGACATAATGCAGCTTGGGTTTTAAGCGACATTGCAAATATAAGCGAAAATATTACTTGGCAGAGCAAGTTTAAAGGTCAGTATGCAAAACTAAATCCAAGTCTCTTTGGAGGAAGAGCTATCCACTTGTTAAAGCCGGAAACTTTTATGAACTCCTCAGGAGAAAGCGTAATTCAGGCAATGTCATTTTTTAGATTAAAACCTGAAAATATCTTGGTTGTCCATGATGAGCTTGAAATAAAACCTGGAACTTTGAGTTTTAAGTGGTCGGGAGGTTTAGGTGGTCATAACGGTCTTCGATCTATAAAAGCACAGCTTGGTACTGCCGACTTTTTCAGACTTAGAATAGGTATTGGTCGTCCTCCTATTCCAAAAAGAGAAAATCCGGATATTACAAGCTTTGTCTTAGCACGATTTGCTCAATCCGAATTGGATATATTTGAAACACAAATCCCGAAATTAAACGAATTTTTTGAGGAAGTTCTAAACAGTAAGGAACCAAAAGATTTAGTAAAAAAGTGGGCTAAGGTTTTAGCCTCTGAACAAGGCTAAAACAATTGTTAATTTGTAATGCATAATTTAAACATTCGTAAATTTAAACATCCGTAAACTTGATAATAGTTGCCATATCTTAGTAAGTAAAACTCAATAAGATATGGCAACCAATCTGCAAATAAACTTTGCTATTAAAATTAAAAACTACGCATTAAAAATTAATTTAGATGTGCTTTTCAAGAAGTGCAACTAATTTTTTGCTATCCATGTAACCAATAGCTCGGTCAACTTCTTTTCCGTTTTTGAATATTACCATGTTAGGAATACTCATAACACCAAATCTTTTAGATAAGTCTTTATTTTCAGCTTCGTCAACATTTACCTTAGCAATAATTGCCTTACCTTCCAATTCAGCTTCTGCTTTTTCAAGCTCAGGACCCAAATTTTTACAAGGTCCGCACCAAGGTGCCCAAAAGTCTACCAATACGGGAAGATCAGTTTCCAAGGTTTTATCAAAATCCGCATTTGTTATGTGTAATACAGCCATAATTAGCCTCCTATAAATAAGATATACTAAAGATACAAAAAAATAACGATAAAGTCTATACTTAATAGAGATTTTTATAAATATTTTTCAATTTAGAAATTATTGCAACTTAAAACAAAAAAGTAAATAAGTACTTACCATCTTTGTTTAAATTTGATATAATAACTCTGGAAATAAGTTATGAAAAAAAAACAACTGATACTTTTAATTTTATTTTTTTCTTCGCTACAGATTTTTTCTATAGGAATCGGTTCAGATGAGGCATTTCCCAAAATTCAAGAACTTCTAAAAAATATTGAAATACCGCAAAATCAAATTTATACATGTACTGATAAAGAAGTTGAAAAGCTAATATCAAGTGCGGCTGAAATCCAAATAAATGTATTTGAATTAATAGATTGTGTTTACAGATATCTTTCAAAAAATGAAATGAGGATAGAAATAAAAGGATCTTCACTTCAAAAATTAATGACTGAGTATGACTATGGAGGCCCGCGTGTATTAGCAATAATGCCAATACAACTGGTTAAGACAATATACCTCGGACATGTCTTTACTGAAGAGCAAAAAGCTCTGGAAGTATATCTAACAGAAGAATATGAAAACTACATTGAAATTGGAACAGCCTTATATGAAAAAGAATTTGGGTTTAAAACATTGAAGCCAAATTTATTTACTGACTCTTACGGAATGAAGGTAAAAAAATTCGGAATAAAACTAAGAATAAAAAAGATACACTTATATGAACCCGGATTGGGAGCAATCTATGCTCGTGGATTTTTTAAACCCAAAAAATGGAACCTTTGGCTTATAACTAAGATTACAAAATCTTAAAACAAAATCATATAAACTTAATAAATCAGCTTAGAGTTTCTTCTCCCACTGGATTTTTTTTTATTTTTGTGTTATCCTCGGGAATTATGGAAGATATTAAAATTACTTGGCAAAAAATTATTGTAGAAAATTTGAATAAGATAAAACCGGAATCAAGCGAAGAAATTAAACTTGAAGCTTTGAATATGGAAGTACCCCCAAATCCTGAAATGGGTGATATAGCCTTTCCACTTTTCATGTTTGCAAAAACATTTAAAAACTCTCCGGCAAAGATAGCAGAAAATCTTTTCGCCAAAATTAGCGAAAACAAGGAAAACGAGCAATTCGGAAAAGCTAAGGCTGTAGGACCTTACTTGAATATTTTTTTAGCTAAAACAGAAATGGCAAGCAGCATTCTTGAAAAAATACTTAGAGAAAACGAAGATTACGGCAAATCAGAAATGCTCTCCGGCGAGAAAATTATGATAGAATTTTCCAGTCCGAACACAAACAAACCACTACACCTTGGACATTTAAGAAATGATGTTTTAGGTGAAAGCATGTCCCGAATTTTAAAGTTCTGTGGGGCAGATGTATATAAGGTTAATATTATAAATGACCGAGGCGTGCATATTTGTAAGTCCATGTTGGCTTATGAAAAATTTGCAAACGGCACTACACCTGAAAAAGAAGGCGTAAAATCAGATAGATTTGTCGGAGATCAATATGTTGCTTTCCACAAATACTCACAAGAAAATCCTGAAAAAGCAGAAGCAGAAGCAAAGCAAATGCTACTTGACTGGGAAGCAGGCTCAAATCCTGAACTTATGGACTTATGGAAGAAAATGAATTCATGGGCTATAGAAGGAATCAAGCAAACTTATGCCAGAACAGATGTTTCATTCGATAAAATTTATTTCGAAAGTGAAACCTACTTAAAAGGAAAAGACCAAATCCTAAAAGGCTTGGAAGACGGAATTTTTTATAAAGAAGAAGACGGTTCTGTTTGGATTGACTTAGAAGAAATTAAACTCGATAAAAAAGTTTTGCTTAGAAGTGACGGCACTTCTCTTTATATGACACAAGATATTGGAACTGCAATCTCTCGTCATTCTGACTGGCCTTTTACTCAGCTGATTTATGTTGTAGGAAATGAACAGGAATATCACTTTAAGGTTTTATTTTTCGTGTTAGAAAAGCTTGGTTTCGATTGGGCAAAAAAACTTTACCACCTGTCATACGGAATGGTAAACCTACCCGAAGGAAAAATGAAGAGCCGAGAAGGTACTGTTGTAGATGCTGACGACTTAATAAACTCTTTGAAAGCTGATGTTTTAGAAAAGATAAACGAAAGTGACAGAGAAGAAAAATTAGAAGATCCTGAAAAAACAGCAGAAAAAATTGCACTTGGTGCTTTGCATTATTTTTTGCTCCAAGTTAGTGCAAAAAAAGATATGTTGTTTAATCCTAAAGAATCCCTTTCTTTCACAGGAAACACAGGCCCATACCTTCAATATATGGGCGCCAGAATTTCTTCAATTTTACGAAAGGCAGAAAATGAAGATATAAAAGAACTTCTAAAAGATGCAAAGATAAAAGCTGAATTACTTTCATCAGAGTCAGAATGGGCATTACTAAAAAGATTAGAAGATTTCTCAATCCAAGTTGAACGAGCCGCAAATAAAAAAGATCCTGGTATCGTAACAGCTTATCTTTATGAACTCTCTAAAGACTTTAGCAGATTCTACAGAGACTGTCCTATTCTTGCAAATGAAGACAAGGACTTATCATATACAAGGTTGAATTTGGCAAAGGCGACACAAATAGTTCTAAAGAATGCAATGAACTTAGGAGTTATCCCTTTCCTATCTGCAATGTAAGAAAAAGCAAGTAATGACTGTCTTAGGCAAAAGTCTAAGACAGTAAAATGCTGTATCAGGCGAATACGATTAAAAAAATTTAAGTCTAGTTATTTTTTCAAATTTATAGTATAATTAAGATAATATAATTAAATTCGTATAAAGAGATAAGGAATTGCACATGGAAGAAATAAATAAATTTGAACGAATTGAATACTTACTCACAGAAAAAAGATACATAGAAGTACAGAGACAACTTGCAGAATTTAACGAAGTTGATATCGCAGAATTTTTTGAAGAGGCGTCACCTCAAAATGCACTTCTAATGTTTAGAATGTTGCCTAAGTCTATGGCTGCAGAAGTTTTCACACTTTTACCAACTGAAATACAAACCCGCTTTATTTCTGCCGCAAGTGATAAAGAATTGGCTCCCATTTTAGAAGAACTCTTCCTTGACGATATGGTAGACATCATTGAAGAAATGCCTGCTAACTTTGTTAAAAAGATTTTAAAAAATACTGCAGGAGAAGAGCGAGCTTTAATAAATCAATTTTTAAAATACCCTAAAGATTCTGCAGGCAGTTTGATGACCATCGAATATGTCGGTTTGAAAAAAGGAATGACAGTAGGCGAAGCTCTTCAATACATTAAAAAGGTTGGTTTGAAAAGTGAAACAATTTACACCTGTTATGTTACTGACGAAAACCGAATCCTTGAAGGAATAATCTCATTGCGAGAATTAGTTCTTGCAGAAGAAAATGAAAAAATCAGCCAAATTTTCAGTAAGGAATTTATTTGCGTAAACACACACGATGACCAGGAAAGTGTTGCTCAAACTTTCAAGAAGTACGGATTCTTAGCATTGCCGGTTGTCGATAATGAAGATCGACTCACCGGAATAATCACAGTTGACGACATCATTGATGTTATCGAGCAAGAGGCTACAGAAGACTTTCAGAGAATGGCAGCTATGGAACCATCCGAGCAAGACTATCTTTCAACCGGTGTTTTCCAACTTGCCAAGCACAGAATTGTATGGCTACTCTTGCTTATGGTTTCCGAAACTTTTACGGGTAGCATAATTGAAGGCTACACAAAATTACTCGCCTCAATGACAATACTGACAGCCTTTATTCCTATGCTTATGGATACTGGTGGAAACTCAGGAAATCAGTCATCAACACTTATTATTCGTGGTTTGGCGACAGGAGAAATTAGCTTAAAAGACTGGGGCAAAATTTTATGGAAAGAACTTAGAATCGCTATTTTGGTAGGTACAATTTTAGCAAGCGTAACTTTCTTAAAACTACACTTTCTTGAAAGCAAAAACACTCTTGTTTCACTAAGCGTTGCATCAACTTTAGTAGTAACTGTTTTAATTGCAAAATTAACAGGTGGGCTTTTACCAATAATTGCGAAGAAACTTAAATTTGACCCTGCAATTATGGCAGGACCTTTAATTACTACAATAGTTGACACTGTCAGCTTAATTGTTTACTTTAAAATTGCAACCATTTTATGTGCTAGTTTGTTATAAGTGTAGACTGTGAATATTTTACAAAGATTAAGATACAATAAGTTTTCTCAAAACGAAAAAGTTGAAATAATATTAAAAGAGGCTTTTAGAAAAACTATACACATTTTTTCAGCATTTGTTCCATTGCTTGCAAAATATTTTTTTTACGAAACTATTATCTTTTTATCGCTAGTCACACTTTTATATACAATTTTTGAGTTTTTAAGAATTCAAGGGAAAAAAATATTTTTATTTTCAACCGTAACAAAATTAGCATCCAGAAAACGCGATAAAGGAAAATTCGTCTTAGGACCGGTAACTCTTGCTATCGGTGTAATTGCAACATTACTAATATTTCCACTAAGACCGGCAAGCATAGGCATCTTCGCTCTTGCATTTGGTGACGGTCTTTCAAGCTTGGCAGGAAAATGCTTTGGAAAAAAATCATTAAAATTTATCCCTAACAAGACAATAGTAGGCAGTCTAACTTGCTTTGTGGCTGTTCTAATTTCTACATTTTTTGTAACAATGAATATTTTGCAAAGCTTAGTTTTAGCTCTTATCGCAACCATCGTGGAAGCTCTGCCACTAAAAGACTTTGACAATATACTTATTCCGTTAGTAGTTGCAGGTGTGAGCTATTTTTTGATTTAGAAGCCTTATATTACCCCTTCTCTCTTCGCAAGATTTTTTGCAATTTCTGAAAGTTGTTCTTTTGTGTTTTGACTTGGATCATCTAAAACAGTTTCAAAAAGTTCTTTCAAAATTATACCTAGTTGTTGACCTTGCGGAATACCTAAGTCCATCAAGTCTTTTCCATTCAGAGCTAAGTCCTTAATACTGAAAGCGTTTTCTTCTTCAAGCATTTTTTCAATTCGCTTTTGGAAAGGAACTAAGGCTCGCAAGTCAACGGGAATGGCTTGATGTGCAAAACCATCGGCTCGCCTAAGCTCAAAAAGGTTAGGAATATTTTCAGCACCAACACGAACAATAAACCTGCGAACCGCGGCGTCGCTCCAGTCATCTGTATAATTAAACATGTGATTTACAATTAAATGGCAAACCTCTTCAATTTCTTTGTTTGAAAATTTAAGACGACGCATTACCTTTGCACAAATCTTTTCTGAAACGAATTCATGCTTATAAAAAGTGTAATCACCATATTCATTTTTTTCGCGAGTATCAGGTTTGCCAATATCATGGAATAGAGCAGCAAGCCGAAGAATGAGATTATCTTTGGGTGCAGCATTACAAGCCAAAAACAAATGGTCGAGGACATCAAACTTATGCTGACCAAGTTGCTCAACACCACGACACTTTGCAAACTCAGGCAAGAACATTTCCAGCAAGCCTGTTTTTTCAAGTAATTGCAAGGCTATAATCGGCTCATCAGTTTTTAAGATTTTTACAAGTTCATCGTGAAAGCGTTCTATCGAAATCTTTTTGCAAACATCCAAGACTTGAGGAATTGCATTTAAGGTTTCTTCTTCAATTTTAAATTTCAACTGAGCAGAAAAGCGAATTGCTCTTATAGGCCTTAAGCCGTCTTCGCCAAAGCGCTCAAAGGGATTGCCTACAGTTTTTATAACTTTGTCTTTAATAGCCTGCACACCGTTAAAGGGGTCAACGATAGATGAATCTTTAAGAGAAATCGCAATCGCATTCATTGTAAAATCACGACGGCTTAAATCCTCTTCAATGTTACGAACATAAGAAACTTCTGTTGGACGGCGACCATCCTCGTAATCAGCCTCGCATCTGAAAGTTGTGCATTCAACCTGCAAGCCCTTGTACAAAATTGTTACAGTACCATGTTCTATTCCTGTAGGTATAACTTTTTTGAAAAGCTTTTGAACCTGCTTAGGCTCGGCATCAGTTGCAATGTCGTAATCCTTGCACTCTTCTTTTAAAAACCAGTCGCGAACAGCTCCGCCAACAAGGTAGGCAGAAAAGCCGGCATCTTCAAAAATATTTGCAATTTCTTTTAATCTTGTATTTATTTTATATTTCAAATAATAACGCTCCTGTTTTTTTGTCTTTTAAAAAGAGATTTATATTTTTTGTTTCAAGTTTTATTAAAGCACCTTCAATATATTGTTTCAACTTTGCTTTTGGAGAATATCGCTCAACAATTAATAGAAAGCCTTTTTCACTGCAAGCATATCTTCCTATTTTTCCGTCAGGCAGTTTTAATAAGTCTGAACTAATTCTCGCTAAAAAGATTTTTTTATCTTCTTGCGATTTTTCTTTTTTTGAGTTTTTTTGTAATTGTTTTTGTGAATTCCCATTTTCACTTTTATTAAATTCTTTACAATACAAAAATGAAAGACTAGCTCTAACTTTTTTCAAATTTGCACTATCAGATAAGTCAATTAATTTTTTAGGAGCATCATCAGTAAAAAAAGAAAAATGACACCACTTATTATTTGCTGTCGGAAAATTTTTACTAAGCAAATTTTTATCACTGCTTGCAGGAATAGAACAGTTTTGGGAATTAGGACAAGGCGATTTTACAAAAAAGTTCTTCTGCAAAAAAGCCTTACGCAAGTAATAAATAAATTCTCCGCCCTGAGGAATACCCGGTTCAATAACCAATGAACTTCCTCCTTTTTTCAAATATTTTGAAATACTACCAACAGCCTTATTCGCCTCTGAATAAATCTTAAGTCTTGAATCCCAAAATATTTCATTAAACATATTTGCACTTATAAAAAGATCTACAGGCTTATTTAATTTTGTTCCAAACTTGCCAACAACCTTGGTAACTTTCCAAGTTAAGTCATCTTGCTTTAAACCTGAATATTCACACAGACTCTTAAAAATATTTTCACCTGCTGAAAGCGCCTTTGACGAAATATCAACACAATACCAATGCAATTTTTTTTCTCGAAGTTCGGGTCTGGCAATCCAAAATGCACAAAGCATGGTAAATGGCCCACAACCAAAATCTGCAATTACAGCATCATCGTTTAAGTCCAAGCCTAAATTAGAAACCAACTTAAAAGCTCGCACAAGATTCCACCACATGTAATAGTAGATATATGCACTCAACTTTATTGGGTTATTTAGATAATTTACCTTTCTACTTCCTCTGTCATCAGTAAGCTCATGAAAAAGCTTTCGAATTTCTTTAGGCAATTGATCTTCCTCCTTTGAACTTAAGCCCAAAGCTTTTTTTGCAATTTTGTCAAATGAACTTAAAAGATTTTTTGAATCTTTATTTAATGTTTTAGAAAAGTCTGCAAAAACATTTTTCTGTTCAAGAACTAATTCTGAATTTAAAATCTTGTTTGCTTTTATAAAATCCTTTTTATGATTTTTAACATTTTGATTTTTCAAGTTTTGATTGCTTTTATATTGATTGTTTTTGTGTTTAGCTTTTTCATTGTCATTTTTATTATTCTTCGATGACTTATTTTTCGTTGGATGAGAATTATTTTTTTTTATAAATTTATCGTAGAAAACATCTTTTGAGTTGGACATTGTTTAGCCTTTATCTTTATTTTTTGAATCTTGAAGAATTTCATAAATTCCTAAAAGTTCTTCTCTTAATTTTGAAACTTCAACCGACTCATTCTCTGCAGAACTAATTCCATTAAGCAATTCTTGTGAGGCCCCTTCAAGGGTGTATTTCTTTTTGTTAACCAAATAATCCAAGCGATAAATAAAATCTAAGTCGCGCTTGCTGTAAACCCTATGACCTGTTAAAGTTTTTTTTGGTTGTAATAAAGGAACATTCTCTTCCCAATATCTTAAAACATGAGATTTTATTCCTGTTATTTTTTCTATATCACCTATCGAGAACTGGTCTGTTTTTTTTCCCATCAATACACTCTCAGAAAAAGATTAAAAGACGAACTAAAGTCTATCTTCCCATCTCTTGCGACTTCCCTTGACTCTAAGCAAAATTGGAATCATCGAAAAGCCTAAATCTTTTCTAATTCTATTTTGAATATATCTCAAATATGTTTCTGTTACAGCATCAGGTCTATTTGAGAAAAGTAAAAATTCAACTGGTCGTGTTCTAGTCTGTAGCATATATTTGAATGTGAAAGAATCTCGTCTAGCCTGTGGTGGCGGAGCAGCCTCCAACCAATCATGCAAAGCCATATTCAAAGCAGATGTTTCTATCTTTCTATTCATTTGATTAAATACGGTAATTGCTGTATTCAAAAGTTGCTTGATGCCCTCTCCCTCTTTTGCAGAAATTGCAACGACAGGAGCGTATTGCATCTTACCAAACATAATTTTCAAATTGGATTCCGCATCTCTAAATGCTTTTTTAGTTTGTTCCATCAAGTCCCATTTATTCAAGACAAAAATAATTCCCAAACCTCGGTTCGTTGCTTGCACAATAATTTTCTTATCCTGCTCAGTCAAACCTTCTTCCGCATCAATCATGTGAAAAACAATGTCTGACTTGCTCATACTTTTAATAGCACGAACAACTGAGTAATATTCGATATCTTCGTTAACTTTTGCCTTTCGTCTAATTCCTGCAGTATCTTGAATTGCGAATTTCTTATTCTTAAAAATAAACTCGCCCTCAACAATATCACGAGTAGTCCCTGGCACATTTGAAATTATTGAATTTGTAGAATCAGTTAAAAAATTGGC